>Ga0315310_10000402_pt1 | contig 27916 bp, 54 predicted proteins | sample TDP5_MG_FD_203630 | JGI IMG/M metagenome (GOLD analysis project Ga0315310, IMG submission 203630) | Freshwater sediment microbial communities from Lake Towuti, South Sulawesi, Indonesia - TDP5 | ecosystem: Environmental > Aquatic > Freshwater > Lake > Sediment | place: Indonesia: South Sulawesi...
TATGGGGTTCGATAAATCGTAGGGGGTTTAACATATGTGTCAAGGCTATATTACTGTTAGGCAAGGTTAGGTAAGGCATAAGTAGTAGGCACTCGGGTACGGAGAGGCATGGGTACTGAGGACGTATGCAATGGTAGCTATTTGGATTGTATGGGATGCCATGATGAGAACTGCTGTTGTGAGAAGTGCTTGGCTTGCCAAGAGATAGAGGAAGAGGATGCAATGGAAGAAGAGGATGGAGAATATGACTGTTGAGTGCGATCACGAATGGAAGAAAGTTAGGGAGAACTACAGCATGTGTAAGAAGTGCAAGCACTTTAGGCATGACGTAGATGGGGAGATTTTCAAGGCCGAGCCTATACGGGATCTGCTAACGATAATAAACTTCTTTCTTCCGTATATCGTTATCCTCATATTAGGATCATATATATTAAGTCTAGTAATTCAAAGTCTTGGGTTGTAGATTTTCATTGATAGAAAAGAGCAAGATGTTCGAGTTCATAGGCCCCAAGTGGAATCCCTTTGGCTTTGGCTGTATGCATGACTGTAACTATTGTTGGGCCAAGGCCCTCTGTAAGTGGATCGCTCTAAAATGTCCAAGTTGCAAGAGGTTTGAACCCCACATCCATCCTGAGAGATTCCAAGAATCATTCAAGGATGGGGATTTCGTATTCGTTGAGGACGTAGGGGATGCCTATGGCGATTGGGTTCCCTTGGAATGGGATTACAAAGTCCTTGACTTTGAGCGCAACCAACCAAACGTCAAATTCCTCAACCTCACTAAGAATCCATATCGGTACATGCAGTTGATTTCACTATCCCGCGATTATAGCAAGGTTATCCCTGGCAATGCGATCATTGGGGCCACTATCGAATCGAACAGAAATTATTGGAATTTATCCAAAGCCCCATCTCAATATAATAGGTTGTATTGGATGGCTCAATTAGCCAAGTTTGATTCGTTGAAGGGCAGATTATTCATATGCATCGAACCGATATTGGACTTCGACTTACGGGAGTTTGAGTTGATGATTTATTGGATAAAGCCTTGGGCCGTTGCGGTTGGGTATGACAATTACAACCATCATTTACAAGAGCCCCCATTGGCAAAGACCAAGGAATTGATCGAGAAGTTGAAGGGCTATACCATCGTTTATGAAAAGAAATTGCGTAAGGCTTGGAATGAGGATAATGCAATGGATGATGAGTATAAATTCAAATGAATATCTTGTTAATCGATGCAGATTCTAAAATGCCCAACTTGGCCTTGATGAAGCTTAGTGCTTATCATAAGGCACAAGGGGATCAAGTCTTTCTCAAGAGGGGATTAGATCCATATTTTCCATTGACTTGTCTTAATCCAAATATGATTTATCTCTCTTGTATCTTTGAGAAAAATAAGCCCAAGGCTTTGAACCTAATATCACAAATTCCTAATTCAAACATCAAAATAGGTGGCATTGGAATTGATTTTAAGATATCTCTTCCTAGTGAAATAGAACATATTATGCCTGATTATGATCTCTATGGAATTGATTACTCTATGGGATTCACTTCAAGAGGATGTTTACGATCTTGCCCTTGGTGTGTAGTCCCTAAGAAAGAAGGCCCCATTGTGGACAATGCCCCCATAGAGGAGTTCTTGCATAGAAATCATACGAAGCTAATACTTTTTGATAATAATTTTCTTGCCTCTCCCAAATGGAAAGAAAATCTACATTTCATCAGTTACCATGCTCTAAAGGTGAACTTCAGTCAAGGCTTGGATATTCGTTTGATAAATGAAGAAAATGCCAATCTTTTGAGTATGATTAAATATTATGATAGAAAATTCAAGCGTAGAAGGCTACATTTCGCTTTCGACTTCATTGGATTGGAAAAACAAATCGAAGATGGAATTAATATTCTAGAAAAACAAGGGATACCTCGTTCTCATCAAATGTTTTATGTATTGGTCGGATTCAATAGCTCTTATGAAGAGGATCTTTATAGAATTAAGTTTTTAATTGATAGAGGAGTTAAGCCTTATGTCATGCCTTATAATTTTAGAGATGATTCTTACTATCCCCATTTGAAAAGATGGGTAAATTGGAGATATTACAAAGTAGTTTCTTGGGAAAAATATGATCATGGCAATTCTCAAGAAGTGATACATCATGGATGAGATCCAAGACGGTATAATAAAACACAGGATAATCGTAAAAGTGTACGTAGATTTAACTCGTAACTTCGTGTTCATCGGGAAGGTTAGATGCAGAAAGCAATACAATGAAAATGCAATAATTAGATGTGTGAAGGAGGAACTTGTTACATGAGGGATGAGATCCAAAAGCTCAAGGACCGCATAGCTGAATGTGAGGGAGAAATCAAGTCCTTGGGAGAGAGGCTTGTGGGACTCCCTGAGCCCCTCACTATCCGATGGAGGGATGTCGATTGCGGGAGATCTTGCAGCACAGATCCCAATCATGGCCCCTACGCCTATGGTTACAAGAGGGAGCCATTCAGGATAATCGAGTACTACATCGGCAAGAATCGAGCCATTGCCAACGCCCATCAAGAGGCCATGCAGATAACCAAGGAATTGAAGGCCCTTGTGCGAAAGCGAGACAAATTACTCCAAGTCCTCAACTTGTGGCTCAAATTAAGGGGTTTACCTACCGTGTCTTAACCCCTTTGTCTGGGCTATGTTTATATATCCGAGGGGGGTACTCGGGTACGTCTAAAACATGGGCTATGGTGTTGATGCCTATCGGTTCGAGAGATTGAAAGAGACAGTAGAGGAATTACGGGAACAAGTCATAGAACTCAAGGCCAAGGTAGCAAAGCTTGAGAACGATGTAGGCATATTGCAAGAAAGAGAGGCCTATGAAGAATCCATTAAGATGAATGAGGATTGAGATACAAGATGAAGATAAAAGCAAAGCAAGATCATGATGAAATCCGAGTTAAAAAACCAACTCAAGAAACATATAATATCTATAACATGAGCTTGAGCGATTCGCAGATAATAATCATTCTAACGAATCTATCCATAAATCATGCGTCTTTTAATTTCGGGAAGGGATGATAGATGGTTTATGATATGTTCGTAGAATCGCAACACGGCATAACTCAAATCAGCCTTAAGTATTTCAAAGAGCGCAAGAAAAAACTCGGAGCGATTATCAGCGTAGCATGCGGAGAGTTTCCAAAGGATTCCCTCAATTGGAGGACGGTAATAAATGGGACGACGGGAACCATGATCTTGTCGGGCTTGTCTTGTGGATACGCGGGGGAAGGCCCTCACGGTCTTTATGAGGTTCTCGTGAATTTGGGATTGGAAAATAGGCCCTTCGGAGAGACAGACATATCCAAGTTGGATCGGATAATCTACATGAATCTCAAGATCCCCATAAGTCTAGCACTCAGAGATCCATTGAGTGATTGAACCTTGAGATTTAATCTTAAAGGCCCACATAAATGTAGCCATACGGAAATAGTTTTTTACAGGGATGAAAATGGCGTAGTGCATCCATTCCCATCCGATAATGCGGAACTTGTAAGAAGAGAAGGAACGGATGAAGCGAAAAGAAGATTGGATGTGATACTGAAAGGATGAATAGAGAAGATAAAATCGTTTCAATAGGATTGATTTTATTCTGTTCAGGCATCATTGGCTTGGGAGTGCTTCTCTCTTATGCAACTCCATACAAAACAAGGACGTATTATGTTAGGATCGCATGCAACTCAACCTACATCTACATAGTCGGAACGGATAGCCTCCCAAACTCAACTCACATCTATTCCACGCCACAAGGATTCAAGTATGAGGCAAAAGACCTTTACTTTATCATCTATAACGTGAACGGAGGGACTTTGATAGTCAATGTCTCGTATTATGACCATGTTTCATTTTGGTTTAGATATGAAATGGTTAATTCTTATTCAGACAGCTTCAACGTAACAAGGGGGTTCTCTTGGAATGGCTGAGAAAGAAATATTGTCTTATGAGAAGGATTACACTTTCGCCTATTGCCCTGAATGCGAAAAGAACGTGGAAGTAGCTTGGGAAGAGGGATGCGATGAAACGGGGGAAACTTATGATTCGCCTATTTGCCCTAATTGCCTAAGTTCGATTCTGAGATGCTATGAGTGCAAGAACTTCATCATAGATAACGTATTTACTCCATTGAGAGAGACTTCCGGCAATTGCAAGATCAAAGGGAGGATTCATTCCGAGCATTTCATATGCCAATCATTCATCGAAAGCAAAGAGGTCAAAGCACAATGAATGACGAACAAATCCATGAGGCAGATAAGTTCATCGAGTTCATAGAAGAAAAGACTTCAAGGATTCAAAAGACGAAAGTAGTATCCGTTATGAATATTCTAAACAACTCGATAATCGGTCATATCAAGTGGTATGGGGCTTGGAGGCATTATTGCTTCTTCCCCGAAGAAGATAAAATATTCAGCGATAGATGCATGTGTAGGATTGGCATTGAGATCGAGCGTTTGAATAGAGAGCATCATTATGAAGTCTTAGCAAAAATGAGGGGGATTAAATCGAAATGAAATACGGTCAAATAGTTAAATCAACCAATGCGGTCATTGCAGAGTATAACTTTCGCCTTACCATCCGGCAGATCTACTACAGGCTCGTGAGCCCTCCCTATCAGCTATTCCCCAACGTCATGAAGAGCTACAAGTCCCTCGTTCAACTCCTTACCAAAGCCAGGGAGAGGGGAGATGTAGATTGGACCAAGATCGAAGATAGAAGGCGATCCACCAGCGGAGGGGAAAGTGGTTATGCAAATCCACAAGAGTTCGTCAATGGATGGATGGATGCCATGAACAAGCTCGATGAGTACTATGATAGGAAGAGATGGGCCACGCAACCTAAATACATCGAGGCATGGGTAGAGAAGGAGGCATTGGCAAGCCTCTTTGAACGGGCCTCTTCGGAATGGAGGGTTGTCGTCTTTCCTACCGTCGGGTATTCATCCTTGACTATGTTCATGGAGGCCGTGGTTAGGTTCTCCAAGATTGATAAAAAGATTGCCATTCTCGATTTCAGGGACCACGATCCTAGTGGAATTGACATGACTAGGGATGTACAAAATCGCTTGAGGAAATACGGGAGCTTTGTAACCATCAAGAGGATTGCCTTAACCATCGACCAAGTTAAGGAATTGAACCTTGCCTCCAATCCCACGAAGATAGCAGATACAAGAACGCCAAGGTACGTAGATATGTATGGAGATCAATGTTGGGAGCTAGACGCTTATCCCCCCGATAAACTCAGCGAACTTGTCAATAGTTCTGTCAAGGATGAGATTGATATGAAAAAATGGAATGCATCAATCAAGTTGGAAAAGAGGGAGAAAAAGCAAATGCACGACATTCTTGAAGGCAACGAAGAAGTTGAGAAGTTAAGGAAAGATCTCTTGGATGCATTCGAGAAGGATAAATGATAAATTCATTTAAGTATCTCAATCTTGAGGCCGTCTAATCTCCTAATGGGCCAATAATGGCGCATGATGTACCTCACGTAGCGATTTCTGCTCATTATGAATGGGGGAAAATAACCTTCCGTTGTGATTTCAAACGTCATTCCTACCCCAAGGTTCATGACGGCCTCGGCAAACCAATTTTCATCGAGATATTGCCTGTGGAAAGGCATCCTTGCCCCTGGAGATTTCCGATGTGGGCATGCGATTAATATGCGAGACTTGCTTACCCTTATGGCTTCCAATAAAAATCGCTTTGGATTGAAAGTATGCTCTATCACATGATGGCTTACGACGTTCTCAAAAACATTATCCCTTATTGGCAGATATTCTCCCGATGCAATTATATCACATTTCGTTTTTACATATTTTGTCCATTTTTGATCTCCCGTTTGATTCGTGTAACGGTATAAATCGACATTGACATCTCCCTTTGGATTATCGCCACAACCGATATCTAAGATCATTTGGACACCTTGCTTTTGAATATGTCCGTATATTTTACAATCTCATAGAAGAATATCAACGAAACAATGAAATGAGGTAAGAGCATCCAAAGCGTTTCTCCCCATGATGGCCCTCTGATGCAATGCGTATTGCTCAAGCCATAGAGCCCAAGGTACTCCGATGCTACCGCATCCCAAACGGTTACGGGTATATTAGAGCATCCTAGACATTCCCCTCGATGAACAGAATAAATAGAAATACCGCATATAATGTACAAAACCGAAAAAACAAGAACTATAATCAATATTGGTTTATATTTTCCCTTTAGTTTCATTGCCTTTCAGCTATCCTTTTCCATCTCATCTCTTTCTCCCTACTCCTAGATGGATTCGCTGGATATTGGCTTGGACCTATCAAATGAGATTTAACGGTTATGACTATATCGCCAATATTGAGCTTTTCCAATATCCTTTTGCATTGAGGGCACTTACCCCCCATTGTTGCGATTAAACCATCCAAGCCATATAATTCTTTGCCATATTCAAAAATCGTAGAACCACAACCCTTGCATATCAATCTAATCATCCTTTAATCACCAAGGCCATGAACGCCACCAATCGGGATGAATCAGGAAATAAATCGTCTGTCCCTTTTTGGCGCTTTGAAGTATCTGTATCCAAAGCAAAATCGCATTGTTGCTATCGCTGTAGAAGCTTACAGCTTTTCCTCGGAACGAGAGAGAGGCATCCCCATTTAAGCCCCATTCAGCATAGGTAGTAAAATTGAATATGTCGGAATTTGGATACTTCTGATTGGCCTCGTTCCCATGAGGGCATACTGTCTTTATGGTAGTGAAGGAATGCATTAGAGATAAATCCTTTCCAAAATCCTCAACTGCCTTGCTCCAATTCCATTTATCTACATATGGCTCCTCATAATGAAGGCCCACTTCCCATTTTTCTAATGTGAGATTGTACAACAATTCTCCGTATTGCAATATATTGTACGGCCCTCTCGTTCTGAAATAAAACGTGGAACGTATGTCATTCTTCTTCTCCATCTCCTTAAAAAATTGCGTGTTAGATATTTTAAAGTCCACATCATGCCTCAATATCACATTCACGTAATCGGATGAAGGCCCTTCCCTCAGATATTGATCTACGGTATAGACTTTATACCTAGTGGAATTGCTGAGTTCATCCATGACCATTTGATAATAAACGAAAGAATGAAAGAATGAAAATATCGAAGCTATAATTGCAAGTGTCAAGATTACAATCAAGAATGTGTTTCTTATTTTATTCATATTAATGCATCTGCCTTAACCCATGCAAAGGGCTTGTTGCAAGTATCACAGACATACTCTCTCATCAATACTTCCCATTTCTTTCCATCCTTTATTCCTCTCCATTTACAAGGCCTTATCCTCCTATTTTTTGCCAACCTTACACCACAATGAGGGCAAAATATTGTCAAATCTACCCATGTCTTTTCAATCACAATGGACATAGAGAATCGGATGCATACGCCTTTCTTAAGCTTTACCCACGACTATATGATTGAAAGGTAATGTATAAATATCCATATATCCATATATGGATAAAGTAAATGTCTAAAAAGAAAAAGGATAAGAAAGAGCTTCATCTATTGGTGAACCGCAAACTCGTAGAATACGCTTGGCAACATGGATTGAACCTCTCGGCATTTTTGGAAAATCAGTTAAGACAATACTTCAAGGTCGATGAGAATAAACTATGAAACTCGGCAAGATATTATTGGGCTTTGAAATCGGGACGGCAACGCCTATCTATATTTCACCAGGACATCTCATCGTTACGGGCCTCACGCAAAGATCGGGCAAGACGACAACACTAGAGGCTTTGGTATATCGTTCCAAAACAAAGGCCATCGTGTTCATAACCAAGCCAGGGGAGACAGGGATATCTACAGGACAAGCGATCCCCCCGTACTTCATAGAGCATTCGGATTGGCAATACGTGGAAGCGCTCTTGGAGGCCACTATGGAGGAAAAGATGAAGTGGGAGAGGAGTTGGATAATCATTCTGAGCAAGGGGACGCACTCCCTCAAGGAAGTCAATGAGAACGTCATGAACGAACTTGAAAAGATGGAGAAGAGGGGAAAGACCGAGAACATAAAATACGACATCCTCACGAGATTACACGCGTACTTCGAGATAGTCCTTCCTCAGATTGAAAAGACGAATTTCTCCAAGTCCCTCAAGCTCAAAAACGGCATCAACATCATGGATCTCCAATCGCTTACCGATGAAGTCCAAGCTTTAGTGATAAGATCCGTGCTCGAACATATCCTCAAGGAAGAGAAAGAAGTTATCTCCATCATCCCTGAATGTTGGAAGTTCATACCTGAAAAGACCAATGCCCCCGCTAAGGATGCCGTTATACAATTGATAAGGCAAGGGGCAACTAGGGACAATTACGTTTGGTTCGATTCTCAAGACCTTGCCGGAACGGACAAAAAACCCATCAAGCAAGTCTTTAATTGGATATTGGGATTGCAAACCGAGAAGAATGAGGTCATGCACACGCTAGACCAAATGCCCATCTCCAAGAGCAAGAGGCCAAAGCCCGAAGAGGTCATGACGCTTGAGATAGGTCATTTCTTCTATTGTAGTCCCGATAAGAACGCCAAGGTATATGTCATGCCCTCATGGTTAGATGAGGACGTTGCTAAGAAAATATCATTGGGGGAGATCAAGGTTGAACAGGTCATGGATAGAAAAATCACGAAAATTGAGGAAATTATCACGGATTATACCGGAATGGATGCCATGAAGATCGAACAAGACAGACTTGCCCATATGATTAATACAAAAGAAGAGGCATTGGTGAAACTCAATGAAGAGAACAAACATCTAAAAATTACAAATGACAACATGAAGATTCAATTGGAAAGCATGCATAATCGGATTGAGGAGTTGCTTGGGGATAATGAAGTCTTGAAGAAGAAAGCTCAAGCCTTGGATGAGATAGAGTATGTATTCAAGCAAGTGGCTATGGGCAAGTTCCCCGATGTGCCGAAGTTCAAGGAGGCAAGGCCAACAACGGCAATGCCCATCCCCCAAATCGAATTCCCCCCCGAAATAAAAGCTGAATTTGATTTGCCCAACGCCTTGAAGATACCCCTTGAGGATAACTTGCTATATCAGAGATTGCCCAAGGCCCCCAAGATAATTTTTGACGCCCTCTATGCTCAAGCTCACAAATGGAAGGAAAATCGCAATCAACCCATAGGCCTAACGAGAATTGGAATTGCAACGGTTACAGGCTATGCCCCCAAAAGTGGAAGCTTCCGCAATTCCATATCCTATCTTAATTCCAGGAAGCTCATCAAGAAAGATGGGGAAATCTACTCAGTTGCCTAAATCGCACTTGATTATCCATTCGTAATCGATACAAAAGCCTAATTTTCTTTTTATCAATAATTGATAGAGGGACAATTTAGATGATTTATATTTCTCCCTTTTTATGTTTTTGAATCCGATTGTAACCAATATATCCTCACATTTATCGGCAACACTCACCATTTTTCTATCTTGAATGTAGTCTTTTACATGCAATACGAATATGCCATTATCTACCAATGACTTCTTAATTTCTTTGAAAATCATCAAATAAGCTTGCCATTTGTTCTTGATTGACCAATTGCTTATGTTGTATTTATTATAACTATAAGTTCTACTATGTCTCAAGTGTACATCATCCTTTACAAAATTCGTAGATGATTGATAACCAATTTTAGCAATTCCCCCTCCTGTTCTTATATTAAAGAATGGAGGACTCGTAGCCACTAAATCAAAGCAATTATTATATTTGCTCGAAAGAGAAAATGCATCCATTATTTCGGCTTTTAAGTTATTTCTTCTATTTTTCAAGTTCTCTATAAATTCTTCCTCGATATCCAATAGTGTAATTATCTTTGCATTCGCCTTTATCAAAGGCAATCCTGTACCGCACATGGGATCACATACGTTCATATTTGGCTTAACATACTTTAACATATTCACAACTATATTATAAGACATCTTTTCTGGATGAATCGGAGTATTCATTGAAATCTAAATGAGTTATCTATCTTCTACCCAATAGATGCACTTGGATTCTACGATAAGCATTCTTCGCTCTACGATAACAACGTCTATGATATGTTCTTATGAATCCCCTATGGGTTTTAATCGCTATCGGATTTTTTCTTATTGACTTTCCACAAAGTTTGCAAATGCTTTTTACAGGAAGGGCGATTATACGATAGGGAAAAACTAAATGTCGATGTGCTTCCGAATATGCCTTATCTTCACTTACCATTTTACTTCACCAATCTTTTCAAGGCCCTCATACGTGCCCTTCTCAACACTTTCTCGGCATCGTCAATTGCTTTTTCATTTGCATATGCAGACAAATAGCCTTTCTTAAGATAATAATTGTATCTTCGCCAATAAGTTTTAGTTTTTATGGCTTCACTTGGCAAAGGATATCTTGTCCTTCGTTCCCTTTCACTCATTATGCTCATCTTGCCAATCCCTCTATGGCTCCCATTGGGCAACCCCTCTTCTTGTACCGCATGCATTGATAGCTCCCCTTTGGCTTTCTGTACTTCAAACAGCCTCTCTCTCCCAAGGGGCATCTCTCTGAGACTTCTTCCCCTACCATGTTATCAACGATTTCCCCGAAGTTTATCTTTGAAACGTCTATGTCCTCATCCCATGAAGGAGATCTCTTCACTTCGGGCAAGAGATACTTCTTGAGGGCATAGATGGCCTTCTCCCTCTCGAATACCCCCCTTTGAACCTTCTTGCCGAAGTTCCTCTGCCATGCCTCATATCGCCTGTTAAGTGGTTCATCGTTGGTTGCGATCAAGTTAAAGTTCCATGTGTCCCAATTGGTCCATCCTTGATACTTCTCTTCTGCCATGCCAAATATATTTGACAACGGGATATATAAGATTTTGGATTCGATTTTTGGGACTACGGATTTACAAACTCTAAAAAACTTTTGATACGTTTTATCCTCTTCAAATCATACCCACAAGAAGGGCAGTTTTTAAAAGTTACAGGCATTGTCCCAAACATAGTAAAGCCAATTCTAGGCAAAACCATTTTATTACATTTAGGACATCTTACATATCCTTTTCTTTTTAAGGTTCTCTCGAACGCTTTATCGGATTGAGTACTCATTATCTTGCCAATCCTCGTAAGCTAATGCTCGTTCTACGAGCGAGACATGCTTTAGTGCCATGCCTCTTGCATGGATGCCTCCTATCCCTACAGAAAGGACACAAGCCCCTCAAGGTCAAGGCCAATCTTGCCCTCCTCTTGATCCTCGTGGTAATGCTTGGATCTCTTATGATCTTGTGTAAGACCTCTGTTTTTATCGTTCCCCTTTGCGTGAATCCTTTAGGCCCAAATTCCCTTTTCACGTACGCCCTTGTGCTCCCTGGCTCCCTGATTGCCTCTTGAATCCAAAACTTATCTTGACTCGTTATCCCCATCTTGATTCATGCCTTTTAACGGTATGCAGCAGCAACTAGCCCTTTCAAAAGGCGCTTGCCCAAGGTATGCCTTCTCATGTGCTCCTTCTTCTTCGTCTTTGTCGGAAATTTCCTTCCGCACTTGGGACACTCATATTTCCATTTGGATTCCATGATTAGCCGCTTTTCTTCCCTTAACAACTTTCTCCTCTTGGCCGCATAGTATTGATATCGAGCTTCTTGTCCTACTTTGCTGATGCCTTTCTTCACTCCCCTTCCGATCGTACCCAAAGCTCCCTTCACTCTCTCGCCATCATGAAATACGGTAAGAGGTTTCATCCCTGGGGGAGAGGGAAATTTTGATTCTACGCTTGCCCTAAGCCGTATGTCTTTCAGCTTCTCCTTTATGCCCATCAAATACCGCTATAGCCTGTACAGATTGACTAAATATATTTTACCATTCTAGCTTAAATTAGGGGCTCAATATTCCTTTATCGTTAATTTACCGCATGCCCCTTGGTTGAGAACGATTGTTAGTTCGTATCCCTTTGGATTCGTTTTTGCGAGAGATGCCTTAACCAAATGCGATCTTATGTTGCCATCATATGCTATGTCCAAAATGCGATTTCTTCTAGTTCGATAAATTATGGTATCTGTTGGATTCGTTATAGTTACAAAACGCCTAACCTTCCATGTCATTAGTTTCAAGTACAAATGCATGATTATTTTGCTTGAGAAACATGCAGTAAAGATGATTGAGCTTAAAAAGAAATAAAAGAATATTAAAATGAAGATATAAGCATAATCCATATTTGCATTTAATGGATTAATCCATATACCCAATAAATAAAGTGATAATGTAATTATCAATGAATAAGCAAAACATCTCATAACATACTTGGCATCTATCCGTTTTACGTTCGTGAATTTTATCTTGGCGGGATTCTGAGTGTAATCTATCTCGATATCGGCATCTAAAGACCACTTCAAGTGCTCTTCCGGCATTATTCTTCTACCTTCACGTATGGATCTCTGAAAAGCCTTGACTTCTTCTCAGGTTGTTCCTCTTTCATCTCTTCTTCCTCTTCTTTTTCCTCTTCTTCAACCTCTTTTTCTTCTTTCTCAGACATGGATCATCACCTCTTTAGATTTTTCTTGCTATCCTTGGCAAGCTTTTTCGCAAACTCGATATCCTCCTCGGTCCATTCCCTCTCTTCCCCTCTAACTTGCCTGAATCTCTCCAAGGTCTTTAGAACTTGCGTAGGAGTCCTAAAGGGATTGGGGGCATTCACGAGCTTTGTGATCAAGCAATCCTCGTGGATCTTCGTTTGCTTTGGAGGGAAGAAAGTGGCATCGGGATAGTAGGCTTGCCCCTTCTCTATGGGCTTGCTGCATTCGTGGCATGTGAGTACTTCATTCTGACTTTCGGATGTAGATGTGTCCATTTTCCCACACGATCCTAGTATTGTAGAACTCCCTTATATCCATGTTGAATATCTCCTTGAACCCCAATCCCTTTGTCTGCCCATGATACCGCTTTACCAATCTCGCTTGACTACCGCAATTCTTACGCCTGTCCGTGGGCACATGCCTTCCGTTCTTTATCTCCTTGGAGTTTAATGGAAATTCCTCTTGGCAGACTGTACAGCGCCATACGTCGATGTATATCCTGTGGGGTTTATCCAAGCTCTCCATTGTTACGCTTTTCATGGCTCCATCTCCTCATTGGCTTTATCAGGCATGCCAAGAAGGTAGGAAAGAGGACGAAATAGCTCAAGCCCCAAAGGAAAGATCGAAGGAAAGATCCTTTCATGGCATAGAACTCTATTCCGATGAACATGAAGGCAAGATAGGATGTCGATAGCATCATGACGCCAAGCAACGCAAGCCCATAGCAACTCATTTTGAATCACGCCAAGCAAGGAAGTCATTTACCATGTTCTTATAATCTTTTTCGACTATGGGAGATATTTCTTGCGGTTCTATTGCCTCTTGCTTCCTCTTTTTCTTCATTCTCAACATGGGTATTGGAATGAGGGGCCTCTTCTCCTGTGGCAATATCGTAGGGGCTTTTATGATTGGTAAACCTCCCTTCACAGGCATACCCACGAGCTTTGACTTGTACCAATCCCTTTGTTCATAGGCCTCATACGGAGTAAAGTTTGCCGCTGCCAAAAATAATGCCACTGTCTGATAAAATCCCACAATGAACATCCCACTCAATATCGCGGTAATGGTGTATATCAGCAGATTTGGAAATAATGGCCCATTGTATCCATAAATAAACGATATCAAATCTTCCCTTCCTGGATTTTGCATTAATAACTTCGAGTAATTTTCCGTATATGCCGTTATCCATTGCAAGAGATTTATCAGCATTGCAAAGCTCCCCGTTGCGATACAAAAACGAACGAACAAAGCCCTCGAAGCTCTTTTCAATCTCTTGAAGAAAGAGGGTTTGTCCTTCACGTATTCCTCATACCATGCATCCAAGGCCTTCTCGTATTGCTCGAATATCGGATTGACCATCAGAAATCACCAAGCCCTCCTAAATCTTCATCCTCTTTGCTCCATGCCTCATCTTGGACCTCCTTTATGCGTTCATCGATGGTCATGGGCTTTAATTCTACATCCCTAGAGACTAAGGGTTGTTCTTGTTTAGTAGTCAATTCCTGTGTTCTCATCTCCCCCAATGGCACTTTAGGTAACTTCTTCTTTGGCATCTTGGGAGGCCCTTCGGCCTTCTCCTTCTCCTTTATGTATTCCTTCAACTCCTTCATCTGCCTCGTTATGGCATTGAGATCGTATTTCTGCATGTGGTTATAGAGCTTGTATATTCCCTTCTCCTTCAATTCCTCCCTCCAATAGTAAGTAGTCTTGAAGTTCTGCATGCCGATCATGTTATAGACGGGAGCGCCAACGAATGTTACGGGCCTGTAGTACCTGTAGATGAAACGGTATGGAGTTTTTTTGCAAATTATGTGAATGTCGGTAGTGGAGCGAATGCGCACATCAACCAAGGTCATAAATTGCATTGAATACCATACGTGGTTCCCCGAATGCCTAGACGTTAAAGAGAAGTAAGTCCACATTTTGTTTATTATAGAACCAGAATTTCGAGAATCCGTGCCAAATAAAACGGGTTCATCGAAGTAAATCATGCAATGCTCAAGCTTGCCGTCCACCACATCGTAAAGATCTAAAGGTTCGTGGGGGATTTTATCGCTCATCTCTATGTTTGTAACTATCTTTCCCTTCCATTTTTTTAGAATGAGCATTAAATGCGTTTTTTTGGCATGGAGTACCATCTTCAAAGTCTTGCCATGCCCCTTTTGACCGAAGAGATCGATGAACATCCGTCATCCCTCTACGCTTTGGGTAGTGCCTCCCCCAAAGAATCTACTCATTAGACTTTCCCCCTTCTTCTTGGCCTCTTCCAAGCCCAATCTGAATCCCAATATGCCCTTTACGTCGTTCCTCCCTCCCCTGAATAACGAAACGAGCATGCGCTCTACGTCCCGATAGTATTGGTCGAACCATTCCATCTTCAACGGTTCCCCCTTGATTAGCGCATTGATGAGCTTATTAACAAGCCTCTGCTCGGCAATGGCAAAGATCATATCCCTATCGTTGCCAAAATCGGTATAGCGGTCTAAGAGGCTCGTTCCATCCTTTCCGTCTTGGGAGAGGATTTGGTCGATGCCGTAAAGCTTCTCCGTGGTCTGCCCTTCTTGCTTCTCCATCTCCTCATCCACGAAATCTACATCTTCTTGTTCGCTCATTTTTCGATCATCTCGGCGGAGGGGTTATAGGGGTTGTTTGTAATTGTTGGATTAACGGAGTCATGTAAGGCATTAAAAATGACACGAGCACACAAACGGCAAGGATGGCCGTGGCGATGCCGAATATGGTTAATAGGCGATGCAAGGCCTTTTCCCTTCCCCTTGCTAGGAAGTTCAAGGCATGGCGCTCTATCAGAAGTTCACCTAGAAGTTCCGAGTTCTTTTTGGCATTTGGATCTTTCTCAAACGAAAGGCTTTGGAAAGTCTTGGTATCCACGTACATGTAATGCCGATTGCCCATAGTTGCAAGTTTTAATGGGCCTAAGCCAAAGAAGATTTTTTCAGCGATCACTTCTTTAGGGTTTAATGGATAAAGCTTGCCCCGATAGAGCATGGTCTTGTGCAATGCGTCTGTATCCGCGTAATCTTCTCCTTCCTCCATCCACGACGAACCGAACTCGGTTACGAATATCAGCCTGAGCTTATCGGCCTTGACGAACTTATCTAATAAAGGCAACTGCTCCCACTATTCGATTTATTGGAGGGCTATCTACCCATATATATGAATTACCTTTTGATTTGCATGTAAGAGCCCATGAACATGATTACGCCTATCAAAGCGATAAATATGGGAGCCAAAGGATAGTAAGGAATTAGTGAAATATATTCTACCCATGTCTTTGTAGAGCTATCGTAATAAACGTCTAAAACGACATATCTCGTAACCGTCATGTAAATTCCAAGAACCATTAGAAATATCGAGCCAAGGAATGAAAGGAAGGTTAATCTCCTGATTATAAAGCCCACGAAAGAAAATATCATTGCAAGGATCACAAGTTCTAATAATGCATTCCAATTGGGATATGTTGAATCATCTGATTGCGCTTTTACTTGAAAAGGATAATTAGAGAAAATGACTAAGCAAATTAAGATTATTAACAATTGTTTCAAAACGGAATGGCCTCCGCAATAGCTTGTAACACTTTGCCAATGAAATTGAGCACGGAATGGATCAGCGGAACGATATTGAATACTATGCAAGTTATGAAGATGATAACAGCGGGAATTTCAACTATTGCCGTAAGGGGCCACGTTGCCATCAAGGAAAATGGGATCAATAGAGTGCTGAAAAGATAGATTATTATGGATGCGCCTTTCAAGATCAACCAGACTAGCAAGTCCCATCCGAATCCGATCCAAGCAAATATATTCCAACCAGGGGCATCGGGTATGGTCGGGGGTAAGGTAGTTAGGGTATTCCAAATCACTCCACCTGTAGGCAATAGAGAATAAAAGAGTATGGATTGTATTGAAAAAAAGACGAACATCGTTATCATCAATTCGGGATGAAACATTATTGATTACTTCCCTCTACGGTCTCTTGCCTCCCTACGAACTTTCCTCCGACTTTCATGCTGAGAAGTAGAGCGCCGAATATCAACATCGCAACCAATATCATTCCACTCCAAAGGCCGATCATGATGTTGAGGATCGTCAAAGGTATTGCCAACATTATGTAGAATGCTGCTGCCAATTGCCCCCTTGAAGCTATTGCGGTTATGACTTCTATTATTATAAGTATTGCGATACCAATGCCGAAGGCAATTATATCGAAGTTTAAACCGGACCAATTCGCAATGAATAGAATGAACCAATTAAAAGGACCGGAGCCAGGGCCATATACGTTTACTCCGTAATTCGTCGTTATCGTTGTCATGTTCCCTGGAGTGGGAGTTGGAGTAGGTGTTGGTATTACTGTGCCTTTGGGCAATACCACTATTATTGATACCGTCTGAGATACTGCGTTCGATGCGTTATCATCTCTATATGCCACGAACTCGAATTGATATGTATTATTTGGAACAGCTTGATTCAAAGTTATGTAAACAAAGAATGCTATTTTGCTGTCTGTCCCTAAGCTCCACAGATTTTTTGCTCCTCCCGCTATATTATTTACTGATATGGAGAATGCAGTATAGTTATTTCTTCCATGTAAATCGAACGGATGGCTTTGACCGTTGTTATCGGTAATTAATCCCCTGAATATGGCGTAGGTTCCAACTTGCGTTATCGTCTGTGAAGAAGGAGTTAAAGCAAAGGCAAAAGTCGCACCTGTTGGAATTGTCTCTATGGTCAAATCCGTTTGATTTGTGAATAATGGATTTAGGAAATCATAAATTACGATGTGTACGACATATGAACCTGCCAATGCGGGGACTTTGACTAGCAAGGTCGTAGAATAATTTGCATATTGATCGTTTAAATCCCCTGTTATTTGAGTGAATGCGGGATCGCTTGATACGGGATTTTGCCCTACAGACCAATGTATTCTCGCATATGTGTTGCTGTAAATCCTAGCAGTAATGGCATGGATTTCATTGGTCTTTACCCCATTTAGGCTGTCGGGATCGAGCACTACCCATAATTTATTTGCCCCGTAAACATCTAGGATGGTTTTTCTGACTTTAACGTTGATGACAACATGGCTGTATATGGCCTCACTGGGATTGTTCAAGTTGTAAATCTTTATCGTAGCATAGATCGAAAAGTTACCGACATTCTTTACGTATGGTATTAACCTTTTATCGACCACGTATCTAACCTGTAAAACTTGCCTACCATATCCATTCCGTGTTTCCGTGTAATAACAGCTTGATCTAAATATGTCTATATAGCTCATGGCCCTCGAATCGCTGGGAGTCATATCATAGTTTGTTATCCCACAAGTTACAACCGATCCTATTGGTGTAATAGTTGCATTGATATATCCAGCAGGTATATCATCCCATCTTAAAGTTAAAGGTGAATTTGAAATAGTTACGTTAAAAGTAAGTGTTGGGACGTAATCATAATAAGCCTGATATGTTACCGTCAAAAGCCATTCGGCCCACGGTCTGCCATATTGGATTTGAAAGGTGATATCGTAACTTGAGATATTCAGGAAAAACTGATAAGTCCCGTAAGAGCAGTTCGTTTTAGCTTTTACCGTAATAGGGACGGTAAAAGTGGCAGACGGAGCCGTCCACAAGTTCGCCGATACGCCTGTCAAATAGAAAGACGATAATAACGACGTTGAACGTGAAGATAGTCTCAATGCCCAGCTACCGCTTGCATTGACTACCAGATTAGCTTGTCCATAGTTCGCACTACTACTATTGTATAATGACATCGTGCTCGGTATGACACGAGCGGAGAAATATCCGCCTTCCGTCGTCGGCGTCACGAGCTGTGTCACGTTCGCAGGAGTCCCGAAGCCCGTCCCGTTAAGTTCGTATGGCCCCCAAATTTGCTTCGATAATTTGAATTCATCCAATTTGATCGGCAAATGCGCGCCCGAAGCGCCATAATTATTAAATCCGTAAGCCTGAGTTGAAGAATATTGATTTCCATAACTTGTAATGACTCCCGTGCAGGACGTAGAGCTATTGTAAAAAACCGTCCCATTATCTATAACGACCGAGAATCTCAAATTCGAACCATCGTATTTACCATAAAGATAAATCCAATTGGACGCATAAATTCCCGATGCAGAAGTTGGGATAGGTGTTGCTAAAGACCTTTCGCTTCCGCCAATCGTGGAATATAAAGTCCATTGTATCTTTCTTGGATTCGCATTAGTGAACGACGTAGCAATTTTAAACGGCTTTAACCAAACCAAAAAACTCGGCCAAGATGCAGTTCCCGTTTCATATTTTACCCACATGCCAAAACTGTACTTGTCCGTAATTGCGGGCATGCCCGTCGAGCTAAGATAAACCGCCATGCTGTTCCCCGTCGTTTCCGCGCCACCGATGCAATACCCGTATTTCCCTTCGGAATAAACCTGTGTCGCAGAGTCTATGCTTGCATGATAATTGTTTCCGGAATAATCCATTGCGGTAAATACGGGGCTTTCGTCGTATTTATACCACAGGACAGTTTGCGTTATCATGTAACCGCTTGTCCATGCCGAATGATATTGTATATAATCTATGTCCCCACGATAATAGCCGACCGAGTAAGTACCCAAGACATTCAATGCCCCGACGTTAAGATAATACGTATAACCCGAAGAATTCAATGCAGGCCACAGATAATTGCTTCCTGCGGGGATGGTAAGATTCGTTCCGGCCCAATACCCGCCGTCCAAGAACGAAGTCAATCTTTTTTCCACAATGTTGAAAGTGATTACAAGCGTATGCCATTGGCCATGTGTAATCTTTCCAGCTATTTGCTCCGCTCCTCTACCGGACGCATCGGTTAAAGTTATGCCATTACTGATATACATTATCAATAATGGGTTCGCTGTATTTGCGTCCTGTATCCCTATAACCAAAAGATTGATAACATTTGTAAAATGCTGATAAAACCACCTGAATAAATATTGCGTCGGATCAGCATTTGTATATAAAAAGTTTTTGAAGCGTATCGATAACGAAAAGTTTTGTATGTTTTGATAAGGATTAAATGAACCATAACAATAATCCGAACCATCTAAAAACACAGCACCATTTCCACTACCCAAGTCTATAAATTTACCATTGATATTAAATGTTCCCCTTGGTAATGTATAAGTCTTTATCCCCCAATCAAATCCAACATACCAATCGTTACTCGCGCCAAGAGCACCAGGTATGCTTCCAAATGAAGTGAAAGTTAAAAGGTTGAGTATTAGGATGCTAAGAAAAAATAAAGAGCTTCTTTTTCTATCATCTAGCATTTTTGTCAAACCGTCCAATTTATCGTAGCTTGAGTATATATACTCTTCCATAGGAGTTTGTCTTGAAAAAGGGGGGAGAACCACAGGATTAAGGGCGTGGGAGAACCCCTTGATCCTTGTGGTTCTATCGAACTGCCTTCCAGAGCAACCAAACACCGCCGATGACGCTCAGGATCGATATAAGGCCCCACAGCCCTACGAGCGCAGCGGGCCATCCGGTAGTGTTGGCTTCAACGGCGGCCATGACCGCTCCAGGCAGGACTGACACCATTATGTAGATGCCAACTGCAAAGGAGATGATCGCTCCGCCGATGTCTCCGGTTTTTGCTCCGCGAGCCATGCGAAGCTTACTCGGCCTTTGAGTAGATAAGTTTTATTGAAGCCCTCCCCCGACTCTCCAATTAATCGAAGTTCAAGATTTTCTTCTCTTGGGCCTTTCCTTGCCTATCATTTCGCTCAATAACAGTCCGAATGGAAGATAGACCTCTCTCCTTCTTTTTGCTTTAGGCTTCCCTCCCAACGTAACTCTGCCTGTGCTTGCCACATTCATCCTCACGAATCGTCCCGTCTTTATGTTCTGCAAATGGGGTTGATGCTTCCGATCTGTGAAAAATTTGTACTTATCGGCGTGCTTCGATGCCCAATTGAGCCTCAAATGCAAATCTACGTATTTCCCTACGTAGAGCTTCTTCCTTTTAATCGGAAGCCCAACCCACATCTTCACCAAGTCCAAGATCTCCATCCTCTTGAGCATCAATTGAATCCTCGCTTGGATGTGCCTCTTGCAATGGTCCTTTGCCCTATCGCTGAGTGAGCCTATCTCATCTATTTTTGAGGGATTGTACATCGTGTAATTGCCCACGTAAAAATTCTCGATGTACGCGTGATTGGGAGAACCTTCACGCATAACTAAATACTCATGTTCCCGTAAAAGAGCTTCCGATAAGCTAGTATCACCATAAATTCTTTCGATAAATGCAGTACGCATGGTATTGAACTCTGCAACGCTCACGATCCTTAGCTTTTGAACTTGCATCGTCATTCTCAGCCAATCGCCTCATCTACGAAGTCCTTAAAGGAGATAAGATTTTCCGTCTTGATCCATTCCCTAACTCTGTAATCGTGTTGTTGGCATTGATGCCTCCCCTTCACGTCGTATATGCAAGTTATTGATAGGGGGGCAAGGGCATACATGATATCAACCCTCGGAGTATCGAACTTTGGATATTTTTCCTTGAGCCTATCGAATGCCAAATCGTCATAAGGGGTTCTTGCGAGAAAGCAAAGGCCTCTAGGGGTTAAGATGGTCAAAGTCTGAATCGTGGCAAGCCTTTGATCTATATCGTGAGAATCGTAATCGAGCATGACTATCTTGGATGGGCCAGCCATTATCGCCAAGTTAAAGCCCTTAATGGCATGATCGAGAGCTTCTTCGTAACTATAATCCATCTTCGACCACTTGAATCCCGTTTGAGGCTTTTTCGTTCGATAGCCTATGGGAAGAAGTTTGAATTTGTTGGCTTGGCAAATGGCGATGCTTTCCTTCCATTTATCTTTCATCCAATCCCTCCAACGATATCCATCATTGACATGCAATCCTTTGTATATCTCTCCTTTGTATATCTCGAACATCTGTGCTTGCGTCTTTGCTTCATGATGGATTATCATGTTCTCAACTTCCAAATATTCGCCCAATACAGAAGGATTGCCCCGAATATCATCAAACCAAGTCCAAGCCATCTAGCTTTTTCGCTATCGCCATATGCCACGAGATAAGTCCCGATGAACATGCCTCCCCAATTGAAGCCTATCATTACTCCTTCAAGCATCCCTTCATCGTATTTATCGCCCAAGGAGATTAGGACGGGCCTCTCCCATTGCCTCGTAACTGTGCAATAGGGCATTCCACTTAGAAGGGAAGCAATGAAAGTAGCAATTGCAATTATTAGAATGTTTTTGATTTTATCTTTTAGGCCTTTTACGCACGAGATCAATTGTCTCCTCTCCTATGGCTTGGAGGATGTCTTGTCCCATCTTGCTTGCGTCATGTAGATTCGATACATAGGGCCTTCCCGTATGCTTTGATCGAAATCTAACCCTTTGATTGCATACTTTGTGCCGCCAATGCTTATGTTCGTCTTGGTAAATATCATCGGGAAGGCATTGACCTCCATCCGTCTTTCCGCAATTTGCACAGAAAGCTACGTAGTTCACTCCATTAGCCATTTTCCTCGATCCCCAACAGCCCTTTGACTTCGTTCCATACCCTGAGCTTTTCCTTCTTGCTCGCATTCTCATAAGAGATGGAAGCAACCTTGATGCCCCTCCTCTTGCTCAATTTTGCCCTAAGCTCCTCGTCCCGATCTTCCCTCCCCTTGTGTACAGGCCCATCGAGATACAAAGCCACTTCATCGGGAAGGATGTATTGATCGGGGATTGTCTGCTCTACGCAAAATGGCAAGTCTGTAGATACCGCTTTCCCCGCTTTTCTCAGCTTGTTCGTTATGAATCTCTCCATCTCGCTGTGCTCAGGATGCATGCGCTCTTGCAATTGCTCTCTAGTTTGCCCCTTCATCCCTTCCTCCTCCTCCTTTCGATGTAAGTTATGAAATGCTCAGTTGCCTTTAGATCGAGAGATAAGTGTACGCCATCGCAACCGATATCGATGTGTGGCTTGGGCTTGAACCTTGGATCTTTGCTTGTAGGAGAATGAATCCTTGGATCATAGTACTTCTTATCATAAGCGGTTTTAACCCTTCCATTGGCAATTCCTTTCACGATCAACAACCTGGCATAGCCCCTTATCTCGTTGCATGTTGGCTTCAAATCCTTCAATTTTAAATTGTATGCTTTAATTAAGGACATCATTTTATGTAATCACCAAACACAAGGCATTTTTCATGGCCTTTGTGCAGTAATCTTCTTTGCATGGAATGATTTTATCATGCATATTCAAATGATAGCAACCATAACATTCCGCTAAAATCATAGGTAAAATTCGGTTTGCAACTTCACATATCATTTTGTTCATGGCCTCTCGGCCTTCTCTTCACCATATATTTCTTCTTCAGAATCTATTTCTTGCTTAACTTTTTCACATATGTAATCACTGTCGCATTGACTACAACTCCGATTAGGATATCCGAATTTTGTGTAGCAAGATGTTATGGCTATAGTTTCGTCGTCCATAATATCCTGAATTATCTCTTCTATCATTTCTTTCTTCATTTCCCCCTCTCGGCCTCCTTGAAACCTAATTCATTTAGAAGCGCCTTGCTGGGTTTCCATGCGGTCATATCCTGCTCTAAATTATTTAGGAACGTTTCCAGTACTTTATTCAAATGATAGTTACACTCGGTACATAAATCCACCAAGATGTGAGCGCCATCGACACCCTTGACAGGAACGTATCTTCCATGAAATAATGCCTCTTTTCCGCATCTATCGCATATCATCATTTTCTCTCAACCTCCTTCTTCTTTCTGGTCTTTCGCCTATCCCATTCTTCATCCATCTCAACTGATGTCTCGAATGTCCTTCCGTCGTTAGATACCCATGTAATTCTCGGCTTAATGCACTCAAAACAAAACACATAGAAGCCTCTTGATTCACCGAACATGCCGAAGGATTCCCTTCTCCTAACTTTCACTCCTTCCCTTTTGCATTGTTCACATTTACCAACATAGCAATCCTGTCTTTCATCGTGAATTATCCTCATCCCTCTCAGCCTCCTCCTTCTTCTTTAGTTTTTCATACTCTTCCCTAGTTAAATGTCCAACATATCTGAGGCCCAAGGATTTTGCTACGCGCTTAAGTTGTTCGACCTCTCTTTTAGTAGGATGCTCATTCTTCATTTCCTTTGGCCTCCTTAATCGCTTGATCATACAGCATGTCTATTAAGTTTGACATATCAATTAATTCCTTAGTTATCGTTGGTATATTTCGTTTGATTATGTCTCCTTTTTGATCATTTATCGCAATTAGGAATTGTCCTAGATGCCTTTGAAAGCTACTATATAGCGTCCAGAAATTATAATTTGTATGCCTACCGTAAGCATCGAATCTGTCCACTACTCGATGTAATTTTAGGATATTTATCTTATGTTGAAGTCTTTTGATGGATTCTATGTATTCTAGTGCAACAAAATTTAGTTCATCAATCATTCCCTTTAGCCTCTTTCATCTTATCGCACTTATGTACGTTAAAATCCATCTTCAATGACTTAAGCTCATCTCGGAGTATTGCGATCTCTTGCTCAAGATCGACTATCTTGCTGCCTAAAACGTTCTTGTTGTGTTCGATCATCTCCCAAAGAACCGTATTGCTTGCATTGACTTCTAACATTGCCTCTTTCAAAGAATCATCTTTAGCTTTCTTGCTCATATTTCATTCCCTCCATCTATAAGACTTGAAATCGGGAAATATCGCCAATGCAACGGCCTTGGGAAGTTTGTTGCCATGCTTAAGTACTTCTTCATATTCCTCATCGTGATTCTTTCCAACAACGGGGCCAATGTAAGCGCTCCACTCCCCATAATCCTCCTTGGCTACACAGAGGACTTTACTATGCAAGGCCTTGTATTCAATAATCATTATTTTTCCTCGGCCTCCTTTTTAAATGCTCTATATCCTGCTTCTATTCTTTCTTGAGTTAAGAATTGCTGCAAACACTTAACTTCTGCTTCCAATGCTTTAGAATATAATTTGTAACTTTTGAATATTATATTTCTATTCTCAATTTCTGTCATTTCTCCCTCTCGGCCTCCTTCGCAATCGCACCTAGTAATATATCGGCATGGCAAGGTTCATCCAAGCGGCACCAACAAGCCAAGTCTTTTTCTTTTAGTGGCTCTAAGAACGATGGATTTTGCATTAATTGGTAACTTAGCCACCGATCATAAAGGTATAGTACGTAACCGCGAGAGCCATCTCTTCCGATCTTGAAGGGGTTGCCCCACTTGCTCGGCCTACCGACATATACCGTGTTAGGGGGCATCCTCCAATCCTTTGTCCTCTTTCTCTGTATCCGCTTACTCATCGTGCCTCTTGGCCTCCTTCTCCTAACCTAAGATTATTAGACGGATCTCCTTCACTTGCTGCTGTATCCTTTCTACTTCTTGACAGAAGGGTTTTGTTATTTTCTCAATTTCTAAAGATATATCGATTATTTTGTCAAGCCTGGATTCGATAGCCTTTCTTTGTGCAGGATTCATTTGTGAAGGCATATCCATATATGGATATAAGCTTTGGTCCGAACCAAATGTTACATAGGGAAGTTATATAAAACCCTACGAAAAATTGGAGGGTGAGAGCTTGGGATATTTCAAGGGATAAATCAACTCCTCTTCACAAATCAAGCATATTGCCTCAGACAGTCCATAGGGCCACTCTGCCCTCTTTGCGGGATCTCTCGTTATTCTATCAAAACCCATTCTCGGAATCTCCTTCTTTTCATGTTTGCAAGTCATTCTCAATGGCTTTGGTAGATTATGCCATAAATCCGTAGGCTTGTGCCAAGGAGCGCCACAAGCGCACGCATATATTGTTTCGGTAGGAAGGCCTATCAATCTTCTCAAAAATCCCTTTGGGTTCTCAAGCACATATATTATTGGCTCGATTTCCTTGATTATTCTGAAACAGGCATTTACAATTGATAGGGCTTTTTTCTTTTCCTCGATATCTGTATCCAAGTATTTCCAATGCTTCCATACTCCGGCAATTGAGAACATTATGCATGGAGGCCCCGCTAAGACCACATCGAAGCTTCCCTTGATGCCATGATAATCCCTAACGTCCATGCAAATCGTAGGATTAAATTTTGAATCTATATCCAAGGTAGTTACTTCATGTCCCCGATCCTTGAAGGCCCTCGATGCCCCTCCCAAGCCTGAGCAAAGATCGAGACTTTCAAGATTTCACATCAACTTCATCCAAGGAAATATAATGTAATTGATAATCAACATGAGCATTATCGTAATGATGAATGTGATAAAGGAATAATAAAAATCCCAAAATTCTTTGACTTTTTTAAGGAGTTTCATTTTGCATCATTTAAAGGGTATTCTAATACCGCATCTGATACACTCTATATCCTCAATTTCCTTCGGTTTGCAAAGCACCACAACGTGCACATGCCCGCTATTTTTATGCTGTGGCAAAGGACGCCAGATCTTAGCCTTGTAATCGCTCTCTCGCTCTATTCTCCTTATGAATGCCTCTGCCTTTGGTTTGGCATTCTTCCCTCGGAAGCACCATAAGCCCCCACCATGCCATCTTCTAACGGTCATTTTCTCTTGGCCTTCTTGTGTTGGCACTTCCTTACCCTGGATGCCTCACGCTCATATCGCTTTATGGCCTTCGTTAATGCAACTAGGGCATCCGATATCTGCCAATCATGAAAATTATTTTGAAACACTCCATGTTTTAGCAAATAGGGATCTTCTTTCTTCAACTTAAGTAATCGTTCTAAAATTTGTTGGCAATGCTTGAGGCCCAAGACTACGCTCTTGCCGTCTGGAATTTGGCTCATCGTTTCCAAGGACTAACATCCCTCAACCCTTCGTTCTACATGAAGAGTTCCCCACTTGATCTCCTTTTCCTTACCAATCAAGAGATCATGGAGCATGATCCAACATTGGGCAAAACCTAGAAGATATCCCGATTGTTCTTGTATGGCAATTGTTGGATGTAGGGCATTCAATCCATCTCGTTCATGTTGCTTCACGAACTGAAAGATGCCCTCTAGCTTTTTGCGGGAGAAATAAACGAGATCTTCTTTAGCCATGTTTGCTGCTTCGTTCTTTTCGCTCATGCCTTCAAATCGGGGCCTTCGGTTATATATGCTTAACGTTAAGGTAGGGGGGGTATCCAAGGGGGGAACTTCTTAGAGGTTAGGTTTGGCCTTTCTACGATACTTAGAGGAGGTCTGTATAGCCTCCAAAACCCAAGGGGAAGGAGTAGGGACGGGTTAAGGCCTTTGCATGGCAACAAAGGGTGTTGGGGCGTCTATGTCGTGGGCGTTTCTTTTGTCTGCCCATGCCATTTCTTGCCCTCAAGCTTTAGCGTCGTGATAGCGAACATCATTCTACCGCTTGTTCCGATGAGTGTGCCTGTTCAACGTATGCTCCTTGTGTCTTGGGAGTTGCCCACACGATCTCTTTATTGCCCTTTTAACATTTTGCATTTAGGTCTATTTACAACATATATTATTGTTATCTAATCACTACAATAAAAATCCTCCAAAAAATCGCATGGGTTATGACTCACAAAAACGCTATAAGGTCCACTCGCGTCGATTTCTTTACCTTAGCATAAAGAAGGACGCATGACACGATGTATTCAATTCCTTCCAAAGCCTATCGTTACATTTTCTGTGAGCCTTGCCAAAAAAATGTACCACATGAAGAATGGTTCTTGCATATATTATCGGATGAACATTCAATAAATTATGCGCTCTTCCATTATGCAAGTGATAAGCGTATAAAAGGGCGCATGGGGAGAAAGACATGATGAGGGCGCATATCAGCAATGGATTCATAGATACTCGAAGGACGTTCCCCCCAAGGGATTTCCAAATTCTCCAAGAGAGTTTCTATGAATTACACCAATCAAAAGGAGAGGAGGGGAAACGAAACCCCTCCGACATCCAGGGTAGGAAGGGCACCCGACTACCCCGTCAAACACACGCTCGATTTATCGTGAGCCGAGAGATCCGTTGAGTGATTGAGTGCTAGTCGTGTGCTTGCGCATATACGCTTTAGTGGCGACTATTAAAACTTAACTATAGAGAGTCTAGGAAAATGGGGAGGATAGGGGTATGCCTTCGGAAATGCGGTACTACCTCACCCTATGATAAATCGAATGGTTATACGATAAATTAGAGTATCATCCAATAAATCGAAGTGTGAGACTACGGACGGAATCTTAGAAAATCTACGAGAAACGAGTCAATCGTTGGATATAAAGGTTTGGGCGTAAGCCAGCGCGCGTGAG
>Ga0315310_10000403_pt1 | contig 27791 bp, 25 predicted proteins | sample TDP5_MG_FD_203630 | JGI IMG/M metagenome (GOLD analysis project Ga0315310, IMG submission 203630) | Freshwater sediment microbial communities from Lake Towuti, South Sulawesi, Indonesia - TDP5 | ecosystem: Environmental > Aquatic > Freshwater > Lake > Sediment | place: Indonesia: South Sulawesi...
AAATCAATCCAAGCCAAACTGGAAAAGATCGAAAGCAAAGACGAAAAAGAACTGTTAGTCAACCTTACCGAAGCTTCTGACATAAGAGAAGAATACTGCCTCGGAAGAATCGCCCTAGAGGAAGCAAGAATCCTCGACAAACAAGGCAACCATGCTGCTAGCTCTAGAAAATATGGCTCTGCAACAGAGAAATTCCAAAAGGCAACTGATGCCATGAAAGACGAATCTGATCGCCAAGAACTGAAACCCATAATTTGTCTCTGCCGGGCTTGGCAGATGATGACACGAGCAGAAGCGGAAGCCTCACCCGACTTGTACAAGGAGGCATCCAAACTCTTCGAGGAAGCCAAGGACCACAGCTTTGACGAAAAAGCAAAAATGCTGGCTCTAGGTCACAGCAGCTTCTGCAAGGCCTTAGAAGCAGGAACCAGATTTGAAGCTGTCCGAGATACGTCCCTTTATACATTGGCAACACAGCATCTAGAAGGTGCAGCAAGCTACTACCTGAAAGCAGGGTTCAAAAACGCCTCAGAATACGCTGAGGCAACTCAGAAACTCTTAGACGCATACTTGTACATGCACAACGCTAAAACCGAAACCGATCCAACTAAGAAAGCCCAATTCTACATGATGGCCGAAAAGGTACTTCAAGCCTCAGCAGGATCATACCTCAAAGCAAACCACCCTGAAAAACAAGAACAGGTTTCAAGCCTCCTAGAAAAAGTCAAGAATGAAAGAGAATTAGCCCTATCCCTAACCGAAATTCTGCACGCACCACTAGTAACTTCGACCACCGCAACATTCATAACCCCGACTCCCGCAGAGGAAACGCCCACAGGACTAGAACGATTCGAACACGCAGACATACAAGCAAACATAATAACCCGTCAAAAAGAACTCAAAGTCGGCGAAAACCTCAGCCTTGAAGTAGAACTCGTTAACGCTGGAAAAGGCCCTGCTCTCCTAATTAAACTCGCCGAAGTTATTCCGGAAGGTTTCGAGATAGCAGAAAAGCCTGAAATCTACCGTGTTGAAGACAGTTATCTTAACATGAAAGGAAAACGACTCGACCCTCTGAAAACGGAAGAGGTAAGGCTTGTTCTTAAACCAAAAGTTCAAGGCGTATTCCCACTGAAGCCGAGAATACTATATCTCGACGAAAACGGCAAAGCAAAGTCCCATGAGCCTGAACCAATAACCATAACAGTCAAAGAACTTGGAATCAAAGGCTGGATAAAAGGAGAAAGATAACCAACAAACCAGTTTTGCGAAAACCTTTACGCTCGTGCTGAAGCCATTGCATGGACACGCTTGGTGAAATAAACAAGTGTGTCAATGAGGGGGACGACGTTGAACGGGTTCTGTCGGGTTCAACGTTGCTTAATGTTTTGTTGGCGCGTCAATGGTTCTGTGGAGCGGAAAAATAGCTGTGATGATGAGTTGGTGGATGGTGAAAAATAGAAACGCAAACTTTATCCAACTTGCTAAAATTGATGGATGGGTGGGTTTCAAGCTCTCCAGTAGTTTATGTAGTAGCTCACAAAGAGAGTTACGTCGTTGTAGTCGATGTCTTCGTCTAGGTCAAAGTCTTTTTCGGCTTCGTAGACCTTCCTTCCAACGTAGGATGTAAGCTGTGACTAGGAACACAGTTTTCTTAATGGATAAACCATTCCTCAAAATCGAAGATGACAAAAACATGGTCACCTGATCCATAATCCTGAAAACTGACCAATACTATATGTTTATCAAGGTTGACTCTATGCGCAATTATGTTAATGTTGAATGTGTAGCCAGTAGCGTTGTCAAAGGTGCAGGTGTGAAAAGGGCTGTCTTCATATCCCCAGTTAAATGCAGGGTCTGGAATTACTATACCACTTGGAAGTCCTCCATAACCTGGTTCCCCCCAAACCAAATAAGCTTTCATCACTGTCTCATTACTTGTTAAGAGAAAAAAGGGGTAATCCCAACCACCAGGGTCGAGAACTCCGTTGTCATTTCTGTCGAAAACTAAGCCTAAAATGTCATCGTGAAAGGCATCAAAGTCATCATCGTTTATTTTAGCTACTATTGACAAGGTTTTACCCCAGTTTGGGTAGTTTACCCATTTGAAGTCCATTACAAGCCTTAGCTCACTGCCATTAACAATCGTTTGTTTGTCAGGTCCCCAAACGAAGGTGAAAGAGTGTTTAGGTCTGTCCTCTTCCTCAGTTTGACGACGAGACACCAACATAAGACCAAAAAGAACGTTGAGGAAAAGCGAAGCCACGAGGACGAAGGCTAACGCGAACTTTACTATATTCCTCACTTTTGTCACCCCAATAATTGTAAAATCAGAGAATATTTAAGATTGCCGAAAAAAATAAACCAAGGTAAAAGATCCTAGAAAGGCTCTCATTCAAAAAACACGCTCCATAGAAGGCGGCATAAAAGGCTGCACCGAAGCCTTCAAAGCCTTAAACCAAGACGCCATGGCAAGATTCAATGAAAGAGGGGAACTTGCAGCCTTAATGGAGGAACCGAAGCAACCACCGAGCAACTACGCGCTATCTGGACTCGTCACTAAACGTAAGGAAAGCCAACGCCCTGCTCAACGCAAACCCCATAAAACTAAACCAAGCTCTAAAGAAATGCAAGAGAAGATATACCCAAGCTGACTCCTAAACCTTGACACTGAGAATTTTAACTCTTTTATGCTTTTTTGGGCAACTTATCCAAGTTGTAGCGAGTTATTTCAACAGATACGCGAAAACCAAATTGTGGAAATTCTTCTCTGCCCTCAAAATATATTACGTTTGAATATCTCTTGATGTCAACTAGTTTTTTATCGACAAAAAATGTGAAAAAACGTCGTTGTTGGACGTGAACACTTGGTTAAAGAAGGAGGAGCCATGGAATTCACATCTTACGTGAGAAAAGAAGGAAGGATAACGCTTCCCAAAGAGGTCAGAGACGCTCTTGGCATTGAAGAAAGTCATCGTCGTTTATTTTAGCAAATATTAAATATTCTTTGATTTTACAATCATTGGGGTGACAAAAGTGGGGAATAAGATGGGTCAAGTGGGGATTTCTCTCCCGCGAGATGAAATCGTCCAAATGAAAACGAAGGCTTTGCGAAGAGGGGTTTGGTATAGAGTCCTAACTAAAGTTGAAAGGGCTTGCATAGATTTGGTGATAAGAGTTGTTGAGAGGGTTCGCAGTTTCGTTCTCCAGAAAATATTGTGTTCTATCTTGAAGAAACTAGAAGACGTTATGGAGAGTCAGGTCCTGCGTGTGATGCGGGAGATGGGAGGTAGCCTTGCCTTGAAGCTGAGTCGAATCGCTCAGGGTTGGGGCAATGATTCTGCTTGGCGTTGGGTAAAAGATGCAGGTTTCTCGCGGTATTTAGCAATAACCTATATGAATGCGCCATGATGACTGCTAGAGAACACACGAATGCTGGTTCAGATCTTTGCCTAGGTGTTAAGAAGTTTCTTATAGTCGAGAGACTTAAATCAGTTGGTCAAAATTCTCAGTCTAAGCCTAGGAGAGCTTGAACTGTGCTGAATATTCTTTACATTTTGATGGTTTCTGTGCTCTCTCTTCTTTACATTTGGAGCGTTTACAACATGCCGATTCTGGTCGTCGGCGTGAAACAACTGCGAAAAGCATGTAAGAGAGGAATGATAGCAATAAAGCCTGACTTGGGAAGACTGCCCACTTTCTCAATTATAGTTCCCGTTAAAGATGAGGAAAAGGTCGTGGGTCGGCTCTTGAAGTTGCTGTTGAATCTTGATTACCCGCCGGAAAAGAGAGAGATAATCGTGGCTGAGGATGGGTCGGTGGACAAGACCGCAGAAATATGCGCAGAGTATGCTAGACAGTATCCTGGGCAATTAAGGCTCATCCATCAGCATGTGTCAAGCGGCAAGCCTTCTGCCCTAAACTGCGCCTTAAGGCATGTGAGAGGAGAGATAGTTGGTGTGCTTGACGCTGACAACGTTCCGGAACGGGATATGTTGCTCAGGGCAGCTGAATATTTTGAGGAATCGTCTACAACTGCGGTTCAAGGTAAACAGTGTTCCATCAACGCATATGAAAACATGTTGACAAGACTCATATCTTACGAAGAAGCGGTGCGGTATGAAACCTACATTAGGGGAAAAGACGCAGTCAACCTTTTTGTGCCTTTAACAGGCAGTTGCTACTTTATTAGGCGAGGTGTTCTCGAAGATGTCGGGGGCTGGGATGAAGATTGCTTGTCAGAGGACATGGAGATGGCGGCCAAGCTGACGGAGAAAGGCTACAACACAAAGTTTGCGGCTGATGTGCGGTCTTGGCAGGAAAACCCGACGAGTCTCACTCAATTGTTTAGGCAGCGGACGAGATGGTTCAGGGGATCGATGGAGGTTTCGCTGAAGTATGGAAGGCTTCTTAGAAATCCGAACAGAAAAAGCATTGACGCGGAAATGACCCTGACTGGGCCCTACATGTTTCTTCCGTGTGTGTTTGGCTACCTTCTAGGATTGTTTTCTTTGGCTTTTCCCTTTTCAGCTGATCCAATTTTGACTTTTATGAGTCAGGGTCTCACGTTTATTAACACGGTTACTTTGCTTCTGATTGGAACGGCTCTTGTTTATTTGACAAAGCCTAGGAAAATTACGAATCTACTGTGGCTGCCATTTGTTTACGCTTATTGGATGGTTCAGAACCTAGTGGCTCTCTATGCGTTTGCTCAGATCATTTTGAAGAGACCGCGAAAATGGGTGAAAACGACGAAAACGGGTGTAGTTACTGCTCAGAGTCATGTTCTTCAAACTAGCGTTTAACCATAAATTTTTTCCTTTCATGGCTTTCTTGGTGCCCGTGGCTGTAAGGACTATACCGGAGATTCTCATGGGGCCTTACATAGTTGGATTCGACACGCTTGGCTACTACGTTCCAAATGTCTTAACGTGGCTGAGAGATGGTGTGAGTTTCTGGAATCTTATTGCAGTGGCACCGCTTTTTTATATGATGCTTATGGGGGTTACATCCATTGGGATTCCCATCGTAGTTTCCTTGAAGGTTATGTCTTCTTTGTTTCTTGGCTTTCTTGGTCTTGTCGTTTATTTCTACGCCAGAAAGGCGTTGTCTTGGTCACTTAAGAAGAGTCTGCTCGTGGCTTTGGTTGCAACTCTTTATTTTGTGGCGTTGAGAGTGTCTTGGGACATGCTTAGAAATGAGCTTGGTTTGATCTTTCTGTTTGTGGTTCTGATCTTTCTTCAAAAGAATGGAGTGCGCTGGAAGAACAGAGTGCTTCTTTCCTTGACTATGGTTTCAGTTGTCTTGGCTCATCCGCTGGTTTCTGTTGTTATGTTTGCTATAGTTGTGGCTACAATCATGCGCTTGCATCTTGACAGCAAATCCTTTGAGGTGCGGGGGCTTGTGATGAGTTCAGTTCCAGCGGTGCTGTTGTTTTTGGTGATCGTCTACGCAAACTATGTTGTTTCGTCAAGTTTTTCTGTGGTCAGTGGTTTCCCTGGGAGGGAGTCTGAGGGATGGTTGACCCTTTTTGGGTTCACCTCTTATTTTGACATGGTAGCGAATGGTTTCGGTTTTCTCTTGTTCTGTTATTTGCCTTTGTTGCCTTTAGTGTTGTTGGGTGCCAAGCATTTTCGTGGCAACCTTCAGATTAAGGCTTGGATTTTCTGGATTTTGGTTGCCATCCTATCCTCATTGATTAGTCCAAATGCCTTCCTTGCTGGATTTCCTTATCGTTGGACACTGATGCTTACGTATCCTTTGGCCTTCTATGCAGCAGAGGCTTTTGCGCACTTTCGATTGAACGTGTACCGAATAGCCGTCGGTTTGATGTTGGCAACCTTAACTCTAGGGTTTATCGCATTACCGAATGCAACTCCGTTTCCGTATTACACTTTGTTTCCGTATTATTTGCCCACATCGATGCTGCAGAACACCGTGCCGTCAATTGACAATCAAGACACGGTTAATGCGCTTCAATGGCTGAGAAGCAACATGCACGACAGTGAACGTTTACTTGCTCACGATGTGTTCTACGGTTGGTCCTTGTTGACTCTTAACAGAAGTCAGGTAATTCGCATCGGTTATGAAAATCCGGAGAAGATCGCGTTGGAAACGGTTCAAAATAGTTCTTTTCATCAGTTGTACCTGATTTGGTGGACTAATGGGAACGGGTGGCATGGGCAGCCAACCGTGTCCTCTGCTTTCGAAGAGGTCTATGAAAGCGGCAGGATAGCGGTTTACACTTATAAGCTAAGTGTTTATCACGTCACTTCGGATTCTGAAGACCTGAGAAGCATTAAATCTTGAACGGAATTCTGCTGGCAACGTAGTCAATGAAAGCAAACGGGGTTTGACCTGAAGCATGCCTGAAGGTTCTACTAAGGCCATTCTTGTGAAGATCAGGGGATATGTTAGGGAGAATTGGGGTGCTCCATTTATCATATGGTTCATGTTGCTCCTTGTGGTTGCGGCTGCTCTGTTGTCGATGGGTTTAGATTTCTTAGCCAATGAGGTTGCTGTCTATGCGTATTTCGCCTTGGTCGCTGGGGTTGTTTTGCAGATTGTTTGCTTTCTAAAGTATGGTGAGAAGAGCGAGAGCAAGAACGAATGAGTAGGGTTGAGCTGTCGTTTGTCTTGCCAGCTTACAACGAAGAAGATTCCATCGAGGGTATTCTTGACATGCTGGATCGTGTTGTGAAGGAAACTGGGCGGCGATACGAGATTGTGGTGGTAGACGACGGTAGCGTAGATGGTACCGGGTTGAAGGCGGTTGATTACGCTAGTAGAAATGGGCATGTGAAGGTAGTAAGCTACAAGAAGAACGTAGGGAAAGGATATGCTTTAAAAGCTGGTTTTCTGGAGGCTGTTGGCGACGCCATAGTTTTTGCGGACAGTGATTTGGAGGTAGACTTGGAAACGGTTTCAGGTTATGTTGACGCATTGCAGGATGGAGATATCGCTATCGCCTCTAAGTGGCATCCTAAATCGGTTGTGGAGATGCCTCTGATACGCAGGATTCTTGGTCATGGCTTCAACTTGTTAGTCAGATTATTGACTGGGGTAAAGTTGAAGGACACTCAGACAGGGCTTAAAGCGATTAGGAGAAAAACCTTTTTAGATATATTTCCAAGATTGGCTGTAAAACGGTATGCCTTTGACGTCGAGTTGTTGGCTGTTGCAAATCTCTACGGATTGAGGGTTGTGGAGTTGCCAGCAAAAATCAGGATGCGTGGTTTGTTCAGCTTCAAGGATGTATGGAAAATGTTCGTGGACCTTCTTGGAATAACATATAGGTTGAGGGTGCTTCGATGGTATCAACGAGCCATGCGGTAGTTTTAGAGCGATGCAGAAGATTAAGTAGTAAGAACGTGGGCTACAGTTTTGAGTGAAACCTGCAGATTCGTTTCTATAGTTATTCCTTGCAAAGAGATTGATGCTTACACGAGACAATGCGTTGACTATTGTAGGAAGTTGGATTATGAGGATTTTGAGATTCTTTTGCTTCCCGACCATGAGTCTGAAAAGGTTGAGGGAGCAAGGATTATTTCGACTGGGTGTGTGTCGCCTGGTAGGAAAAGGAATGTCGGAGTGGCTAAGGCGGTTGGAGATTTTTGTGCGTTTATTGACTCTGATGCATATCCAAGCAAGGATTGGTTGAGTAAAGCTCTCAAGTATTTCGATGACCCGCAGGTTGCTGCTGTGGGAGGACCAGGGCTGACCCCTGAGGAAGACGGCAACATGCAGAGGGCAGGCGGGCATGTTCTCTCGTCTTATATGCTGGGGAATTTGTCGAGTAGGTTCAAGGCTAAGCGTAGTTTTGAGTCAGATGACATACATTCTTGTAATTTCATAGCTCGGAAAACGGTTTTGCAAGAGGCAGGCGGTTGGAATGAGAAATATTGGCCGGGTGAGGATACGCTAATCTGCTTGGCTATCAAAAAACTTGGCAGAAAATTGATTGAGGCCTCTGACGTGGTTGTATATCATCATCGTCGTCCTCTTTTAGCGCCGCATCTCAAACAGGTCTCTAGGTTTGGGTTGCACCGAGGTTTCTTTGCGAAGAAGTTTCCCGATAACTCTCTCAAGCTTACTTACTTTGTGCCGTCTTTGCTTGTGTTGTCTTTGTGGGGGGGCGTGCTTGCATCGCTTGTCTATTCATTTTTCTGGAACATTTTGTTATTGTCTGTATTTGCCTACCTAGTCTTGAGCCTAATTGCAGCTGTCGTCGAAGTCAAGGAAGCCAAGCTGCTCCTCTCAGTTTGGTTAGGTATTTTGGCAACTCATTTTGTTTACGGCTTGTCTTTCTTAAGGGGTCTTATGAAACGTGATCTTCGAAGATGAAAGTTAGTATATCTTATCCGCCAATAGATTCTGGAAAAGGCGTACCACTGCTCAGTCAGAATAGGCAGTTTCAGTATTTTCATGAGCCAACGTATATTTATCCAATGGTTCCTGCGTATGCGGCTACCTTGTTAAAGGATGCTGGTTATGATGTTGTTTGGGACGACGGAATCGCTGAGGATAAGTCCTGTGGTCAGTGGTTGGCTGACTTGGAAAGGAATAATCCCGACTTGGTAATGATCGAGACTAAGACTCCTGTGGTGAAGAAGCATTGGCAGGTCATTGAGGATATTAAGAAGGCGATTCCAGAGGCTAGGGTTGTTCTGGTTGGCGATCATGTTACTGCTTTGCCGCGTGAATCAATGAAGAATAGTAGGGTTGATTATGTTTTGACTGGTGGCGATTACGATTTTCTGTTGCTGAATCTGGCCAAGTATTTGGAAGGTGAGGCTGAGCTTGAGCCTGGGATTTGGTTTAGGGAGAATAGGAAGATTAAGAGTACTGGAAGTTTCCGTTTGGATCATGATTTGGATGGTTTGCCTCTTACTGATAGGGATTTGACGAAGTGGTGGCTTTACAGTGAGAAGAATGGGAATTTCAAGGAAACTCCGGGCACCTACACGATGGTTGGTCGAGATTGCTGGTGGAGGAAGAGGGGGGGATGCACGTTCTGTTCGTGGCCTACTTTATATCCATCTTACAGGGTGAGGACGCCTGAGCTTTTGGCAGATGAGATTGGGATGTTGATAGAGAAATACGGGGTTAAGGAAGTTTTTGATGACACTGGAACGTTTCCAGCTGGAAATTGGGTGAGAAAGTTTGCTGGTTTGATGATTGAGAGAGGGTATAATGATGAAGTGAGGTTCAGCTGCAATATGCGGTTTGGAGCGTTGACGAGAGAAGACTATCGATTAATGAGGAAGGCTGGTTTCCGCATGCTCCTCTTTGGTGTGGAGTCAGCTAGTCAGAGGACACTTGACAAACTGAATAAGGGTACAACTGTTGAGGGCATCATTGGGGAGAGTAGAGTGGCGAGGGAAGAGGGGTTGGAGCCACACATAACGATTATGGTTGGGTATCCTTGGGAGAAGCGTGAGGATGCGTTGAGGACGTTGAGAATCGGGAGGATGTTGATGGAGAGGGGCTGGGCTGTTACGCTTCAATCTACTGTTGTTATGCCTTATCCTGGGACTAGGTTGTATGAGGAAGCGTTGGAGAATGGTTGGTTCAGGGTTGACCCTAAGGATTATGATTGTTTTGATATGACTGAGCCTGTTTTGAACACGGTGGACATGGAGCCGGAAGAGGTTATGAGAATGTGTGATGAGATTTATCGTGTCTTTTTGTCGCCTAAGTATGTGTTTAGACACTTGACTAGAATACGGTCTTGGAGAGAAGTGAAGTACTCTGCTAGAGGCGCTATAAAAGTCATGGGACACTTGAAGGATTTTGCCAGAAAATAAACCGTTAGTATCTGTCGTTATTCCTACTTTCAATTCTTCCTTTGATCTTGAAGCCTGCCTTAACTCTTTAAGACTTCAAACCTATCCAAAAATAGAGATCATAATTGTTGATAACTGTAGCACAGATGGGTCTGTTGAGATTGCGAAGAGATACAACTCAAGGATTTTCAAAGTGAAGGCGTTGCGATCAGCAGCGAGAAACTTTGGGACTGCAAAAGCAAGAGGAGACTTCATTTTATTCGTTGATGCAGACATGGAGTTGACGCGTGAAACAATTGAGGAAAGCGTTCAGAAGGCACTAAACAATAATGCTGATGCAATTATGATTCCTGAGATAAGAGTCGGTGAGGGTTTCTGGGCGAATTGCAGAGCCCTTGAAAGATTAACCTACATTGGAGATCCACTGATAGAATCGGCTAGGTTTTTCCGAAGAGGGGTGCTTAAAAAAGTGGACGGGTACGATAAGGAGTTGGAAGCGGGAGAGGATTGGGATTTGCATGCCAGAGTGGAAGAAGCTGGTTACAAAATAACACGTATAAACGCTTTGATTAGACATCATGAGGGTCATTTGACTCTGAGAAAGATGTTCCTAAAGAGGTATTATTACGCGAAGACACTGATGAAGTATATTAAGAAACATCCTGAAAAAGCCAAAATTCAGTTCATGCCGATAAGACTGAACTACTTGAAGAATTGGAGGATGTTGGCGCGGCAACCTTTGTACGGCTTCGGAATGCTTTTTATGAAAACGCTAGAATTCGCAGTAACTGGTGCAGCATTGATTCCGTCACTGTTATCTACTAAAAAGACAAGCTCCGCGTAGTTGATCTCAATTGTCTGACAGACTACTAGTAACGGGAGCAGCGGGATTGGTTGGGTCCGAATGTTGTAAACTTTTCTCAAAAAAAGGATACGAAGTCATTGGCATTGATAATTACATGAGAGCTCAACTCTTTGGCGACGAAGCAAGCACACGTGAGACAATGGAGCGCCTCCTGAAAGAGTATAGCATTGAACATTATGACATGGATTTTAGGGATGAAAGAATAATTCCACTGATCAAAAGAGCCAACGCTGTAATTCACACAGCAGCACAACCGTCGCATCCGAAATCAATCGAGATTCCGCTTGAAGACTTTCAAATCAACGCTTTTGGAACTCTGTGTCTTTTGGAGAACGTAAGAAAGCATAATAGAGATGCGGCTTTCGTTTTCTGCTCCACGAACAAGGTATATGGTGATGCGCCAAACTATTTTTCCTACAAAGAAGTTGGTAAACGGTTTGAGCCAGTTGCTGAGTGTCTCATAGATGGTTTTGACGAAACGTTGAGGACAGATCGATGCATGCATACTCCATTTGGTGTATCAAAGCTTGCTGCAGACTTGTATGCCCAAGAGTATGCTCTGCTTTATGGATTAAAAACAGGCGTTTTTAGGATGGGATGTATCACGGGTGGAGCTGCAAAGGCGGTTGAAATGCACAATTGGGAACCTTATTTCATCAGAAAGGCGCTGACTGGCGAAACGTTGACTATTTATGGTTATGGTGGTTATCAAGTCAGAGACGTGATCCACGCTGGAGATTTAGCCGAGCTCTTCTACGAGTTTATCAAGAATCCAAAAGCGGGAGAGGTTTACAACGTCGGAGGAGGCAGGCAAAATTCCATTTCGCTTTTGGAGTCTTTTGATTTAATTGAGGACGTAACTGGCAAGAAGATTAATTATAAGTTGGGACAGGCGAGAGAGGGCGATCACATTTGGTGGATTTCCAATATCAACAAGACCATGTCGCATTATCCTAACTGGAAAATTAGGATTGGGTTGAGAGACGTTTTTACAGAAATCTACAATGTTCTGTGTGAGTCGATGAGTAAACCTTTGTCACTTAGTTCCTCCTGCGACAGGTAGACTATGTACTCTTCAGAATTCTTGGGCAAAAACGTTCTAATCCTGGGGCATATGACTGAGATTCACGGTCCAGTGCAGGCGTTAGTAGACTATTCTAAGAAGAATATGGGCAAGTTGACTTCTGTTCTTCATCCCCTTCCATGTTCTTTTGTTTCCAACTCAGAGTTTAGAACCTTTACAAGAGGAAAATGTGAACGTTCCTTGTACAAAAGGAACCTTAAAGTTACCGAATTTTTTTCCTACGTTCAACATGTGTTCTTAACCTTCCTTTTTGTCGCTAGAAGCAACGAGAAATATGATTTATGTGTTGGAATAGACAATTTGAATGCTCTTTGTGGCATCATCTTGCGAAAGATTGGCATCGTCGATAAAGTTGTTTTCTACGTGATCGATTATACTCCAAAGAGGTTTAACAATCCTATTCTGAACCTCACTTATCACTTCTTAGATGGAATATGCATTAGGCACTCAGATTTGGTTTGGAATATTTCTGAAAGGATGGCTAAGATTAGGGAAGGACAAGGAGTTGAGAAAAGAAGAAATCTAATTGTGCCAGTTGGCGTCGAATTGGAAAAAGTCGGGCATATACAAGATATAAAACTTAACAGAAGAGCACTGGTATTTGCAAGTCATTTGGCAAAGTCAAAGGGTGCCGACTTGATTATAGAGGCAATGGAAGATGTGATCAAGACGGTGCCTGATGCTAAACTGGAAATTATTGGGACCGGCCCCTGTGAACAAGAATTAAAGGATCTGGTGAAGACCGCGGACTTGGGCAATAACGTAAAATTCTCAGGGCTAATGCAACATGATAAACTCATGAAATATCTTCCTACTCGCGGTGTTGCTTTAGCAACGTATGTGGAAGATTCACATAATATAACGTATTTTGCTGATCCAACAAAGCCCAAGGAATATTTGGCTTGTGGCTTGCCTGTAATAATTACAAGAGTGCCGTGGATTGCAAAAGAAATCGAAGAAAAACCAATGGGCATTGCAATTAACTATGATAAGAAAGAATTAACTGACGCTATCATTAAACTAATGAAGGATGATGAGTTTTACGAGAGATGCAGAGTGAACGCTAAACTTTTTGCATCGAAACTAAGTTGGGATGGAATATTCGATAATGCGTTTTATGTGTCTTTGGAGCGGTGAAATATTGCGCAGGAATCTTGAAGACGCGTAAAGATATTCTTCGAAAACTGGAGTGTCTAGAGAACCGTCAGTAGCTACATTGAGATGGCTTAGAGGAGCAAAGAGTTGCGGCTCAAAGGCGTTAGTCTGGCTCCCATGCTTCCATGCGCATTATATTTAATCTTGGCTATTCTCGTGTATTACCAAACTTTAGCTAGTCCTGGGGTAATATCCTACAGAAACGACTGGGATATTCCACCTCTGCGCGAACAATTCATTACTGGTCTTACTACTAGATTGTACTCTTGGAACCCTCAGCAAATAATGGGCATCATTTACTCTATCGGCTCTGATACTTACTACTGGATCTTTCTAACAGGATTAGGTCTATTGGGAGGAGGGGAATTCACGAGCAAATTTATGGTCGTGTTTTTGACTTTTCTGAGTGGAAGCGGAGCCTATTTCTTTCTACGAAGTCTTGGTCTGGACAAGATTTCTTCTTGGCTGGGCGGCATCTTCTACACTTACACCACATATTGTCTGTATCAAATACTCGGTGGAGTCCTTAATTCGATTTTCAGTTATGCCTTTTCACCAATCTATGCCGCGCTCCTTGTCAGAAGCTTCGGGGTACAAAGCAAACGTTCCGCTGTACTAGCAGGGATTGCTTTGGCTCTCGCCTTCACTTACATAGACTACGTTGTGATCTTACCGATAATCAGCTTAGCTTTGGTTCTAATGTGGTCACGAGTCCATATTCTCCTACGAGTGAAACAGTTTGGCCTCTCGCTTGGGATTGCTGTTTCTCTACACTTTTTCTGGATCTTGCCTTTGCTGTCCGATCTTTTTGCGAGAAACATTGTTCTTCGAAGAATTGGTGAGGCATCATACAGTGTGGTGCGGTTGTATTATACCAACGGTGTGAGCAGTCCCGTATTGAATTCGTTGAGCCTCCTGCCCGCTCAAGGGCAAGCAATTCTAGCGTTGTCTGTGATACCTCCAATCATCGCATTTATGGCGTTGTTCTTTTTCCCGAAAAATAGGATCGTTGTTGGCTTCGCTGTGATAGGTATATTCGGCGTGCTGTTAGTGTCTGGGACAAAAATCTTGGGGTCGATATATTCATCATTATTGCTAAACATCCCATACTTCACGATCTTCACAATTCCAATTCGCTTGAGCCCTCTGTCAACACTATCGTATACTGTTCTCATCGCTTTCACCACATCGGCCATCCTGAAAAAGATGTCGAGCAACACATTTGACATCGCGATAGAAGTGCGCGCGAACCCTCGAGTTTCGAGGATAAGCATCAAACACTTAGTCAGCATTCTAATTATTGGAGTGCTTCTGGGCTCTGTAATCTCGACTTTCTACATGCCTCCGCAGAGCTTGGATATTCATACGCTCCAAACCTATTCGTTTAACGCGGGAGAAATTCCAGCTTATGACTATCTCAAGCAGACGTTAGGCGATTTCCGTGTGGCTGAATTTCCGCTTCTTGGAAATGACCAACCAATGAGCCTTCACCTTCCAGGTGCTGATCCTATGGGCGTTTACCCTCCCAAACCAGCTGTGTTATTTGGCGGTGGTCCGACAGGTGTCACGGATGCGGCCGCCTTGACCCGGCTGGTCAGCATGGGATCGTATCAAAATTTCACTGACAGACTTGCTAACTTACTAAGTTTGCTGAACGTAGGATACATAACCTACCATAACGCAACATATGATACGAATTATCAAGTTGAGTATAAACTACGAATTAACGGAGATCAAGAGACACTACTGACTAATTTCCTTACCAACCAGGATGGTTTACAGCAGGTTTTCCAGTCAGGGAATGTAACGGTATACAAGAACTCTGACTTTCTGCCGCATATTTTCGCTACGACTGATCTCACCCTGGTTGTAGGAAATCTAGCCACTATCGTGCCTCTATGTAGCATAAGTCAGATCGTTGATCCCCGCGACACTGCCTTTGTCCTCTCGGATCAACTCTCGCCGACTCAAATAGAACAGAACGCATATTTGTCCGACAGAATCATTATGTATAACAACAACTTCGCGGACCTTGTTGCATCTCTTATTCCCCCGAACTATAAAATCGACCCTGGGCAATATGCCGGAGAGGCTGCTGCCATAGCTGTATATCCATACGATCGCTTCGGCTGGGTTCCTGTAGCCTTAGAGTGGTGGGTAAAGCCTCTGCACCCAGGGTCTGAAGGACTAGGCGCGATAACCTCCCTCAATGCCAATCTCTCAATTCCTTTTCGTGTAGAGAACGAGGGTCAGTTTCAGGTCTGGGCACGGATATACCATGATCCTTCTTCGGGTAGTCTGACATTCTTTATAGAAGACAACTTCTTTGCAGAGCATAATGCTACATCTCCTGTTGATAGCGGCTATCGCTGGGCGTCATTAGGGACCGTGAATCTTCAGTCAGGAAGCCACACTTTTAACATTGAGAATTCCAACGGAACGAGCGCGATTCTTCAGCTCATAATTGCTCCCACGAACATAATCAACCAAAGTTATAGCGAGGCAGAAGAAATAGTTGCACGAAATCCTCTTATCCTAATCGAGAAACCGATCCCTCAAAAACCGCCTGCGCTTTATTCCTTCAACGCAAGCGACATCTTCTTCGCACAGGAAGGATTAGTTACTGTAAACGTGGAGAATTATACATTCAACAATCTTAACAATACCTTCATCCTGTGGGCGCCTTTTGGTAAGGATGGCCGCACCAATGAAGCCATAGTTGCACACTTGAATTTTGCCGAGCCTATACAGGTTTCCAAAGGCGCTACACTCTCGTTAACTTACAGGATAGACGATTCATCATCTCAGCTCTTGTATCCGAAATTCGAACTAGACACAAACGGTGACGATCAAGTGGATACAATATTGGATTATCTTATGATTAATCCTTTTCCTATCGAGAATTCCGGGGTATTCCAAAATCTGACAATTGATCTTAACTCAGTAATCCCAGCTTTACAGATCTCTTCTGAAGAGGCTTCGAACGTTATGTTGAAGGGATTAGAGCTCATTTTTCAGAAACCAATTAATCCCAGAGGAGGGTGGGTTGATCTTAGCCAATCTCCTAGAGTCTATACTTGGGTAATAAAGGACATCGCGATTAGCGGTCCAACTTTTAATGTTGCGTCATTGTCCACTTTTGGATATAGCACGATAGGTGGATCCGCAATTGTAGATGTGCCGAAACAGGACATGTACAATCTCTATTTGCGTCTGCTCTCCTACGCACCATCCACAGTGCAAATAAATCTCGATGGTCAACTCATCAATCTGCAAGTTCCGGCAACACAATCATATTCGTGGTATAATTTCACCTTGACCTCTCTAGGTAAAGGGTTACATCAGTTGTCTATTGCACCCGATCCCAACATTCTAATTGACTTGTTCATGGCGAGATCAGCAGAAGATGACGGTCCGAACGCTAATGATGTTATTTCGAATATTACATACCAGCAAGTTGACCCGACTAGCTATCGAATAACGTCCGACTACAGAGACCCATACATCTTGGTGTTTCTGGAAGCGTTTGACGACTCATGGCTACTGCAGACTTCTGAGGGAACAATAAGACCGCAAGAAGGCAACTTTTTCGGTAATGTCTATTTTCTACCGAACGGAACATCAGGTTTGCTCGTCCTGTCCTATGCCCGGCAGGATATGTTTGCACTTGGCTTCAAAATAAGTGGGATAATTTGGATTCTATCGATTATTGTTTTGATTGTGCCAATCGGCATTTTGAAGAAGTTTTCGCATCTGAAACTAATACTCAAGTATAGGTCCCCGCCTCACTTGGAACGATAGAACCTTCAGAGTTTTCAAATCGGCGGCTGAACGGTCTAAATCCCAGAATTTTGAGTGTAATCAGAGACTGACGAAAAAATGATGACGATCCAAGTCTTAGCCACCCACATATATGGTTCTCTCTTAGGAGGTGGAGACCGAGTCTTCATAGAACTCTGCAAGTGCTGGCAAAAACGAGGCGTTAAAATAAATGTGCTCTGTCCAAAGGAAGGACCTGCGCTCTGTAAAGACTACGGTCTAAAAGCAAATTACACGATTATTTCAGAATCCTTTATTGAGAGATCGTCTTCAGTTTTTGCAATTCCACTTATATTTTTTATGCGGTCTATGAAAGCCCTCAAGTGGAAGCCTCACAAGGGAAAGACTGTGATAATCTACACGCCTGGAGATTTTTTCTGCAATGTTATTCCCGCCTTTCTTTCACGAGTACTCAGGCGTGATACGGTTTGGGTGGCACATGTTTTCTTTGTCATACCGTCTCCTTTCTTCAGACGATTGTCATTCATAATGGATACACTGTCGTTTTCATTGCAAAGACTAAGCTTCTCTTTGATGAAGCATTTTGCAGACCTCATAATTGTTCTCAACTCAACAACCAAACGGCAGTTGGTTGAATACGGTATCCCTAGGGAGAAAATATACAAATCAAGCGGTGGCGTCGACACGCTGATGCTTGATGCCACACGCGCTGAAGCAAATCGTAGGTATGATGGATGTTATGTCGGTAGAATACATCCGGGCAAAGGCGTTCTGGACCTAGCAGATATTTGGAAAAGAGTTACGGAAAAAAAAGAAGACGCTCGCCTAGCAATTGTTGGAACTGGCTCCCCATTTTACACCAAAATGCTCATTGATGATCTGAAGGAAAATGGAGTAGAAGCCAACATAGACATGTTGGGTTTTCACTCCTCACCGTTTGGTGTAATGAAGTCAAGTAAGGTGCTTCTTTACCCTGACTACGAAGCAGGTTATGGATGGGGTTTGTCGATCTGCGAAGCCTTGGCGTGCAGTATACCGGCAGTAGCATATGACATGCCTGTCTACAAGGAAGCATATTCAGACGGCGTGATCCTGGTCAGAGCTGGCGACACTAGGGAGTTCGCAGAAAAAATTGTTGATCTTCTGCAAAACGAAGACAAGAGAAAAGCTCTGGGTCGAAGAGGGAAAAAATGCGTCCAAAAGTACGATTGGATGCAAGTGGCTGATGATTTATTGGTGGTCTTCAAGCAAGTTCAAAAATCACGAAAGAGTTCACGAAATGCTCGAGCCTAGGCCTCATCCGTATTTAGTATGGTATCATTTCAAGACACTTTCCGACATAGAGGATTTTCTTCTAACAGAGTCTTCAGTCTTGGATTTGGGTTGTGGTGAAGGCCTTTTCATGAAGGAGATCAAAAGCAAAGGCTTGGTTTGTGGACTCGACCTGTCTAAGAGAAGTCTAAGATATGCTATGACAACAACGCAAACAAGGTTTTGGGTGCAGGCAGACGCCGAGTATCTTCCGTTTCAGGACAGTTCCTTCCATATTGTGGTATCTCATCAGTTGATCGAACATCTCACTGATAAACACAAAATGATTGGTGAAGTCTCAAGGATTTTAGTGCCTGACGGAATGTTTGTCATCACCACGCCTGTGAGGGGGGCATTGGGAAACTTGCTGGCTCGCTCAAGGAACGTCGAAGGAGAAAAAGTCCTCAGTCCCGATCACATTAATGAGTACAAGTCGGAGAAAGACATAATTCGTTCCGTCATAGAGGCTAGCCAATTCGCCTTAAAGCTGAAAACAAAGAAAAAAAGAAGTGTTCAATTACCCTTGGCTCGTCTCGTGCCCTGGCTCTATGACAAAGGTTTTTTGGGCCCAATGTTACCCGCCTACTTTTACTACGACGACATTTACTTGGTGTTCAGCAAGATCAATGAGCATGCCAGCTAATCAGCTAATGCGCGCGCGCATATTCTAAGGTTGGTTGACCTGAAAATGAAAGTTTTCGTTACCGGTGGTTGTGGTTTCCTAGGCTCTCATGTGTGCGAGCTTTATGCTAGAAAGGGAGTCCAAGTGATAGCTTATGACAATTTGACCAAACATGAGCTTAAGAGGACGGGTTACAATTCGGATGCCGCGAGAGAGCATGTTCTGAACTTCTTGAAGGAACTGAAAACTGAAATGATCGTAGGAGATATTCGGAACAAAGATGAACTGTTGAAGGCAACGAAAGACTGTGACTACATAATTCACACCGCAGCTCAGCCTGCAATGACTATCAGCGTTGAGAACCCAGAATTAGATCTGATGACCAATGTTGTCGGCACGTTTAATACATTGGAAGCGTCGAGGAAACACGACATTCCAGTCGTTATATGTTCTACAATACATGTTTACGGAAACAAAATCAACGAGACCTTAACAGAAGGAAAAACCAGATTTCTCCGAGAACCTCCAGCTATTGATGAAAATCATCCGGTGATGGAAGGCACAATTACTCCACTTCACGCTTCAAAAAGAGCAACAGAATTATATGCTCAAACTTTCATTGACACCTACGGATTAAAGGCTGCAATTTTCCGTCTAACTGGTTTATACGGTCCGAGGCAATTTGGAGGCGAGGATCACGGATGGGTTGCAAACTTCACTATCAGAACTATGCTGGGTATGCCCATCACACTTTTTGGTACTGGAAAACAAGTTAGAGATATTCTGTATGCTTCCGATGCTGTACGCGCATTTGATGCTTTCTTTGAAACAAAGGCGTGTGGGATTTATAATATCGGCGGAGGAATCGAGCGCGCAACTTCGTTAGAAGAGTGCATCAAGCTCATAGAAGAGACAACGGGAAAGAAGGCAGAAATCAATTATGCGCCGAAAAGAACAGGGGATTTGTGGTATTTTGTTTGTGACATAGTGAAAGCAGAGGAAAAACTTGGTTGGAAGCCGAAAACGTCAAACAGGGATGGGGTTGCGAAATTGGCGAGATGGGTTAAACAAAATGTGAAAATCTTTGGAGGTATGAATGGATGAAAGCTCTGATTTTGGCTGGCGGAAGAGGAAAAAGACTCAACGACTTGACCAACTCGGTGAACAAATGCATGCTGACACTTGAAGGAAAACCCGTTGTGGAGTATGTTATTGAGAGAGCAACGGAAATGAATGAAATAGAGGAGATCATTATTGTAGTTGGGCACCGGGCAGCTGATGTAATCAACAGATATGGGACAGGTTATAATGGAACGAAAATCAAATATGTGATACAATCTGAGCAGAGAGGCTTGGTTCACGCAATAGAATGCGCCAAAGACGCAGTGGGTGAAGATGATTTCTTCTTGCTTCTAGGAGACGAAGTCCTCCTAAATAGTAGGCACACAGAAATGCTAAAGAAATTCTTAGAAGAAAGTCTGTTTGCAGTTTGTGGAGTTTTGTTCCAGAGAGACTCAAGCAAGATTGGCAGGACATATGCGGTTCTGACAGATGACAATGGCAGAATCTTGCGATTGATAGAAAAACCGAGGAAGGCACTAAACAATTGGCAGGGAACAGGGCACTGCATATTCAGGAACAAGATCTTATCTTACATTGAGAGAACACCGATTCATCCTGAAAGAGGAGAAAAAGAACTCCCAGATCTGATTCAGTGCGCAGTTGATGATGGGCAATTGGTCAAATTGTTCAATTTATGTGACGAATATACCAACATAAACTCTGAAGAGGATTTAACCGAAGCACAACGGATTTTTAAGAACATAAAAATACGCGCGCCAAAGCACGAAAACTAGATATATTAAAAAGCGTTGGTGGCTATTTGAGCGCGTTAGAAGCTTATTTTTGGACTTCGACGGTTATTTTATAATCTTCAACATTGCTAGACGCTAATGTAACATACCAGTTCTGGTCAGATGACAGAGCGGCGATTGACACAGCAAGTCGCTTTATATTCAAGATGGTTGATGTACCGCCGGAAGTAGAGTAGTCTGTTTTCTGGTACACAGGCACTATGTCTTCTGTATAGTTCTTCGAAGGAGATTGGATCGTAACATTTATGCTTCCAACTCCTTGCCAAGACAGGGTGGCTATAAACTGCGTTGTACCCTTAGGTACTTTAGCTAAAAGCTTTGACGAAAAATCTGGCTTTTTTTTTAAAGGTTTCTTGGATCTCAGCGGCTGACAGGGCTCGGTTGTAGATGCGAACCTCATCAATGATGCCTTTAAATGGATTTCCATGTGATCCATGTGAGCCTATGTAAAAACCGCCTTTTGCAGCGGTGTCATATTTTGAAGATGTGGAAGTCCCTTCGTATTTATTGACTGCATTTACAGAAACGATAACTTTACCTGTGGACGCATCAAAGGTCATAGCCACGAAGTACCATGTATTGACAGTCGGCACCACACCAGTATCCAGCAAGTTTAGTCCGCCACCAATGTTTAACTGTCCAAAAATTTTGTTGGTTCCTGTAAGCAAACCTATACCAATCATGTCCCACACGGACGACCCAAACATTTGGTATGTTCCCGACAGCTGAGTAGCGTTAAACCAAGACATCAATGTGAAGCTTGAATTAATGAGACGAGGGGCAGTATGAATATCCACGGCGTTGTCAATACCGTTGAAACTCAAAGCCTTTCCATATCTTCCGTTCACCCATGTAGCACCATTGATTGTACCGCTGTTTCCGTTTCCACTGCTGTCTCCAGCTACGGTTCCGCTTCCTTCGTCGAATCGCCACCAACCCACTAACCCAGGGTGAGGATCCAGAACAGCGGCTTGAGCAACCTGACCAGTCTGCCACAATACTGTCAAGCCAGCTATCAAAACCACACATATGACAACTCCCAGAAGCCCCCTCTACTCCACAATAAATTCAAAGCATCTAACGCGCCTCATAAAGAATTTCTTGAAAAAGAATTGAATCCAGTCCTAGAACAGCTTGGTCTAGGAAAAGCGAGCATCCATATTCACCGTATAGAATTGTATCTAGCCAAGGAAATCATGAGAGCAGCGAAGCAGGGGAATTCTGACGAGGTAAAAGCGCTTTCAAGCGTGGCAGAAGCAATTAAAGATTACATAAAGCTGACAGGCATTCCATCGTTAGATCTCAACCTTTTCCCCAGCGAAGAGGAAGTCAGAAACATAATAAAGGAACTTCGAAAAAAGCCTTGATCGATCACCCACCCTCGAAGAAGTCGCACGAGAAGTGTGCAGGGATCCCAAAGATCCCATGTTCAGGGATACTTATTCTAGGGTAATGAAAGAGCTTGGGTTAAAGCCACCTTCGAAAAGAGACATATCAGACTCACAGCTACCTTTTCAACGCGAAATGATTCCGAGAGAATAGTGCTATGTCCGATGGCTGTAGTCGTGATTTGGCTTGCAGGTTTGCCCCCTTGGAGCTGAACGCTTGCTAAGCGGCAGCGCTTAAGTTGTTTGAGAGAACTAAAGCAGGACCTACGTTGTTTTCCCATTGTTTTCAGGGTTAGAGAGGCCTGAGCAGTGCCCTCCTTGTCTACAGATACAGCGCTTAGGGTTTCTTAGGGCAATCGTGGGTCAGCCCTTGATGGATGGTCTAGAGTTTGTGCAGGCTTGGAAACCACGTGCCTCCTCCAAACTTCCCTTCCAGCCCTGCAGGGCAACCGTTCAAACCCGTTTTACGACCTAAAGGGACTTCTCCATGGTTCCGTATGGTTCTCCTGTTTACTACGCTTTGTTCTGACCCTGCTTAGGGTAGCTCAGGGTTACCTCAGGGTCGCCTCAAGGTAGCTCAGGGTGCTTCGATGTTGTCGAAGGTTGAAAGCAGGGTTGTTTAGGGTGCGGCAGGGTGCCTGCCAAGGTGAGGGCTCAGGGTGGTTCAGGGTAAACCGCAAGGGTTCAGGGCGCTGGGTAGGGTGACAGTGGTAGGTTTCAAGCAGTTCGAAGTCTGTATTTAAACTGCGGCAGGGTTGCGTTCAAGAGGATCCTGACACAGTCAAGGGCAACCAAGATCCCTTGCAGGGTTCGAAGTCGTCGAAGCATCAAAAAATAGGGCGCATAGGGTCTTGATGGGAAGGCAGCCACAGGGTCTACAAGGTGGTTCTACAGGACGCACAGGAGCAGAGACAGGACTTAGTGGTAGTTTCGAGGTTATCGAAGCTGAAATAAACGGGGGCGAAAAGGAAAATGAGCTGCGCTTAGCTGCGCTTAAAGTTTCCCCTTGACCCTTATTTTTGCGCTGGACGTTTGCGCTCGAGTCCCTCTGCCTGCGTTGTTTTTTCCCTGCGCTTGCGCTTGCATTTGTAGAAGCGGGTGTCCAGATGAAGGAAAAAGAGCGGTTGTCTCCCCTTAGCTAATGAACGGACTTCTACGGTACTGTTCTTGAGAGCGACTTGAGAATGACTATGAGAACCATGTGTCGCCTATTGGACAAGTTTCTAAGGCGTCGGACCATAGTTGTACGTGTATGCTATGTGCAGGGAGCTTCTCCATAAAGTGTGCAAAGTACAGTCTGTCAAATCTTCTGGAGGCCTCTTCATTTTCCAACTCAGTTATAACCTTGTGGATGGTTTCATGCGACACGATGCTAGTGAACTTGGCAATCCAAACTGTTTCCAAGTCGCCAAGGTTCACTCCAACTTCCACGGCACCATTGGCCATTTCCACGACTCGCTTGCTCAGCTTCTGTGCGTCCAAAACTATCGAGTTCTCTTTGAAGCGGGAAGAACCAAAGACCCAGCCTTCTTCAGCGCGCGCGCGCTCTTCAAGAAAGGATTGTGAGAAGCGACCTGAAGAAGGCTCAGCTTGAGGCAACGAAGAGCCTGAAGGAGAGAGGCTACCATGGCTGAGAGCTCAGTTAAAAAACCAGTTAAAAATTCAGTTAAAAAACGATTTTTAAAGCATACTAGTGTTCGGGCTCTGCTTCTCCTGGACGCTGGTAATTATCCTTCTAGAGTGGCAAGAATTTGGGTTTTTCTCCTCAAGTTCTGCATTATCACGTTAAAAAATGGTTGAAGATGGGCTGGATTAGGCTTGACGTGAAGACACCTAACATGACTACTTACGTGCTTGAGACTTCAGTTAAAAAAAGTCTCACAGGGGGTGAGGATTTTGCTTATAAAGGCGTTAGGCTTCATGCGTACAGCTTGAAGTTCCCTGTTCTAAACAGTCCTATCTCAGTGGTCGATTGCATGCATGCAAGAATAATAGGGACTACTTACCCAAAATAAGCCTCAAATAATAGTCAAAAGGCGAAAGTAATATGGCGGGCCCGCGTAGATTCAAATACTACGTTTAAATTCCCCATGTTGAGCTTACCTATATTACGATGCTATCAGCAATAATCCTTTCCGTTGTTCCAAGGTTCAAATCTCTCCCGGCCCACTTTTTATTCCTCTTGAATCAGTCTGTGACTGTTTTCTTTTCGAAGGAGTATTATTCATTACCCTTAAATTCGACCAATGAGAGTAAATAGCGCGCTCAAATGTGATTCAAAGCGTTGTCGCGAGCTAATTTAAGAAAGTTTTACATACGTGAAATCCACATTGCTAATGAATACACATGTCTTCAGAATCCAGTCAAAAGCCTATAATGGAGAAAGCCAAAGAACAAGAAAAAAAATGTGATTGGATTGAAGCAGCAAAGTCTTATGAAGAAGTGCTACGTTCCGAATCGATAACTGTGTCCATGACCGCAGAGATTTGGGAAAGAATAGGCTTTTGTTACGGACGAGCTTCTACACAGGCTGAGGACTTGAAAGAATTTAAGAAAAATAGGGAGCTAGCGATCGAAGCATACAAAAGTGCTGCTAAACTGTTCGAAAAAGAAGAAGGCCTAAAAAACAAAAGGCAAAAGTGCACAGTGTTATTCAGTTGCCGAACACTTGCGTTCTTGGCTGGCGTCTGGTCCCTTAGAGAAAAGGGAAATACTTGAGAAATGCCGCATGTTCGGAAACGATAGCCTAAGAGCCTACGAAAATGCTGGAGAAGAGCTAGCTTATGGAAAGATGTGTAACGACCAATTGTTGTATCTCCTCGATAGCTTGTATGTTGCATCTGACTCAAAAGAAATGAGAAGCATCGCCCAAGAAGGAACTGATCGCGCTAAAACAGCCATTGCAGTTCTGGCAAAGCACGGTGACAAGAGTGAACTACTTCGCGCTTACTCCATAGCGAGTCTTCAAAGTTGGTATGCAGCAAACATAAGTGAACAAGAAGTGAAAAGAAAAGAACTCATGCGAATGAGCTTAGACTGCTCAGAGAAAGCCTTAGAGCTTTCCAAAGAGGTTGATAACCCTTATTATGTCGCAGTGTCAAACTGGGCGGCGGCTATCTGCAATGCTCTTTTTACGGAGAAAGCTGAACTCTCTTTGGAATATGCCAAAGAAATGCTAAAGCATGCAATGATTGCAAAAGATAATTATCTGAAAGGAGCTGCGTCCTACGTCCTTGCATTTGTTACGGATTACATGATTTTCGTGGAGACAGACTCCGAAAAAAAGAAGGAAGGATACAAAAAGATCATTAAATACGCTGAAGACGCCATTCATTGTCTTCAATTAGTTTCTCAAGATTTCCTCGCTGCAGATACGTACTTGTATTACGCTGAAAGCTATTCTGCTCAAGCTCACGAGTTTGAAGCCAGTTCAGAAGAAAAACGTGCCCTACTGGAAAAAGCCGTTGAAATAGGCCGCAAAGGATTAAAATACGCAACTCGTTCGGGTTCACCATCCGCTTTTGGTTCTGCTCTTCACGCTTTAAGCAAGGCACTGCATTTTTATTCAAGTCTAGTATCCGCAAAAGGCGAAAAGACAAGACTACTAGAAGAAGCTCTGACTCATCGAAAAGAATACATCAAGATTGTGGAAAGAACATTTCCTTCTAATGACTGGATTCGGGGCGTTGGCAAAAATTATGGAGGCCTAATAAAAGCAGAGCTAGCCCGAATAGAAAAAGACAAAGTCAAAAAAATAGCTTTTTTTAGAAGCGCTGTCTCTGATATGGAAGATGGTGTTTCACGCTGCAGAAAATGGATCTTGTCTCTCACTGCACCCACGCTCATAGTCAGTGTTGCAGGATTCGAAGACACGTTTGCGGGAATACTAAACGAACTTTACCTGCTAATAGAAGACAAAAAGATCTTGACCAAAGCAATCGAGGTTTACGCCAGTGCCGCTCAAAAATTCAAGAAAGTCAACTTGTCAAGCCGTGTCGCAGAGTCCTACTGGAAAATGGCAAAAAACCAAGACCTTTTGGGCAAGTATCAAGAGGCTGCAGAAATTTTTGAAAATGCGTTTGCAGAATACAAGGTTGCTTCTCAAAATATCCCTCATTTCGCTGACTTCTATCTCGACTATGCCTCATACATGAAAGCATGGAGTGAAATCGAGAGAGCCAAATTTGCCCATAATAACGAAGAATACTCTGCCGCAGTGAAGCATTACGAAAAAACTGCAAGTCTTCTAAAGCCATCAGAACTTTGGAGCTATCTATCTTCAAACTTCCTAGCATGGTCACTTCTGGAACAGGCAGAAGGTTTGAGTAGAAAAGAAAGAAACATTGGGTCCATAGAATCCTTCGAAAAAGCAGCAGAACTCTTCAAGAAAGCCCAAGAAGCCTTTGATGAAGAGATTGACAAGATCAAAGGTCTAGACGAAAAGGAAAAAGCAATTGAACTTAGCAAAGCCTCTTTGCGCAGAAAAGACTACTGCCTTGCCAGAGCAAATGTCGAGCAAGCAAGGATGCATGATCTAAAAGGAGACTACGCAAAAAGCGCTGAGAAATATGATTTAGCCGCCACCATGTTTGAAAAAATACTGGAGACCATAGAGTCAGAAAGAGAACGAAAAGAGATAGAAACAATTGCTTACATGTGTCGTGCATGGCAAAAAATGAAAATGGCTGATGGGAGAGACTTGCCAGAACTCTACCGTGAAGCTTCTGAGTTGTTTATGGAAGCACGAGAACACAGTACAAACGATAAAACAAGCTTGCTAGCTTCAGGTAACAACGCTTTATGTAAAGCACTAGAATTAGGGACCCAATTCGAAGAGACAAGAAATAAAGGAGCCTTCTCTAGGGCAAAACAACTTCTTGAAAGTGCAGCAAACTACTATCTAAAAGTCGGCTTTGAAAATGCTTCTCAGTGGATTAGTGCCACAGAGACTTTGTTTGATGCTTACAACTACATGAGTAGTGCTGAAATAGAGGTAGACCCAAAGAAGAGAATGGAAATATATCTCCTCGCAGAAAAGTGTCTTGAACGGGCCGCTACGCTCTACGAAACAGCAGCCTACATTGGAAAAAGGGATGAGGTTCTTAAGACTTTAAAGAGGGTGAAGGAAAAGCGTGAATTTGCACTATCTTTGGGAGAACTGTTGGTTACACCCAGCGACGCATCAAGTACCAGAATGATCGCTGCACCATGTATGACTGTGGAAGAGCCCGTTGGTTTCTCAAAGTTTGAAGGCGCATATATTCAGGCGAATCTGGTCGCCGGTCGAAAAGAAATTGTATTTGGTGAGGATCTTCGCTTGGAAGTTCATATCGCAAATCTTGGAAAGGACACAGCATTTTTGATTAGGGTGGAGGACATTATTCCAGAAGGGTTCGATTTGGTTGAAAAACCTCAAAAAGGCATAGTCGGTGACGGATTTCTTAATCTAAAAGGAAGAAAATTGGCTGCCCTTGAAACAGAGGAAATGAAACTGGCATTAAGACCTAGAAAGAAAGGAGAATTCATTTTCCAGCCGAAAATTCAGTATATGAACGAGGCTGGAGACTACAGGTCTTGCAAGGTTGAACAAATAATGGTCCATGTGAAGGAACTGGGAATTCGTGGTTGGCTAAAAGGCTCTGGCTAGAGCGTTCGGCTGATAACCGAAAGGTCGAGAGTCCAAATCTTACCCAGCACTAAATTTGCGCGATTTGGCTGTTTGGCCCTACGCACGCTAGTTTTGTTAGTAGCCATGGTAGATGTATTCTCGCGTTTGAATCTTACAAGTTCGTTCGCGCGCTCAAAATCATATATAATAGGTGTAGGTTATTAGCGATTAGCGGTGATTTGTCATGTCAGCAAAAGAAATTAAGGCGCTTGAGCGTCGTTTGTATGAGGAGTGCAACAAGGGGAAGGCAGCGGCCATG
>Ga0315310_10000404_pt1 | contig 27713 bp, 28 predicted proteins | sample TDP5_MG_FD_203630 | JGI IMG/M metagenome (GOLD analysis project Ga0315310, IMG submission 203630) | Freshwater sediment microbial communities from Lake Towuti, South Sulawesi, Indonesia - TDP5 | ecosystem: Environmental > Aquatic > Freshwater > Lake > Sediment | place: Indonesia: South Sulawesi...
AGCGAGGTTGGCGGCGAGGTGAGGGTGCGCAATCAGTTTCTAAAGGAAATGGACGGCGTCATTGACAAGGGTAAGAATATTCACGCGTATGTTATTGGGGCAACCAACAAGCCTTGGGACCTTGACTGGCCGTTTATTAGACGTTTTCAGAAACGAATTCTGGTGCCTCTGCCAGATTACAACGCACGCTTGCACATGTTCAAACTCTATACCAGCCATCTAACGTTGTCGCCAGACATGGACCTTTACAGTCTGAGTCGAATGTCTGAAGGTTTTTCAGGCAGCGACATAAGAGACGTTGCTCAATCAGCTCATCTCTCGGTTGTTGGCGAATTCTTCGAGTCTGGACAGGCTAAAGACAAATTAGCACATCCGAGACCGATTTGCATGGACGACTTCAGAGGCATATTGGAAGCGAGAAAACCAAGCGTTTCGCCCGACATGATTGCGTCTTACAACAGATGGTTTGAGGCCTTCAAGGCTCTGTAATTCAAGCTCTCTTTGTCACAGGAGACGAAAAGAGTGCCAAAGAAAGGCACGGGTCGAGTAGAGGAGACTTTGCCTCAAGATTGGAGAGGTTTAGAGAGGTCTGCCAGTTTATTTTGTGAAAAAATAAACTCCTTTCTCTCTCTAGGCGGGCTTCTTTAAACCCCAAAAACTTGAGGCGGTGCCTCGCTCAGTTTTAGAGCCTGTGATAGAAATTAAAATGTTTTCGTCTTCTCTTTTTTATAATAGGTCCAATTTTTTTGTCAATAATCTCTACTAGTTTTTGCGGCTCTTTGAGTACATCGATTTTAGGGGTTTTGAGACCCTTTACTTCTACTTTGGCAGAACCCGCAAAGGCTAGTATGGGTTTGAAATATTTTCTGGTTTCAGAAACTTCTTTCGCAGTTTTCACGGTGACAACTTTAGGAATTGTTTGGTTTTTTGCCACGAGTTTTCTGAATCCTTCTAGGATTAAGATGTCTGCTTCTTTCTCACATTGTTCTACGAGAGCGCTCAAATCGTATCCTGTGGTGTCGACTTTCTTGATAATTGTCAACTCGTTGGGCGCTACGCTCAGTATTGTTTTTGCTCCAGCTTGGGCGTGTCTCCACGTGTCCTTTCCTTTCGTGTCTACGGTGAAGTCAGTTTGGTGAATGTGTTTCGCCGTGGCGACTCTGTATCCCTTTTCAGTGAGTCCTCGAACTAGGGCTTCTACGGTTGTTGTTTTACCTGACTGCCTGCTTCCAACAACGGCGATTATTGGCATGTGTATGCTGATGTTTTCAGTCCACCTTCCCTTTTTACGTCTTTAACGAGTAATTGAGGTTTCGAGATAAACTTTTTCTGTGTGAAACTTCATAGACGGTATCCGTTCAGAATTGCCAACGCTAAGACCGCGGATGTTATGTCGGCTGTTGTTCCAGGGTTAAGCTTATGAACAGCGTCGCGCAGTTTTGCGTCGAATTTTAGGAGACGGTCTCTACCCTCTGGTGTTGTCAAACCGCCCTTCTCTAACACTGTTCTGGCTTGGGCTGAAACCTCCTTGGCCTTGGACATTCCTGCTTTCCTTGCGATGAGTGTGTCAGGTATTTCGGACAAAATCTTGAGAAACGTGTGCACCGTAGCCGTGTTGATGTCGTTTGTTCCTTCAAGTTGCTGAGTAAAGAAGGGATAGCCAATGTTAAATGTGATGTGATAATTATCGACCCATTCTGAAGAGATGGAGTCCCAAGGCGCAGAGATTTTGAAAACTCCGTAAAGACTGACCTTTTCTTCTAAGATTTTCTTTCTGGAGGCAGGGTCGGTCACGTCTAGTTTGGGCGCCTTGCCAAGTCCCCCGGGTTGAGCAATGCTGACGGCTTCGTAAAGTCTGACAGCGTCTTCTGGAATGGTTGACTCTACAACCGACTTTATGTTTCTCCTAAGCTTATGGATTGAAAACTCGCCTGCAGCGAGGGTAATTCCAGCTGCGACCGCTATTGGCACAAGCAGAATAATCGAACCTAAAACCGTGTTTCCACCATGTTGCCAAGAGAATACGTCTGCAACTGCTTCTTTGATTGTCTCTCCAACTCCAACCTCGCCTAAACCAATTTTTCCATCATGCACTAACACGCCTTGTGTGGCAGCATGTTTAAAGTGAGATCCAATGGCTATTGCTGAAGCCAAAAAATGCTCGTAGCGAGTTCCCTCAAAATCTGCGGTTCTGTGAACATTGCCAGGCTTAGGATAAGCGCTCACCTCCAACAAAACAGCCAACTGCAAGCATCCTGAAACATATTCAGGAATGTCCTTCGGCATTTTAGAGGTCATAATCATGCATGCTCCGCTTTTCCATATCATTATGCGTCTAATTTAAATAGACGTTGTGTAAAAAATTACACAGCATCTCAACTTGCACTGAGGGAACAGTCTGTGCGCACTAAGAATACAAGCATATCCGAAAGAAACACCATGTTTAGCAGTGTTCAACTAGCTTTAATCATCGTTTGGACAGCAATTTTATCATCGGTTGTCTTCTTTGTCATTTATCCCATCCCTGGAACCTATGCCTCAATTACTCTATCCAGTGTCTTGCTTTCTGGTTTAACAGCACCATTGCTGGGTCCCCTGAACGGCAGTGTCGCAGGCTTCAGTTTCGGCTGGATTGGTCCCTTCTTAAACTCATCAACGTGGATAGGACCATTGACATTTCTCAGTCCCACTCTAGCTGCTCTTATGAGCGGTTTAGTCTTGTTTAATCGTTGGAAAGAAGCCACACTCATTTTCGCCGTTGAAGTTTTGGTTTGGTTTGCCCACCCTTTCGCATGGTATCAATTTATGCCCATAATAACATGGGGATATTGGTTAGCACTGATTTTCATAATCGTGCCACCTGTACGAAAGTGGATAATTGACTCAATAGTTTCAAGAGACGAGAAACGTTTACCAATAGCTCTTTGGTGCCTTGCTTGGGTTGCTCGAATAGGTGGCGACACAATAACTGGCAACAACATTGCAGTTTGGATTTTGAATTGGACAGGAGAAACTTGGTATCCTTTTTGGGCGCCTATGACACTATATTATGCAATAGCTGACTCACTGAACTGCTTAGCAGGCGCAATCATTGGTACAGGTGTCCTCATAGCTTTAAAGAGAAACGGCATCTCAATAACCGCCGTCGATTATTTAAAATCAAAGCTTTATGTAAAAAAATAAACAAATTAGCCTCAACATGGAAGCTGTCTCTTTGCCACTTAAGGCTCGAGAAGGTGACCTCATCGAAACTGTCGACGGCAATATCTTCGATGTTAAAGGATTAATTCATCCGACGAGAAAAGTTATCGCCTTCATTCGTTTCACGCCTGATCCGAAAGGCGACAGAAAAAGAGGGCGAGTAACCTATCGTAAGGTCTATCCGCTTCACGAACGATACATGCTGCTTCGGGAAAGGTTTCCGCAGTATCTAGTTTATGACCGAGTTTTCAACGAGTGGCTCTCGGAGGTTCCGATTGAAGCAATAAAACGCCATTATAAACCAGTCGACTACTTGCGAAATCTTCGCCAGAAAACACAACTGACCAAACTTGAAAAAGCAGCGTTGCGTTTCACAGAAGTATTAAAGGAAAAAGCTCACATTTTCTGGAGCAAACTAGGTGTCTCTGGTTCCCTGCTTGTTGGATTGCACACGCCCAAGTCAGACATCGACCTTATTGTTTACGGGTCACAAAACTGCTGCAGGGTCTACGACTCGCTGAAAACCCTAGTGAATGACAAGGGTAGTTCCGTCAAATCGTACGCTATGGAAGAGTTGAGACACCTATTCGATTTTCGTTCGAAGGACACGTCCATGTCTTTCGAAGATTTTGTTCGAACCGAGTCTAGGAAGGTCTTGCAGGGCAAGTTTAAGGGTCATGAATACTACATTCGATGCGTGAAAGACTGGAACGAGGCAGACGAACAATATGGCACAGTTCATTATGAACCAGTGGGATATGCGCAAATTAAGGCAAGAGTGACAGACGACTCAGAGATGATTTTCACTCCTTGCCACTACAAAATCGACAATGTGGAGATTGTTGAAGGACCAAAAGTTGAGCCGATTCAAGAAATAGTTTCTTTTCGTGGCAGATTTTGTGAACAAGCCAGAAAGGGAGAGTCTGTGATTGCTCAGGGCAAGATTGAAAGAGTGCAGAGAGTGGGTGAACAAGAATTTTATAGAGTGCTGTTGGGAAGCAATGTTTCAGACTACATGTTTCTTATGGAGAAGACTTAGTGACTTTCAACACTTGTTCATAGTATCGTGGTCCATAGGTTAACGTGACCTGATGAAACGTTTTCGCCTGAGTAATAACTTGCTCCAGGTTTCCCTCCACATAGACTTCTTCGTTTTTCTCAGCTTGCATTCTGAACTCTTCGAGATAGGAGATTATTCGTTGAACGTCATCTGCTTTCACGCCTTCTAAGATTCTTTTTATTTCAACTCCATAAATGGAAGGCATAAAAGGCGCTTCACAGTCATCTGTTATACGGGCAACCGCCTTCACCCAACCTTTTTTTAAGATTCGCGTCCGTGAATCATACTCATTGTGGATTTCGCTCCATTCTTTCACGGGTTCAAACTCGGTCTTGATGGACCTGCCACTATTCTCGTCTTGAAACAGTGCATAGATTGTTTTTCTCCGTTGGTGCCAACTGTACTCTTTCGGGCTGTAGTTGACGAATCTCCAGTGTTTGACCTTTTCCTTAACCGCCTCTTCGGTTCCAAACTCGTTTCGCATGTATGAAGACCGTTCCTTGTACAGAGTCTCCAAGGTTTCCCTTAACCTCCTGAGTTTTTCTCCTCCGTATAAGACGAGGTCGAGGTCAGAGAATTGAGGATGATAAAAACCTTGGAGCAATGATCCGAACACTCCGAAATCAGTCTCACACAACCCAGCTCTTTCAAGAATAAGGCTGGAGAGAGTTTGCAAGGCTCGGAGAAGGTTGTCACGAGGCTGTTTTTCTAGCAGTTGTTGAAACTTTTTGTCTGGTTTTCGTATCTCTCCGATCTGGTTTAAGCGGAGACCCACGAGGCGAGTCTGGAGGGGGACATACCAAACCGTGTATTGAGGGCACTTCTCTCGCACAAACCGTAAGCCTTGGTCGGAGTAAAACTTATAGTAGATTTGCTTTCCTTTCTGACGAAAGGCTCGCGAGTCTTCAGACTTAAAAACTGAGGAAGACGCGTATTCGACATCACAAATGTAGGCTTCTGGCGGGTGAGAGTAACCGTAGACTCGAAAAATGAGTTTGTCATCCGTAATTACAGCGTCACGGTCTCTAAGCCTCAGTGAAGTCAAGTATTTTTCTCCCCCTTCCTAACCCATTTTCTGTGAGCGTTATGAAGAAACATCTTAAATAACACTGGCTCTTTAAATTAAAGACTCGTTTTGAGTGCCAAACATGGTGCGATGACAAACAATACGAACAGAGGAAGGAGAAAAGTATGAGGAAGAAAGTACTTTTGCCCCTAGGATTGACCTTTGTGTTCTTGACGCAAGCACTCTTTGTTGCAACAACATCAGCGGCTCCTCCTACCAAAGCTCAATGGACTTTCATGATCTACGTAGCTGGCGACAACAGCTGTGAATTTACCTGGAGTCAAGGTGGACAGGGGGTCGTACCAACTCTGCAGAAATTAGAAAGCGTAGGCTCCACCGCCAACGTTCATTTTGTTGCTCTTGTAGATCTTCTGAGCACGAGCACGACTGAACTTGTTCACATCGAGAAAGGAGCATACACAGTGGTTGAGACGTATCCTGACCTAGACTTGGGAAACCCACAAGTGTGCATAAACTTTGTTAACAGAGTGAAACAGCTTTATCCGGCTAGCAAGTACCTGTTGGACTTCTGGGACCACGGCTGGGGTTGGAATGGCTTCTGTTGGGATGATACTGCAGGGACTAATCTTGACGTCCCCAAGCTAGCCCAGATAATGGACGCTGTTGGCTTCATTGACATTGTAGGGTTTGACGCTTGTAACATGGCTCAGGCTGAAGTGTACTATGCGATTGTTGGTCATTCTACTTGCATAGCAGGGTCAGAGGAATACGAGGAGTGGGAGGGGTGGCCCTATGACACAGATGCCCAAGACTTGGTAAATAACCCGACGTGGGACGCTCGAACGTACGCAGCTGAGCTGGTGGTCAACTGGGGAGAATTCTATGTACCTTGGAAGGGACCTGCCTCGCAGACGTTTTCAGCCATTGACACAGGCAAGATGCCGGCCTTGACAACAGCCTTCACCGGCTGGACCTCAGTCATGCTCGCCAACCTAGCCAAGTGCAAGACGCAATACTCGCACGCACTTAGAGACGTCGAGAAGATGGTTGGCACATACTACTTCGCTGACATGTATGATTTCATGCTTGAACTCTTGCAAGAGAATATCCCTGCTACGTTGGTGACGGCAACAGAGAACGTCAAGACCGCCATAAACAACGCTGTAGTAGCCAACTTTGCTGAGAAGGCACAGAACGACTGCTACGGAATAAGCTTCTACTGGGCCAAAGCCGCCTATTGGACAGGTTCTTGGAGTTGGAGAAACCGCTACATCAGCGAAGTTGCTTGGGGACAAGTAACTGGCTGGGCAAACTTCCTAGATGCCTACTACGGGTAGCAGCAAAGCCAGACGACATCAAAACACTCCCTTTTTTTCCCGTTATTACTTCAGGTCCTCCTCGGGTTAGACTTGTCTCTGTTCCTCAACTTGAAATTTGCCAAATGTACTCTTCCTCGCTGGTTCCGGAGCCAACCACCACTTGATAGTTTACTTTGCCAGTTTTCATGTGTTCCACTCGCTCGAGTATGCCGGAAACCTCGATTCTTTCGCTTTTCCTAGCCACGTTTCGGTAACAACCAATCATGGACACCACAGTCTTTGGGTTCTCAGTCTTTTCGAGTCTAGAAGCTGAGTCAAGGGGTTGATAATCGCCTATTTGATAGACGGCTGGGCGAAACATTGCTTCACTGTCATCTTCAACTCTGCAACGGAAACTAATGGGAGCGATTGGTGCACACTTATAATCACCATACTTGACTTTGACTTCTCCATGTTTTCTAACTGCATTGTAAACAAAGACCTTGCCCTTATATTCGCCACGATTTTTTCTAGCCGCGTCTAATTCACCTTCTTTAAACAGTCTGTTAATTGTGGCTTCCAGTCTACGAAAATTTTTTGCACCGTAAACCACTAAGTCGATGTCTGACTCAGCCGTGTGCATGTTTAGAGCGATTGAGCCGTGTAACCCAAAATCTCCCCGTGGCACACCAGACTCTGCTGAGAGAAGAGACACGATTCCTACTGCCAATTCTTGAAGGCGGTCACGCCGTTTCTTTTTAAAAAGTGCAGTTAAGCGTTGGTTGGGCACATAAACCGTTTTGATGAGGCTCTTCAACGGACTAATCAGCTCTTTTTGGTGGAAGGGACAAAAGTTGATGTATTCTGGAAAGTCTCTGCGAAAGATTTCTGTCAGTTTCTGAAAGTTTTTGGCGCTGTAGAGCTTTTCTGGTCGCAGAAGCTCAACCGAGCCTTGTTTCCAGCGTCTTTTGATGAAACGCAGTGGAAAACAGGGCTGGAGGTGAGCTGGAATGTATTTGAGAAAGGCTGAGACTCGTTCTGGAGGGTGTTCGTAGCCGAATGTGTAGAAGACGAAGTTGTGTTTGGTTAGGAATGCGTCGCCGTCCATTGGGGTCCAAGGGTTCAGAGAGAAACGCACCTCTTTTAAGCTGAGATAAAGTATACAGTTGAACGTTCAAAAGGGTTAAGTTTATGCGAAGGTTCAGAGACCGCGACTTCTTGCGAACCAAGGAAGGGTTCTTCTTCTGCGTGGTCGGACCCTACCATCCTCCGAACAGGGTTATTTCCTATCTGAAGTATGTTCCTGCTAGGCTTGGAAGCTGGGGCAAGGGTATATGGCGATTCAAACGAGTGCTTCGAGACTACACTATTCCCAGCCTGCTCGAAACCTTCAATTCGCTTGAGAAGGATTATCCGCACTATCTTTTCTATTCGCCCTTCTACAACATCTTGATGACCGCCGTGCCTTTAGAATACGTGGCTGGGCATTATAAACCCGAAGAAAAGCTGGCTCAGCTCATGAGTGCCAAACGGCTTGACATATTACAGAAAAAAGTGACACGATTCGTCTCGTTTTTGTCTGAGAAGAGCAGCGTTCCACTCGAGTTCTTCGGAGTAACTGGCTCTATATTAATTAACATTCACCGCTTGGGCGTTTCAGACATCGACCTAACAGTCTACGGCTCAAAAAACAGTCTGCCAGTGAAACGTGTCTTGCAAGAAGCTTATTTTCAGAGAACACCAAATATTCGGCGACTCGAAGGTTCTGCTTTAAAGACTTGGTGCAGGAACAAGGCTCGCAGTCATCCTTTAACGCTGGACGAAGCCCTGCAAGTTTACAAGCGGAAGTGGAACTTTGGTATATTTGAAGACACCGAGTTCAGTGTTCACCCTGTTAAACTTGAAGATGAAGTTAACGAGGAATACGCGGACAAGATTTACGAGCCCTTAGGTCTCGTTGCCATGGGCGCAGTTGTGGTTGAAAACTCTGAGTCAATGTTTTTACCAGCTGTCTATCACGTTCAAGACGCCAGGGTCATCAAGGGTCCTCAGGTTGCAGATATAGAGGAAGTTGTCTCGTATGAAGGATTGTATGGCGACCTAGCGGAGGTTGGAGAGAGCGTTCTGGTTAAAGGAAAACTTGAACTGGTGCACGACAAAAAGAACAGACGAAAGTACCACAGGGTGGTGGTGGGCTCACCTGAGGGAAAGGGCACAGAGTACATTAAAATAATTTAAACCACCTTTTCAATAAGTGAAAGATCATGGGCACTTGGATGTGTCCTAACACAAAATGCGCTTACGACAAACAGATGCAGCCAGAAGAGCGTTGTCCTCTGTGCGGAAAAATGGCTCAAGAGTTCGATTTTAAGGCGCTCGGCACCCTTTTCAAGAAGAAATGGGCTTACAAGAAAGAGAGTGAAAAAGCCGAAGCAGTTGAACGTGTGTTGAAGAGAACGAAATATTGCCCTCGATGTGGTTCAACAAAAGTTTTTTGGGCATCTGGACTTCCTCAAATGTGGTCTCTGTGGGATTGCAAAAACTGTGGCTATCGCGGAGTTCTAATCATCGAAAACGGCAGAGCGGCGGCAAAACTCAGGAAAAACTATAAGGAAAGAACAAAGAAACAAAAGTAACGTGGTTGATTTTCATGCCAATTGCTTAAAAAAGAATTTACGATAAGGCAGAGGATGCGGATGGAAAACGTATTTTAATTGATAGGCTTTGGCCCAGAGGAATAAAGAAGGATGAAGCCAAAATTGACGAGTGATTAGGGAAATTGCGCCAAGCGATAAACTGAGAAAATGGTTTTCACACGACCCTGCAAAGTGGAACGAATTCAAGGAACGATATTGGGAGGAACTAGACAAGAAGCAAGACATTGTTTCAAAACTGGCAAAAGAATGCAAGCATAAAAAAGTTACGTTGTTGTATTCCACCAAAGAAACGAGATACAATAACGCTGTTGCCTTAAAAGAATATTTGGAAAAAAAGCGGTAGACGACCGTCTATCCGTGGCGTTTTCTTCCAGCGTCCCATCGTTTGAAAAGCCTGTGTTCAACGCCCAAGCAGTCTAAAACTTTGCCGACAATAAAGTCTACGAGGTCGTCTATTTTTTTGGGTTTGTGATAGTAAGCTGGCATGGCTGGAACCACAGCAACCCCCAATTTGGCTACTGTAAGCATGTTGCGCAGGTGAACCACGCTCAGAGGCGTCTCTCTTGGAACAACAATCAATTTTCGTCCCTCTTTCAAAGTCACGTCAGCCGCTCTCAAAATGAGGTTGTCAGAGTACCCAGATGCAATTCCAGCCAAAGTTTTCATGGTGCAGGGAATAATGATCATGCCGTCTGTTTGGAACGATCCGCTCATGAAGGGTGCACTCAAATCGTCTACACAATAGACGTGACTCGCCAACCTCTCTAGGTCTTTCTTGTTCATTTCTAACTCGTGTTCAACGACTTTCTCTGCCGCTTTGCTCACAATCAGGTGTGTTTCAACCCTTTTTTCTTTAAGAACCTCTAAAAGTCGCTTGCCGTAGATGGCTCCGCTTGCACCAGTCATGGCTACAATCAAACGCAAGCTGGCACACCCTTGTTACAGTTGCAAGACCTCTTTCAAGTACGCTCTGTACGGTCCTATCTTGCCACCGTAGTTTCCAGCTGAGATTTTCACCACGCCTGGAACCTTCACAGCCGCTTTGATTCCCTCAGCCATAGCCCGCTTAACCACATCCAAGTTTAAGCCGTTGATAACAATCTCATAGATGCTGTGGACGTTTTCTGGAACCAACGTCTCTGGCACAAGTTTCTTCAGTCTAGGACAGTACTGATGGAAAGTAGACGCCTTGAGCTTGTATTTTAACGAACCTGCCTTGGAGCCTGACCGACAGACGCCCCCTGGAAAAGGCAGTATGGCACCCTCAGACTTTGAACCAATAGCGTTGACCGCTTCTTCTGCAGCCTGCAACCCTGTCTTCTGGTTTTCAGCTAATATGAGAAAGTTTCCGCCTGCAACTGCGTTTTGGGCGCCGAAGCTGTCTTCCACGATGAATTCTCCCTCCATGACGGGTATGCGCCAAACTCTTCGCTCAGTCAGTGTGTCTCTGCGTTGGAAGCCGTCGCCGAACAATCGGATGCTTCTCCCAACTTTCAGCCTTCTCTTGGCACTTGGCAATGCATCGTATGCCGCTGTTGTTGGGCAAGTCATGACACATTGACCGATTCTGAGAATCATCTGTTGTTTAAGGTCGTGCCGTGTGCGGTGGTATACCTGAATGATTGCTCCGGGGCGTCCATCTGGAGTTTTTTCTGGTGGCACATTGCTTTCTATTCCAGCCTCGGCAGGCGACATAATAATTGATGAAGCAAAGCCCGTCGCAACTCTTGCTGCTGTCTGCGCCCACTTCTCGTTCATAGCTGTTATTAAGACTCTTCCAACCCACATTGGAAACATTTCAGCGAATGTGTTCTGAATCTCTGCAAATGTTACTTGGTCAGTTTTGGACCTATCTGTTTCTATTTGTCCCGTTTGTCGGTTGATGTAGAACACGTCTTGTTCCTTAGTTGCCTCAGAAGAGGTCTGGAACGGTTGTGTAATTCCTTCAGTCAAGTCCAACTACCTTCTTTCTGAACAAGTCTACTCCATCTGGAGTTCTGTAGTGGAATTCGTAGCCTAATGCTATAAACCTTTCAGCATCTTCCCTTGAAGTGACTGCCTTCACTGTGTAGGTTTCTACGTCTTGGTTTGGCTCACTGTTCTCATATGTTGTTGTGCTGGTTATAGATCTATGCCCAAGTTTCTTCTGAACATATCTGATGTCCTTGGTCTGCAGGTAGAGTTTGGTTGCAAAGAAATGTCTGAGCGCGCGACTCCAAGCGAAATCCTTAAGGAATTATTTGCTGTTAGTATGGCATAAGGGACATGGTGGTGAAAAAGAGTAGGAGATTCGGCTTGGCAGTCTTTGCTTTTGGAGTTACACTACAACTAATAAGCTGGTTCTTCGATTTGCAATACGTTAATGAACCTTCATATCCTTATCTTGGACTTTGGCTTTTATCATTCTTCTTCAGCGTATCGATAATCGCAATATCGATAATCGTAATAGTGGCGCCAAAAAAAACAGCTCGCGCGCTACCCACAGAGGAGAAAGAGATAACCGGGATAACTATCGGGGGAAGACCAATAGGATGGTGTTATTGCGAAAAGCATAAAAGACGATATCTTTGCGAAAACGGATGCCCAGAATGTGCACGCGAGCTGTAATTTCGTTTCTCCCAGAGACTACTATCTCATTGTGATGGAACATTTCAGCGAATGTGTCTTCAATTTCGGCACCGTTTAGATGAAGCATTCAGACACCTTTATTTGAATGGTTAAAATGGTAGCAAGTTTCGACCGCTTGGATTTTGTTCGCTCTTTTGCAGTTTGGCTAAGACCATTGACTTGGCGATGTCGTATGCAATTTTGTAGTCGAATATTCCTTTTGGCGCCTCAACAGCCTGCTTGAAGAGTTGAGCCTCAACCTTGTTCTTAAAAGTGCCGATTGACAACGCGCCGATTCCCCAAACTCCAGGCAAGAATTCAACGTTTTCGTCTTTGGACTTCAAACCTTCTACACCGAGTGGTGGAACGGCGTTGATGTCGCCCACGACCTTGCAGCGTTTACCATACTCTTTCAGCACGGTTAGGGGCAGTAGGGCTATGCCAGCGGCGCCCGCTGACAGTATCACATCTGAATCTTTTATGGCTGCTCCAACCTCATTTGGCTCTCCACCCTTGACCCCACAAGCAAGTTCGCTGCCTGTTTCTTCGTTGATTTTTGTGGCAACAGCCGTTGACCTTGCGAGGTCTCGTGAGGTCACGACTACGTTGGCGCCTTCCATGGCGTAGAGGCGAGACGCCACCTGTCCCACTGGTCCTGTGCCTGCTAACACTGTGACTGTCTTTTTCTTGAAGTCGCCTAGACCTTTTTCTATGGATGTTGCCAGTGTCTTAGCCACTGCTGCAGATGCTGTTGTGTAGGCTCCCCTAGGGTCAACTATAACCGCTAATTCGAAGGGTGGGAACATGCTCTTCTTGGCTATCTCGAGGATTTGAGTTGCCTTCTCCACGTCTTGTCCTCCGATGAACAGTTTGGTCTGTTTGGCGCCTTCTGGTCCACGGGGGAACATGGCGTCTTGAATGATGCGCTTAGAGTCTTCGGGTAAAACGTTGCTGTAGGTCAGGATTTGGGCGTCGGGGAAGAGGTCAACCGCTGTCAATGTATCGAAGGGACTGGCATGCTTGTCCGTGTCCAGAAAGATAATAACCGTTTTCTTGACTGGTTTTGACATGGATTTTCACCTTAACTTGAAGAGTTATATCCATTACATTGGCTGTTTGTTTTAAAACTTGCCATTCTCTTTAACGATATCATGCTTCCATGTGCCCACTACTGTCTGCAATTTTATTAACTCTTTCCAAAGGCTGAATTAATGGCTTCGGTAGCGTTGCATTAATAATTTAAGCACTTTGCAGAATGAAACGATAACTGGAAATCATTCCGATTTCGTATGTTGAAAAGCCTTGGTCATGCAATCGTAAAACAAAGCAAGGGCAGGGCAAGGTTGAAGGCGGGTAACAGGTAAGCACGCGTACTGATTCTAAGTTCATAATTCTTATATCATATTTTCGTCGAAACCAAAACGAGGTTTGAAATTGAAATTGGCAGAGCAGGACAAATATACTTGGAAAGTTATTGTTTTGGCTCTTGTGATTGGACTTCTAGGCGGTGTCGTGGGTGCAGCGTTGACAAGTCAGTGGTTCGTGAAGCCTGGTGCGCAAGGACCGCAAGGTGAAGAGGGACCAACGGGTTCTCAAGGACCACAGGGATTACAGGGGTTGCAGGGTGCGCAGGGACTGCAAGGCATCCCTGGAATAAATGGAACCGATGCGATTCTGCAGATACGTCAAAACAGGAATGCTACCGAGGTGAACACAAATAACTATGCTACGGATCAATGGCTCAACATGTCCCAATTCGACTCCTCAATGAAAATAACAATCAGCATTCAGCAAAACTCTAAGATCTTTGCCCAGTTTTCAAGCACACATACAGTGGCTCCACCAGCATCAATTTGGGTAAGAATAGTTATAGACAATAACTACAATAGTAGTGTGTACAAAGTTTCGGTTGGCCCGCCAAGCAGCGGAACATATTCAATTCCAAGTCACATCGAATTCCTAACCAATCCCTTGAACGCCGGGCAACATACAATCGACGTACAGATCCTGAGAGAAAACCTCTCCGGTGCTACTCGAATATTAGATAGAACCCTAACAGTGACAGAGATCACGTCCCCATAACAAGCAACCAAGTTTGCGCGCGCACATAGATACTTGTTCATAAGAAAGCCCATCAGAATTTTTGAAGGAACATCAGAGTAAGATGTAGTTTTATTTAAGTACTCACAGAGAGAAAAAAATCTTTAATAAAATGAAGCAATATTAGCTGTTATGCCAAAAATCGATGTTGTAGATGAAGCAGTCATAGATAGTCCCCCTCTCGTAGTCTTCAAAGCCATTTTGAACGAGGCAGCAGGGACCACACATTGGTGGATGCCTCATTGGGAGTCAAAACCCAGAGGAGAGACACCAATCGACCGTGAGGGTGCAACTTATGACATAACGCTCCATGGACGCAGAACAACAAGGTTTTCTGCCAAGATAACGAAGATTTTGGAAGGCAAGTTGATAGAGGTTGAGTATGAAGGCGACTTTGCGGGAACTGGGACATGGACATCTGAGCCGACAGATGGAAAAACGAAGGTTCGATTTAGATGGAACGTCAGCCCTAAGAGGTTATTATATGTTCTCGTCTCCCCCTTCATAGACATGAAGAAAATTCATTCAGACCTGATGCAGAAAGGATTCAAAGCATTGAACAGTTATCTGAGCCAAAAGTAGATATGCTTCTGAAAGAGACCAGAAAGACGGTTGTTCTGTTTTCGCTCGTTTGGGTTTGGGATGAGCGAAAAAAAGAGTAATAACCTTAATAGGCGACGACATGGTTAGTAGATTTTTCAACATGATAAAAAGAGGCTTGGCAGTTATAAGCCAGCTGCGAATCTGATGCCCAAGTTGAAGGTTTCATTGTTGACGGGTCGAACCATTCGTCAGGGGCAGGGAAAAGAATACGGGAAACTCTCTGAGCGCTACTGGAAGAGCGTGGCAATCTGCGAAATCGACCCAGAAGACATGAAATACTTGGGCGTAAAAGAGAATCAAAACGTAAAGATAACCACGGACTATGGCGCTGTTGTTGTCAAAGCCGTAAAATCATTGAGAGCGCCTCATCGGGGAGCGGTTTTTGTTCCCTACGGACCTTGGGCAAGCGTTATCGTCAACCCTGAAACCCATGGGACAGGCATGCCCTCTTTTAAGGGAATAGAAGCCACTGTTGAACCAGTTTCTGATGAACAAGTCTTGCACCTGCAGGAGTTGCTCAGGCAGCATTATAAGAAGGAATGAAACCTTGCCTGTTGTCTCAAACGTCACTTGCCCAGTTTGCGGTTCTCTCTGCGACGACATCGAACTTGTAGTGGAAAAAAACGTCATCACCAAAGTAAAAAACGCGTGCGGCGTGGGCGAATCCAAGTTTCTGGGCTACTCAACTCACAGACCGTTAAGACCACTCATCAGAAAAAACGGCGAATTAGTTGAGACCTCTCTTACCGAAGCCGTCAAGAAAAGCGCAGAAATATTGGCTAACTCCACTTACCCCATCCTTTACGGTTGGAGCAACACAAGCTGTGAAGCCATTCGAGTCGGCTTGGAACTAGCCGAAGAGGTTGGCGGCGTCATCGACAACACGTCGACTGTTTGCCACGGTCCTTCAGTTTTGAGCATCCAAGACATCGGCTTTTCAACATGCACACTTGGTCAGGTGAGGCACAGAGCCGACTTGGTCATATATTGGGGAAGCAACCCTTGGAGCGCCCACCCACGCCACATTGAACGCTACACAAACTTCACAGACGGCAGATTTCGCTCGAGCACATGGAACCGTTACCTCTCAAGCCTAGGCGCCTACCGAGCCCGACAGAGAATGCAGCGAGCGGCAAAACTTGCCGGCGAGATAGGTCAGGTTGCTACTCCAGAACCCACTTCATTAGAAAAAAGTGAGCGCCTGCCGCCAGCCTTACTACAGAAACAAAGAAAAATGATAGTTGTAGACGTAAGACGAACTCGCACCGCTGACATAGCCGACTACTTCCTTCAAGTTGAACCCAACAAAGATTACGAGTTGCTGCAAGCCCTGCGCGCGCTCATTCGAAACGAGGAACTCGATGTAGACTCCGTGGCTGGAGTGCCAATAGAGACACTCGAAGACCTAGTCGACATCATGACAGCAAGCGAGTTTGGAGTATTATTCTTCGGCGTGGGCCTAACAATGAGCGCTGGCAAACTGCGCAACATCGACGCCGCGTTGTCTCTGACCCGAGACTTAAATCAGTTCACAAAGTTTCTCATCATGCCAATGCGTGGACACTACAACGTCACAGGGGCCAACATCGTGTCCACGTGGCAGACGGGATATCCCTACGCCGTTGACTTCTCACACGGTTACCCACGGTACAATCCAGGCGAAACCTCAGTAACAGACATCCTGAGTCGAGGAGAAGCCGACGCCGCCCTAATCGTAGCTTCAGACCCAGTGGCACACTTCCCAAAAGGCGCAGTAGAAAACTTGGTGAAGAACCCATTGATAGTCATCGACCCAGAGACAACCGCCACGTCGTTGATGGCTGACGTAGTCTTTCCAAGCGCCATTGCAGGCGTAGAAGTCGAGGGCACAGCCTACCGAATGGACATGGTGCCACTTCCACTAAAAAAAGTCGTCAAGCCCCCAAAAGGCGTTCTGTCAGACCAACAGACACTGCAAAGGATTCTTCGAGAGGTGCGCAGACTAAAGAAGGAGCAAAGGGAAAAGGAGGCGTAGCAAAAAAATGCCTGAGATTCTCATAAAAAACGGGTTCGTCTACGACCCGCTAAACGGCGTCGACGGAGAACGCATGGACGTAGCGGTCAGAGACGGAAAAATTGTTGAAAAGGTTGGCAGAGGGAAGAAGATTATCGACGCCTCTGGAATGATAGTCATGCCCGGCGGAGTTGACATCCATTCTCATATTGCTGGACCCAAGGTCAACTCGGGTCGCATGCTACGTCCAGAAGACCACTTCCGAGATGTTGAGGTCAAGACTGAGAAGACGCGCTCAGGCGTTGGACGTTCAATTCCTTCTACTTTTACGACTGGTTATCGTTATGCTAGGATGGGTTACACAACGGTTATGGACCCTGCTATGCCTCCGCTCAAGGCTCGGCACACGCATGAAGAGTTGAACGACACGCCCATGATTGACAAGGCTTCTTATCCTCTCTTGGGCGACTGCTGGTTTGTGTTGGAGCCTCTTTCTAAGGGCTTGATTGAGGAGTGTGCGGCTTACGTTGCTTGGACGATGGAAGCCACGAGGGGCTACGTGATCAAACTGGTCAATCCAGGCGGCCTCGAAGCTTGGGGATTCGGCAGAAACGTGAGAAACATAGACGATACTGTGCCAAACTTCAATATTACGCCAAGAGAGATAATTCAGGGCTTGTGCAGAGTCAACAATTTGCTCCATATGCCGCATACGATTCATGTTCACACGAACAACCTTGGAAAACCTGGAAACTACACAACAACGTTAGAAACCATGAAGTGCGTCGAGAACTTAGCCAACGGCGACAAGCCAGTTATTCACGTCACGCATTGTCAGTTCAGCGCCTTCAAGGGCGACGACTGGCAGACCTTTGAGTCTGGAGCTGAAGAAATCGCTAAATACGTGAACGCTCACAGCCATGTGACAACAGACATGGGGCAGGTTGTTTTCGGCGACACCACGACTATGACGGCTGACGGACCCTTCCAGTACATTCTCTATCAACTGAGCCACAACAAGTGGATTAACAGTGATGTTGAAACCGAAACAAGCACGGGCATTGTGCCCTTCAAATACAAGCGTAGCAGTTTTGTCCATGCCACTCAATGGTCCATAGGCTTGGAACTCGCGCTTCTCATCAAGGACCCGTGGAAAATTTTTATGACAACAGACCATCCTAACGCAGCGCCTTTCATCCACTATCCGAAAATCGTTTCTTGGCTGATGAGTCGAACGGCTCGAGAGAAGCTTATGAAAAAAATTAACAGGCGAGCGCAGCACAAGAGTCTGTTGCCCACTATAGACCGAGAATATACTTTCTTAGAGTTAGCCATCGCCACGAGGGCTGGACAAGCAAGGTCGCTGGGATTGAAACAGAAGGGACATTTGGGTGTGGGTGCTGACGCTGACATAGCAATTTATAGAATAGATCCAGAAAACGTTGACCCGTCTAAGAAGTATAGGTTGATTAGGAGAGCCTTCAAGAGAGCCGCCTACACGATAAAAGGTGGAGAAATCGTTGTCAAAGACGGAGAAATCGTGAAATCAGTTAGTGGCAAGACCTTCTGGGTGAAACCTGAAACTTCGTCTTCATTGAAGGAAATTGTGCCCAGACTGAAGGAGAAGTTTGAAGACTATTACACGGTGCAGTACGAAAACTACGTGGTTCCAGAGCATCACTTGGCTGTTTCTTGTCCAGTCACCGTGAAGGCGGAGGTGTAAAAAATCAGCGTCATTTTGAGTCCAAAATACCTGTTCAAGGTTCCAGTAGAAGCCGAGTGCGTCTCCCCTGACGTCTTTGCTGGAAAGAACTTAGAAGAGATAGGCAGTTTGAAGCTCTGGGAAGGAAACAGACAGCGAAGCCTCAACGACCTTTTCTACATTGAAGGCGACGGTCCAGATACACCTGAAAAATTAACCATTCAAGTATTGGGTGACGTTCACAAGGTTAGAAGAATCGGTGCAGGCATGTCTGCTGGTGAGATTTTTATTCACAGAGACGCTGGCATTCACTTGGGTGAAGAGATGCGTGGCGGAAAAATAACTGTTTGTGGCAACGCTGACTCTTGGACGGGCGCCATGATGAAAGACGGAGTCATCGAGGTCAAGGGAAACGCAGGCGACTACGTGGGAGCCGCCTATCGGGGAAGCGTAAAGGGCATGCGCGGCGGAACAATCATCATACACGGAAACGCTGGAAACGAACTCGGCTGTTTCATGAGAAAGGGCTTGATAAAAGTGCACGGAAGTGTAGGACAATTCGCAGGCATGCACATGAAAAACGGAACAATATCTGTTGGAGGTAATTCTGAGGGAAGAGCTGGCGCTGAAATGACCGGCGGAAAAATCGTCGTTTGTGGCAGCGTCCCATCTGTCCTTCCCACGTTCAGTATTGACAGCCTTAAGTCAAAGGCTAAGATAAACGGAGAAGAAGCAACTGGACCATTTTACCTATTCATCGGCGACATAACTGAAGAAGGTGAAGGCAAGCTCTACGTCTCCCAAGCTTCTAATCCTCATCTGAAACTTTATGAACAGTATCTCTGAGGGCAACCAATTGCCAAAGAGCAAACTCAGCGTGAACAATGAGGCTTGGCGCCTCGCAGAGAAACTGCGTGATTCACCTGAAGAATACGGTGTGATAGTTAAAGAAACAAGTCACGGCGTCTCTCTTATCGACGCTGGAATCCTAGCGAAAGGCAGTCTTGAAGCGGGAAAAATCATCACGGAGATTTGTTTAGGTGGATTGGGTGAGGCAAAGATTTCTTCAACAGAATACGACGACTTGACGTTGCCTTCAATTTTTGTTCAAACCAACTACCCTGCCATATCCACGCTGGGTTCTCAGTTCGCTGACTGGCAGATTAAAGCGGGTGATTATTCGGCTATCGGGTCTGGTCCAGCTCGAGCGTTGGCGAGGAGAAATCGGCAACTATATGAAAAAATCGGATATGCAGACGCTGCTGATATAGCTGTATTAGTGTTAGAAACGAGTCAGAAACCACCAGACAGCGTGATTGAACAGGTCTTTCAAGAGTGTGAGATCAAGTCAAACAAATTGATGCTGATTTTAGTACCAACCACGTGCATTGCTGGTTCAACTCAGGTCTCGGGACGCATTGTTGAGACAGGGTTGCACAAACTCATGAAACTGGGTTTAGACCCCAAACTGGCTTTGCGCGCTTCTGGCTCTGCACCCATTGCTCCTGCGCATCCGAAGTTTGCTGAAGCCATGGGGCGGACCAACGACGCGATATTGTACATGGGCGAAGCCTCCTACGACATAGGGGGCTACAGAGACGATGAAAAACTCGGGAAGATAGTTGAGAAGGCGCCCTCTTCAGCCTCTCCAAATTATGGGCGTCCATTTCTTCAAATCTTTAGGGAGGCAAACAATGATTTTTACAAGATAGACCCAAACCTGTTTGCGCCTGCAGTGGTTACAGTGAACAACGTTGAGACTGGCAGCGTGTTTAAGGCTGGAAAAATCAACATAGATGTGTTCAAACGGTCGATAGGCTTGCACGCTTGAGGCTTGAGATGTCGCGCTTGAGTGAATCAAAGAAGTCAGCCAACATTGTGGGCAAGGTTGTCATCGGCTCGTTGAAGGGCAACATTCAGGGGTTGGGAAAAGACATCGTGGCTGCGGCGCTCAGATCGGCTGGGTTTCAGGTGGTGGATCTAGGCGTAAACGTTTCTCCAGAAACCTTTGTCACATCGGCTGAGAGAGAAAAGGCTCAAGTTATCGCCGTGTCCATCTCGGTGGACAAGACTGTGCCCTTTCTAAAAGATTTGGTTGACATTTTGAACCAGAAAAAACTGAGCGGCAAAGTGAAGACCGTGGTTGGCGGTCGGGCTGTCTCTGAAAAGACATGCAAAGTGTATGGAATCGACGCTTACGTGCGAGACGAATGGGACTGCGTGAAAAAAGTTAGGGACCTGCTTTCTTGTTAGAAGATTTTGTAGGTGAGTGATTATCAACAAGGGCTTTGTTCCCATTTGCCTTGAGGCATAATAAACTATTATTACGTCGTTCAGGAAACGAATCGGTTTCGATTTCTGAAATATCGGAAGTAGTAGCCGCAAAAAATCGGAAGGCCAGTCTTAATTGTGCTTTTGTAAAGATTGTTTAGGTCTTATTAGTTTGACCCCATTCTTTAATTTTCATGCCGACACTGACAGCTCGTGCTAAAAAGTTACCGAGAGGGACAGTGTACAACACTGTAATGAAATTAAACAATCCTATGAATGGAAGCAGAGGTAACAAAGCTACATCGGGCATGCTGAATCCAACTGGATAAGGGTAGCGTAGAAAAGTCCAATTCACAATTGTCATAATTCCTACTCTCAAAATGCCTCCAAGAGCAGTTGAAATTACTGCAAGCAGAGTTTTTGACTGCATCTTAAAGCCCTTCACTATAAGTTTGTGGGTGACATAGATGCCAAGCAGCATGCTTAGTACCGCTGAGAGATTGTAGAGGGGCCCAACAGGAAGGTCTCCAGGATAAACGGCCAGCAATACAATAGCATTTATAATTGCTACTGCAACTCCCACTAATGGACCGAAGAGCATGAAAGCCACTACGATTGGTATCTCCCATATTGTGTATTTCAGAAAAGAGACGGGTGGCGGGGCTGGAATCCTAACTGGTGAGGTTACAGTGAGAGCAACTGTAAGTGCTGCAAATACGGCTACAACCGCTATCGTTTTGGAGTCCATACTCAACCTTCCAGACTTCCTTTGTAGCTTGTGTGCTTAAGGTAATTATTTAAGAGTAGCTACCCAAAAATGCGTTCTCCAATCAAACCATAAAGCTCCTCACCCGTCTCTGCCGCAGCGCTATAAGACACAATTCACCAAGAAACACCCAAGAAACCACCAAAAGTATGTTGTAAATCACCAAGAAATCACCTCAAACCCAAACCAAACACAACCCAAAACAACGCCCCTAACCAAAAACAAAACCCAAAACACAAACAGCTGAGAAAACCACTCACACAAAAAATTTTTTCACACACAGAGACAGAGTCTATCTCAACTGAACACACATACAAAAGTTTTCAAAAGAACTATTTTCCCCTTCTGAGTATGGATTCCGCTTTCTTCAAGTCTCCCAAAGTATTGACGTTAAAGAAACTCAACAGTTTCGGGTCTAGTTGTTGAAGAGCCAACGTGGAAACATAGCGAACTGCGCGCAAATGATTAATCATCGACAACAAGTCTCGCTTTCCATCATTCAGAGCCTTCTTTACAGCTTCTATAGCAGATTTTGTGCTGTATGCAGCTTGAAGCGGCTCAATGTACCCGTTTGGCCATCTAGGAATAACAGCGCTCTTGTTCACACACAAGTCTAAGAGCAGCCTAATGATCTCTGCAGATACAAAGGGTGTGTCGCACGGCAACAGCAAAGAATGTTCAGCGTTAACGCTTTCAAAGCCCGTCAACGCTCCAACCAGAGGGCTCTGTCCCTCATACTTATCAACGACCACTCTGATCTTCGATTTAAACAGACTTGAGAAAGCCTCTCTCAGGGCATTCGAGCCCACAACAACCACTTTCTCATCCACCAAAGACGAAACACGGTCAGCTACATGAAGAACAAGAGGTTTGCCAACCAAGTCGATTAGACACTTGTCTCGACCCAATCGCTTGGAAAAGCCACCAGCGAGAATTACCACAGCCTTTGTCAACTCAATCTGCTCGGTAAATTATTCTTTCTGGACAAGTAAACACGTTCATGCGTGCGCCTCTGACAAAACCGATTAATGTTTGACCAGTACGTCGGGCTGCTTCCACACCTGAACTGACCGCCGCCGTGAGAGAAGCCACAACCGGAATGCCAACTCTCGCAGCCTTCAACACAATGTCACCCGTTAAGCGTCCACTAGACGCCAGAAAGCAAGTCGAAAAATTCAGTTTCTGCAAAGCGCCTGTTCCAATAACTTTGTCAACGGCGTTGTGACGCCCAACGTCTTCAGCATATGTTATCAATTCTCCATCTCGCGAATAGAGCGCCGCAACGTGGACGCCTCCCGTCTTGCGAAAAGTCTCAGCCAACGTGTTGAGCATTCTGACGGCTTCAGAAACAACTTCGGCTCTGACAGTGAAACCCAACGGTAACTTACGAAGGTCAAGCCTGTCGATCAGTTTGGATAAGGGCCAATAGTCTGGTGAGCCACAGGCAGAGAGCACCAGCCTCGTGAAGGGTTGGGTAATAGAAACCCGCTTTCCGACGTCCACATCGGGTTTTAAGCGCACCAGACACTTTCCCGCCCTGCCCAACCTAACCTCTTGCAGCTCGTCAACCGACTTTAAAACGCCTTCAGAGAGAAGGTATCCAACAGCTAATTCTTTCAGTCGTGTTGGGAGACACAGAATCGTCACATAATGGGTTTGATTCAAAAAAACATGAAGCGGCGTTTCCTCGGCAACCAAGTCTTTCTTTCGCTCTAAAGTGTGTTTGACTACATCTATGCGTGAAACCGTTACCTCTTGCATGAAACTCACTCCTTTTTTATGCTTTCAACTCTGAAACAATGTGCCTAACGATTTCTTCGGCTATGTTAACGTTTGCCACTGATTGCAGGCCTCTCCACCCTGGTTGACTGTTAAGTTCGATGACTACTGGTCCGTTCTGACTCTCCAAAATGTCGACCCCAGCAACCTTACAACCGATAACTTGAGCAGTCTTCACAGATAAGTCCTCCAATTCTCTGCTTGGATTAAGCGCGGTTGGTTTTGCCCCCAAGCTCACGTTTGTCTTCCAGTTTTGAGCCACGCGACGCATAGCTGCGACTACACGGTCGTCTATGACAAAAGCGCGCACGTCTGAGAACCCGTGAGGGATAAACTCTTGGAGGTAGAGGACTCCGTGATAGAAGGCTATAGCCCTAAACAGTCGAGTGGCTACTTCTGGGTCAGAAATTCTTGTGGAGCCTATCCCTCTAGATCCGAACAGGGGCTTTATCACGATGTCGCCGCCGAGTTCGTGGAAGGTTTTGAGAGCCTCCTCATGGTTTTCGGTTACTGCTGTTCTAGGAACGGGTAAGCCATGTTCTTCTAGGAGGGCGAGTGTATGATACTTGTCGACTGAGCGTTCAATTGACAAAGGGGGATTGATGATAGTCATGCCTAAGCGTTGAAGCCTGTGTAAGAGGTCCATTCGAAAGATTATCTCTTCTAATGAGCCCCTTCCAATTGGACGTATGATGAGTGCGTTTAATTCATTGATTATGTTAGTTTCATTGACTGATGCCTCGGGCTTTGATTTGACTCTGGCTACGAGTTCATGAAAGCTGAAACAGAATGGCGTGATGTTCAGTTTTTCCATTGCCGTGCGCAGTTGGGTGGAGCACCATCCGTTCTGGTTTCTGGTTAGAATGCCCATTTTCAAGTTTTCACGCTGCTCTTTATTTTTGTTGTTGTACAGTTGAGAAATATGGGACGTTGCTTTCTAAAGTTTCTTGCGTTTGGCTTGCTTTGTTTTTGAGTTTTTGTTTGTGTTGTTGAACAGAATGTGGTATGCTATAATATGTTTTTAGGAATATTTATATGAAGCGGAGACCATAATATGAATGCCTATGTCTAAAAAAAGACATATTGTATAACTGTCTAACAGAAGTACAGGTCGCTCTCGCCCATGCGATGTCCACACCTCTCCGAAAACGACGGAAAGAAAACCTGCAAGATAATGGAAGAGAAGAGCATGGATGGAGAGGTCTCTGACTTCGACGTTCAACACTACTGCCATGGCAACCCCATCAACTGTTATTTCTTTCGCACCTCAGAAAGGCAAACGACAGTGCAGTCTGAAAAGACATTAAAGCACAAACTGAGACAGATTTTCACAACAGCCTAACAGAATCTTTAAGTTGATACGCGCCTTCCACTTTGGCGGTCAAGTCTAATTGTAAGTAGGCAGCTTGACTGTTGAAGTAGGGTTCGCCCTTCCTTGAAAAGAGCGTCAATATTTTACCCTCGTGATTTATCTTGTATCCTGCTTCGCTCGGTTCATGTCCTCGAATTAGAACTTTAACATTGAGCATTTGGAGGAATCTGTCAGTCACGTCTTTGCCGAAGAGTTTTCCTGCTCCTCTAGGCGAGGGATAAGTTCCGCTTATGCCTTCTTCCGGGTCGCTCCAGAGAATCTCTTCCAAGTGAGTCTCGTTTGGGTGTTTCTTGTGAGCGTAGGCTAAGTCTTCTATGGATTTGGCTTGACTTGGAACGCCGCCGTGCAATATTATAGATTGTTCGTTCACGAGCACCGCATTATATAATTGGTCAAAGAGGTGGCGCAGTTTTTCATAGGTTTTAGACCATTCTTCTCCAAACTTTCTGTGCAAGTGTGCGGGCAAGTCGTGAGGCGAGGCTAGAATGTCTTCTGGACCCTCGTGGTTTCCACGCATCAAAACAACATGTTTGGGGTAGGTTTCCTTCAATTTTAAAACAACATAGTAAACCTCGGGTGAACAGATGCCTCTATCTCCATAATCTCCCAAGAAGATCAGGAGAGGTCGTTCCCCTCTATGCATTTTCTCTATGAACCTAGAGTCTCGAAGAATCTGCGCCAGAGTTTCTAAGTCTCCATGGACATCGCCCACAACAGTTGCCTCGCCAGCAGACTGAGCCTCAATCAATCTGCCTGTTATGTTAAGGCTTCCAACACGCCCCTTTTCATTGCTTAATAACTCAGCAATGTTGTCGGTCAACTGCACAAATTCTTGAAGGTCCGTATTCAGCGCCTCGTTTACAAGCTGCCGCACATCTTCAAATTGGTTGGTCATTAATTTCACCAGTGATATCTGGCTCGGCGCAACAATAACAATATACTTGTTACGATATTTTAATGACTCTCTCTATTTTACTGCGCCACAAAGATTTCCTTTGTCACACAGAGTTTGACTGAATTTGGGAGTCCCAGAGCATTTTTATAATCGCTTAAACGTAATTAATGCTTCATCGCCACGGCAGAAAAACCGACGTGACTAGTCTATGTCTCGCAAAGTCATTGAATGGCTTTTGGAGAAAGAGAATCCTTCTGTTCGCTATTTTACTCTACGTGACCTATTGGGCAGAAAGGAAACAGATTCTGAAGTTAAAGAGGCAAAGGCAGCTATTCCTACTTACAAGGTTATAGAAACGATGTTCTCAAAGCAGAAAGCTGAAGGTTATTGGGAAGACCCGAACAGTCCTTACCTTCCAAAATACAAGTCAACCTACTGGCAAATCATGATATTGGGACAATTGGGAATGGACAAAAGCCATAAAAGAGTCCAACGAGCCTGCGAATTCGTTCTGAATCTGCAATTAGATGAAGGCGGATTCTCAGCCTACACTAGAAAAACAGCCTTGACAGAATATGATTGGATGGGAAGCAGAGCAACCTTAAAAGAAAAGTTGCCACCTGACCCCAAATCATGGGCGCAATCTGTTGTCATCGAACATCAATATTCGTGTCTCACAGGCAACCTCTGCGCCGCCCTGTTACGACTTAGCTATGGGAAAGACCCAAGACTAATAAAGGCGTTAAACTGGCTCGTAAAAATTCAAAACAAAGACGGCGGATGGCTCTGCCCCTATTGGAAAGCACACATCAAGGACACTCACAGCTGTTTTCACGGAACAATCTGTTCACTCGAAGCCTTCTCAGAGGTGCTCAAAGAAAAACGCACACCTGAAATGAGGCAAGCAATTGCAGGGGGCGCCGAGTTCTTGTTGGTGCATCGCCTGTTTAAGGCAGACCATCATGGTTACAGAGTGATTAATCGTCAATGGTTTAGGTTTAGTTTTCCAGGGTTCTACAGTTACAATGTCTTGAGAGGACTCTCAGTTCTCACTAAATTGGGTTACATCGAAGATGAACGCCTAAGAGACGCTGTAGAACTGTTGCTTCAAAAGCGTCGCCCAGATGGAACATGGCTCCTCGAAAACGCTCCGACTGGACGAATGCAAGTCAACATTGAAACCGTTGGAAAACCAAGCAAGTGGATAACCCTAAACGCTCTGAGAATACTCAAGCGTCTAAGTAAAACAAGAAATGAACAGTTAAGGCAAGTTTTAGCGAATGCTTGATTTTGGCTCATTGTTGGCGTTGTTTTGGTTCTCTGATGAGGAGTATCGTCATCACAAGCCCAATTGCAAGAATAGGTGGCACTATCAGAAACGGAAGTTGCGGAGACATTTCGTACATCACCCCGCCCACCAACTGTGCCACAGCACTTATAATGTAGATCACAAAGTTGGATGAGCCCACTATTTTTCCTCTCTTTTCCGTGGGCACATAATCCATTTGCAAAGCGGAAAAGGAGGAGAAAAACAGTATTTGGGCTATGCCTATGAGCGGGAAGGCTATGAAGAGTGTGAACAAATTGGAGTAAACAAACAAAAGAACAGCTGGAGCGAACACCAAGAAGGAAAACATGAGCGGGATTTTTCTGCCGTAGCGGTCGATGGCTTTGCCGATTGGAACAGCTGCGAGGAGCATGGATATGAATAGCGCTGTATTGACTAGAGCCCAATCCGTTTGGCTGATGTGCAACACGCTGTTTTCGCCTTCAACCGCATAAACTGAAAGGTACAACTGACTGACCGATAGTGCAAACATAGCCAAAACATCAACTAAAAAAAGGTAAGCAACGGACTTGGGCAGAGTTTTCCAAACACCAAAGCTTTCCTTTACTGCCATTGGATAATGCCTGTAAAAGTCCTTGAATTCTATTCTTTGCGGGTCTTGTTTAGTTTCTTTGAGTCGGCTCCTGAACGCTGCAGCGACGAAAAAGCTGAGAACCGTTATGGTGTAGGCTATCCTCATGCCTAAGGGACGGGTAAAAACCGATACGATTATGCCTATCACAATGGGCGCTGGAGTGGTTGCTACATTGTTAATGAGCGTGATTATGCTAAAGCCCATGCCTCTCTTCTCTGAGGTTGTTGCGTCTGCGGTCAACGCCCACAAGGCAGGCTGATATATCAAGCAAAAGCTTGATATCACTGCCCCTATTAGGACCCAGTGCCACGTTGGCGCCACTGCGTAGAAGATGTAGGATATGCCCACGCCTATCGTCATGGTCGATATCAGCCATTTTCTTCCGTATTTGTCGGCGAGGTAACCGCCTGGAAACTGCACTAAGGCTAGGACTATCAATGAAATGAAACCTATCAAGCCT
>Ga0315310_10000407_pt1 | contig 27571 bp, 24 predicted proteins | sample TDP5_MG_FD_203630 | JGI IMG/M metagenome (GOLD analysis project Ga0315310, IMG submission 203630) | Freshwater sediment microbial communities from Lake Towuti, South Sulawesi, Indonesia - TDP5 | ecosystem: Environmental > Aquatic > Freshwater > Lake > Sediment | place: Indonesia: South Sulawesi...
TTCTAACGTAGCATACCCAGTCAACATTACTTTCACAGTTTCAGGTGAGGTTTCGTTTATGATTTCGAGGAGTCTTGTACCCTCCATGTCTGGCAGCTTGATGTCAAGCACAGCTAGGTCAAAGGCTTGGTCCTTAATCCTCTCTAAGGTTTGTTGACCCGTCTCTGTAGCGCAGACTTCGTATCCCTCGAACTCTAGCATTTGTTTGAGGCTTCGCAAGATCAGTCTGTCGTCATCAACTATCAATATGCTTTTCCTGCTGACCTTGGATCACCTCCTTTGGCCTCTGAATCGCGGGTCGCTGAATCCATCTTTAATGGACTTCATATAATGCTTATGAACCTAAAATTCATGGCCCACGAAAGCGTAAAGAGCTTCCGATGCGCTCCAGTTATGTCCTTTTCGCCTGCCATTTCTAGAAAAGAGTTTCAGAAGCGTTTTAGGTGGGAAAACAGTATTCCTAGCCAATACTGTAGAGATGGATTACTAACATGTCCCTAAGAGCTTGGGTGCGCCCATTTGCCTTTGCTCTAGGAGGAGTTCTTTCTGACTATCTGACCACTACCATTGGCTTGGGCATGGGATTTATCGAAACGAACCCTCAGTATCATCCTGTCTGGGCACTACTGTATTTCTGGGGAGTGTTAGCTTTTCTGACTAGAGCAATACCTGTAAGGAAGCTTCGGACGGCGAGTGTGAACGCTTTTTCGGTTGCATCTTACATTGGTACCGTGAACAACATCTTGGTGATCTCTGGATTGTTTATCGGCACGCATCCCTTAGTCTAGCACAACACATCCTGATGAGGCTGTAGCATCGACCAAACGGTTTTCTACATATATACTTTGAACCTATCCCCTGCATTCATAACCCATTTACGCAAAGCCTGCTTCAAGTCTACCTAGACACTCTGGCAGCCTATGGGTTCAAGAGGTGACAGTGGCTTTGACCAGAGTCAAGAAGGCCATGAGTCCAGTACTATCCACAATAATCCTAGTCTCAGTTACTATCGTAGTTGCAATCTCGTCAAGCTACTGGATGGGAGCCTTAGCTACTGGGCAAATGAGATCGGAACAACTGGAGATCACATCAGCTTATGCGGAATTCAACCAAACCCTCTTTGCCAACGGCGGTTGGAGCTTGACAGTGGAGCTGAAGAACACGGGCTCAGCCGACGCTACTATCACCAACATTTTCCTAAACGCCATACACATCAAAGACTACACCACAGGTAGCATTACATTGTCTGTCAACGGGATACAACAGGCGGATCTTTCGTCGATAAACATAGGCCTGACAAAAGGGAATCAAGTGAGGTTGCTGCTTCGGCTTGAGAGATACAATGGGGGAACGGGGATCCAAGGCTGCACTTCGGGTACAAGAATTGACGTTAATTTCCATACAGCTGCCGGCATGATATGTCCATTGAAGATCAAACTACCATAGCTGGCTGGGATATCTCTTCTAGGATGACTTAGGAAAACAATGCCCACTAATTGTTCTCAAGACTGTGGCAGAGACTAAGTTGGAATATCGAGTGCGTTTTTCCATAGTCTCTTTTCATAAACGACATATCTGATGGCTAGGCTTTTCCAGCATGAGGAAATGTGTATGCCAAGAAACGACGAGATGCTGGAAGAGTTGAGGAAGATTCGGCAGCTGCTAGAACCCAAACTAGCCCCCTCGCCTCCGCCTCCGCCAAAGGGAATGATGAATGAGTTCAAAGCCTTTCTTTCACAGTATAGAGTCATGGGAATGGCAGTAGCCTTTATTTTGGGCTTGTACTTAGGCGGTCTGGTGAAAGCTGTTGTTGATGACCTCATAATGCCTATAATCAGCATAGTTGTGCCGAATGTAAACTGGGAACTAATAGTCCTAGGCCCATTCAGAATAGGTCACTTCATTGGAGCATTAATAACGTTCATTATTATCGCCTTGGTAGTATTCCTGTTAGTCAAGGTGACAAAAAAAGTAGGTATTGAGTGACTTATCCTATTTCGCTGCCTGCAACGAGAGCGGGGAAGTACACACGGTGTTAAGCTCGAATCTTCAAGTAGACATAGCCTTGTCAGGTCTTGAAAAGTGGGATAATGCTAACAGGCAGGCTTGGATATGGGTGAAGGTTCCGAGCGTAAGTAGCTCTGCAGATACTGTCCTCTACTTATACTATGACAGAGACCAACCTGACAACACAAACTATGCGGGAGACACAAATTCGGCTCAGGCGGAGAATGTATGGAACTCTAGCTTTATTGCCATCTATCACATGGCGCAAACGCCCAATAGCACCATCTACGACAGCACCAACACAAATGCCGATCTGACCTCATACGGTTCAATGACAGCAAGTAATCTGGTTGACGGCATGATAGGAAAAGCTATCGATTTCGACGGTTCCAATGATCGCTTAGACAGTTCCGCGCAAATCACTTTTGAATCGTTTACCTTTGAGGTGTGGGCCAAAGCAGACACGTGGTCTAGCTGGAGAACCTTTATTGCTCCTGACGGTGACGCCAGAGACTTCTGTACCAACGCAGGCAGACTGACCTTCTGGGACGCCGTGGAACGTACTATTGGACCAATTCTATCTGGTACGGATTGGAAGCACCTAGTTGCCCGCTACAATGATACAGCTTCTTCGAGCAGACTAAGAGGCTTCGTTAATGGTACGATAACCGGTCAGACATCTAATCCTAGTTACAGCTCCCTCACAGGCGTAGTTCGCATCGCATCTTGTCTTTATGGTGGATCATACGTGGATTTCTGGGACGGTAGACTCGATGAAGTCCGTATCTCCAACACGGCGAGAAGCGATGCTTGGATCAGAGCCAGTTATGAAAGTGGAAGAGACGATTTGCTTGACTATGGGAGTGAAGAAATCAAGTGATGAAAAAGGACCTACTGAGTCTGCCGTTTCATGCCTAGTCTAGAGTTGAACTCGCATGCATGGGTTGGAATTCTCGTTTCCTGTTCAAGGAGCGGTACGACTCAGACCCAAGGATTCAGCGTTTGAGATCTTCTTCTCTTTTGACTAACATATCATTGATCGCTTACTCAGAATGAATCTGACTGCTTGTTTCAGGGTCATTTTTGAAGGGACCCTGAACTTTTTGCCTTCCAAGTTCTTCACATTCATCTTGCCACGCTCAACAATCAAGAAACCGACCAGACGGTTGGTGCTATCAAGCAATCTCCAGATGACCTTCCCAGTCTTCGTACTCTCTTCACCGGTCAGTTCATCTAAGGGAGCACTTATTAAATGGGGGAGAAAGTGTCTTATGGTCGCCTGACACTGAAAGAAAAGTCTGAACTGTCTTACTGCCGCTCCCCTTCTGATCCGAGGATCCTTCCAGAATGAGACTTTATGACTTCACAAAGGGGCATAGACCATACCCCGAAACGAGTAAGAGAATGGCTGATCGACTCTCCGGAGAGTCGATCAGCTGAGCTTGCAAGCTTGTGCGTTGGACTGTGCGATAGTGCAGTCGAGGATTGGCAGACACAATCTGCAGCTACAACACAGTTCATCTAGACAGGTGGTGAGGCAGCTGCGCTTTGGGTTTCGCTTGATCCGTACTTTCTAACTCTCGCTAAGGATAAGCCTACGGCAGCCGCGAAAAGAATCGCAGCCAAGAAGCATGTGTACATATAGTCAGATTCGTAGACTGCTTTTACAGAAAGAGGGCCATCTACATTCAGATACAAGGATCTTGAGTTAGTGAGCTGGCCGTTTATCGTCCAGCCAACGAAGCGGTACCTGACTCCCAGAAGACCAGACCAATCTGGCGATAGCATGAGATCGGGCGAATCCAGATAGATTGAACTTCCCTTGGACATCCACCTTGAATAGGAAGGCCCAAAAGCGGAAGTGACTTCAACATAGTATTCTGTCCTCCAATCCACAACAACTGTCACGTTACCTCTGTCCACCACAACGGAAGTGACCGGCGTCGAGATAATGACACCTATGTCCGGAAATTCCCAGTAGGAGAACAATAGCCTGGTCTCGTTACCTAGTAGAACAGACTCTGGCGCTTTCAGGGTCACCATCGTTCCTAGTGGATAGGAACCTGCCCCAAGGATTGATGGGTCTTCTATGCCCGCGATGATTGCAACAGTTCCTGACTTGAGCGGCCATACCACGTTGTAGGGGATGAGAGATGGCAGATAGACTGATTGGCCAAAACTGCCCTGGTAGAGCATACTAAGCGCATGTAGATCTAGAGTGGAGGGATAAAGAACTTGGTCGCTAGTTGCTCTGTAATACATCAGCTCGGGACCATCGGCCGTGTCCTCAGAGGTTGCATGGCCCAACCCAACCGCGTGTCCCAGTTCGTGCATGGCAACGTTCCTGACAAACAAGTGCCTAGCTGTTCTCGAGTAAGTGGTAATGCTTATCCTTACTGGCGGTATTGGCTCGTGCGTCAATGGGTTCCATCTGTAGACTGTCTCACCTACAGACCCAGATATCGCATTCTGACTGAACGTAATTATGACATCGTAGGAGCTCGTTGAGTTGACTCCACCCACATAGAAAGCATATCTCATGTTCGGCAGCGCCTTGTCAGAGTACTTGTTTCCGTAGGCCTGGATGCTCAGCACCCAGCTGTCAAGCGCATCACGCACCGCGACAATGTAGTCAGGGCTACTCCATTCGCCAGTTTCCGCAAGTACTTTCAACGGAAATCTATTCCAACGGAAATCCTCCAGCAAGACTGAGGGGGATGCTGCAAGCGATTGGAATACTCCTAGATCCGTTAAGCTAACAGTCAAAGCCACTGCTAAGACAAAGGCAAGACCAGCGTTCCCCCGCCGCCAAGCCTGAGGCCGTTTGATCATTGTGTTTGTATCTACGAGCAGTTCAGTAAAAGGTTTCGGTAAGTTGAGACTGACCAACTTCCGTTCACTTGTGACAGCGAGAGGCTGGGTTTTGAGGGGGGATGCGCGACCCCCAGTCTGAGGCTCTGAAACAGACTGTAGTTTGCCGCCCTGCCCTCTAGGAAGCGTATTGCTAATACTAGAAATAAATGAGTTATGAATCGTCAAACTATCTCTGAGCTATCAATTCCACAAGATGAATCCAACCTCAGACACTTCCTACCCAAACTAGATGCACTTACGAGCAACCGCAGAAGAAAGCCAGCGATTCTTCAGTATCTTGCTTCAGAAACATTCTTTCGCAGCCTTTAGAAAGCAATGAAGCCTCTGGGATAACAAAGGCAAGGAGAGTAAAGGCATGCTCCACGGGCCTAGAAGTTGCGTAGTAATGGCAGTACTAGTCACCTTTGTACCTATGGCGTACGTGCTGGCGTACACAACGGGCTTTCATCAAAACGACATCAGAAGTGTATGCAAGTACGTAATGGAGGCATTAGAGTATTACGTAGCAAAGGTCTTACCAGAATTTCTGCGTCAAGCAAGTCTTGTTCCCGGCTAGGTCCACAGTCTTCCATTCGTCCAGCTAATCACTCCTGCATGAATCGAGGCAACGGCCACAAGAACAGTTGACGCGCTAGACGTGCATGCGCTGGAGCAACAGGCTGAGGCTGGACGCGAGAACTGTAGTGTCAGACAGCTGATGAAGCATCTCGAGGAAAAAACACTAGGGTTGTGATGTCCGCGAGGGAATAGTTGACCTTCTCTTTGCCAAGTAGTATCCAGCGAAAAGTACTGTGCCAGCGATCATTGCCACCGCTCCAAGTCTAACGGACACCAAGTCTGATGGAAGGATTGATGCTACGGTCAAAAGATCCCCAGTCCCCGTAGCGCGTCCTGGCACGACCAAGATCATTTCCGGGTCTATCACAACGTTCCCATACGGTGTAGTTACGTTGATGTCCTTGACCAGTGTGAGCGTAGTTGTGTTCATGGCTGAATCATATGTCGTCTTCCATTCTTCCAGCGGAACGCCGAAGGCGGAAAGGTCCATGAACAAGGCTTTGCTGGGTGTGAAGACCCATCCGTGGAAGCCGAATCGTCCACCATCTACTTTCTCTGTAACATTGAGACGGCGGAACTGGCTTTTTACGAAGGTGCCTGAAGCATTGTTGATTACTACGCCGTACAGGTCAAAGCTTTCTGTCAGGTTGTAGAAGCCCGTTTTTGCCAAGGTGCCGTCAGAGTAGACTGTCCTCTCCGTAACCTCTATGTTGAGGCTGAAATTCTTGACGTAGACATCTGTGGAGTTGTAGAGCCACTGTAGTGTCTTGTTGAGGCTATGACCTAATGCATTCTTCAAGCCTAACTGTGAGGCGGGAGTAAGCCAGCATCTCGCGAGCAATGGAGCATTCATATGCTTGTCCCACAGTTCGTAGAATTTCTCATCCATCTTCTGCTTAAAGGGGGGCTTGATGAACTCGGGGATTTCAACGTCAATGAGATCATCTATGTGCTTGATCTTGAGTTCGTCCCATTTTGTTTCCCACTTCTCCATCCATTCTTCCCATTCATCCCATCTCTCAGCCCATTCTCCATTCCAGGCTTCATGCCATTCTTCCCTCCACCTTCTCTCCCAGTCGGTTCTCCATTGAAGGCTTAAGCTTGCCCATTTCGCCATCATCTCATTCCATCTCTCTCTCCATTCCCTGTGCTCTTCTTCCCACCGGTTCTTCCAGTTTTCCCATTTCGCTGACCAGTCTTCCCTATGCTCCCTGAAATACTGCTTCGTTATGTTGAATGCGGTCACAGTTAGATTAGCTGCCAAGGTAAGATCAAAGTGCACGAAGTCTTCTCCATTCTTCAGAAAGCCTTTGGCAGTTATCGCCTGAGCCGGAGACGCAGCGCTCGCCGATAGCACAATCGCTGCCAGAAGCGTGCTCAAGGACATCGTCTTTGCGGTTCTTCCCATTATTCCACCTTCTTGCCAAAAGACGCCAAAACTGTGCTCCTCGCCTGTTTTAAGCTTTTTCTTTCAGTTTTCTGGAAGACAGAGGTTCCAAGGATCCGAACTAAGATTCGAAGAATCAGAACCCTAATGCAAGAGAGAAGCCAGCAGCAAGATAAAGAACCACCATAGACACTATGGCTGCCCTTTCCGTTCTTACTCCCTTAGCCATGGAGACAGCAGTCGTCAACAGGCACAGAGAATAGCCCATGGATGCCAACATGATCACTTGAGCAGCCATCAAGCTGAGCTTTATGTAGAAAAACGTGCATGCTGTCCAGACAGACGGAAGTGCCAATGACGGCAGAAGGGCGTAACACGAACCTATCAGCAGGCGTCCGACCCCCTCCCTTTGTCTACCGTACAGGATGAAGGGAACGATGTTTCCAAGCAAGTTTATGACAATCCAGCCTGCTACAAAAAGGATTGGAGCGTAGATCCATGGCAGGATGGGCTTCTCAGTGTAGAGAAGCAGGACAGGAAGGAGTCTGGCCTGGTAGGTGATCCACATTCCATAGACCATAATAGTCACAGCGGAAGGAAGCAACAGTTTTGGCGATTCATATAGGTACGAGAAAAGGCTCTGCATCGTGAGAGCGCTGCTTAGGCACCTAAGCCATGCTAGGCCCTTCTCGCCCTTAACGCCCATTGATGCGAGTTTCTCCTCGCTCTCTATCAGAAGCCGATATGCGGCCTTGCCCTTGGAGGAAAGCGTGTATCTTTTTTGCTCATCTTGAGTGATCAGGTCATCCATAAGGTCAATGTTGTAGTAGAGTGTCCCGACGCTCACTCTGAGTTTTGCCCTCAGATCCGTGAAGCTGGCTGAATCTGCCTCTCCTATTGTCCTTACTATGCTTCGCCTTAGAGGGTGACCAAGCATCGTGTAGAGACGGGAGATCTCGCTCTCGGAGGCGGTCATGTTACCTACCAGAGAACATTATCTTACGCTGCAAATAGCAGTTATTATCTGAACATCCATTTCTGTCTTTTATATTCTGTGTTCCAATGTGAAAGAGGCCCCATCATCAGGGTGATATGCGCACTGTCTGCGTCTAGGCCGAGCGGAGACATGCAAGGCTTGTTCTCTCTCAAGAACAGAATGCGCAAGTGACATAAGTGACTTTGTCGCAATTACTGTGAGGTTATGAACATGCCATACTGCCCCAAATGTGGCATAGAAGTGCCTGAAGGCAGTCGTTTCTGCCCAGGGTGTGGACTGGAAATCGCCGCTACCGAAGGTCAAAGGGCGCGCGGGACAGTTGTGCAGAGACCGATAGGAGTTACGATACTGGCTGTTCTACAGGTTCTAGGCGGTCTTGCTTTCTTGGGTCTGGGTCTCATTATGTTAGCCATATCCGGCTTTCTACGGATAGCCGGGTTAGGGCACTTGGATATGTTCATAGCCTTCTTGGGTAGCCTTATAGTAGGCGCAATAGGGGTCGTGATGATCGTTCTCGGGATCTTGGGTTTCGCACTAGCATACGGGTACTGGAATGGCAGTGGTTATGCCTGGCCTCTTGGCCTAGGTGTTGCCCTGGTCAGTCTGCTCATTAGGCTGTTGTCATTGCCTAGTGGCCTGATTGGTGTCCTCATAGATGTATTGATCATCTACTATCTGACGAGACCCCATGTGAAGAAATGGTTTGGCAAGAGATCTTAATGCCGCACTACTGACGCAACCAAATCGAGTATGCAGCGAATGCTGGGAGGGGATTGGCTTGGGATTCGCCTCGAACCTCGTGAGAAGCTTAGTTCTGTCTCTGGTCTTTGCTGTCGCTTTTTCTTTTCCTATGGTCCTGCATGCGCTAGAAGAAGATTTCCGTGTCGTGCATGTTCCGGATGAGTTGGAGCAACTTCTTAGAGTGGCCGTTTCCTTCGTATATCCCTTAGCAGCTTTCAAGTTGGGTCAAGGAGCCGCTTCCAGAAGCCGTGCCACGATTTCAGGGTTCACGCTTGGAGTTGCCCGAGCTTCTGTTGAGACGATAGCTCACCCATACTATCTGATAGACTCTGGAGCATTCATGGGTGACGCGTTGATGGCGATTCAGCTTTATGTTCCATCTGAGCCCTTGGAAGCCGTGTCTGGGTTCCTTCTGAGAAATCTGAACTACATACTTCTGGGAACCTTCATTTCAAGCCTAGGCGGGCTCCACCGATACCTAGATCGGCTTTCCAAGCCACTTAGAAGAAAAAGCTTGGCTGGCAATCGCGTGCATTTTTTCAGGGATTACTGGTCGAACAGGTATATGTTTGACAAGAACAAGTTTCCTGAGAGTCCTTCCCTTGACCTCAGTACAGGAGACAAACCCCACAGCGTTTCTCCTGAACTCTTTCTGAGGCGGCAAGGCCAGTACGTCGAAGCTGTCGACGCGTACAGCAATAGGATTCTTGCCTCCGATCTACAAGATCCCGAGAACCTTGCTGCGCGGTTTGAGCCGGTATGGAACCCTATACCAGTTGCTGTTGAAAAGAAGATCACAAGGTGGGTGATGCCCTTGTCGGTTTTTCTTTCGGTTCTTTCAGTCTTTCTGTCGGCAAGGAATATCTTTCCTATAGTGGGAAGCCTCACGAGGTATCTTCAGTTCGTTTCGTTGCGGGACTTGCTGTTTTTCGTTGCCAACTGGGGATCAGTTCTGCTCAGCACCGTATTTCCAGTTTTGCTTGTCTTCATTCTCACCTCTGTTCTCATAGTAAAGGTCAGGCACCTCCGGGACATGAAGCCAGAGAGTTCTCTCACCCTTCTCTTCCTAACCATACTCATGCCTATTCTGACATATGGCGTTTCCAAAGTTGCTCTTGCTCAGATGACGGGAGACTTGGGAACGGCCAAAATCTGGCTACCTATACTCTCTGGCTCCCTCGCAATCCTCTTCGCATCTTCGCTACGGATCAGGGACTTTGAAAACGTCTCGATCTACCTCTACCAGACTGCATGGAACGACATGGAGCCGCTATGGTACCAACAGGACAAACCAGTCTGGGCCAAAGCGGACTTCTATTGGGTCCTTAGGTACATGTACTTCTGGCCGATCGAAATGACCGTCCCATTTCCGCATACTGACTGGGAGAGGGTAGAGGTTTGGGTCAACGCAAGAACTGCCCAACCAGAATGGATAGCAACTGACTATCATTACAGAGAGCTTTGGTACGAAGTAGTCGGCTACATCCCAAGGATATTTATCGACTTCGATCCGAACTTCCACACTCCTCTACCTTTGACTTTCAGTGATGAGCTTGACTATATGCAACAGGTTCTTTTCCAAAGGCTAAGCATCCTCAGCCATATTTCGTCACAGGTGAGATATATCCGAAAGGGTAGATGGTACAATTTATGGGTTGGGACAAGCTTTGAGAGCCAATTGAGGGCAACGCTTAGACAGATGCACCCGGAAGAGGCTCTGACACAGATAACTGGGTCAAAGATGCTCGCCTCTCGTCTAGCTTCGTTGCACTGGAAAAACTGGAGATATGCTCAAGGAGCTGACAGAAAGGACCTGTATTCAGCTGTGGCCAAGAACTACGCCGCAACTTTGATGGCCCAGTACTGAGCAGTCCAAGACCGCCAGTGACAGGGGCTTTTTACCACAAAGCTTAAGTTAGGTTCTTGTGACAGTGAAGTCCACTATGGAGGAGAAATGATGATCGGAGCTGTTGTTTTCGTCATTTTCTTTGTCCTATTCTTGGTCCTGACCTTAGAAGTCCCGACATTGCCGCCGGGCGATATGATTCACAATCTTCTTGAGATACCAAGAGTGAACTACCCTATTGTGGGGATTCCAGCGTCTCTTCTCATTACAGCAATAGTAAATGGTGTTGTCTACGGTTTCCTAGTATGGCTGGCATATAGCATTGCTAGTGCTGCGACTCGATCCAGGAAAAAGAAGGAGGAAAGGTATCAGCCTCCGCCAGCAGTGCCACCTCCACCGCAGTATTCTCCGCCACCAGCAACACCGACCCCAACAACACCTCCATCCAGCCATACACCGCCGCAGTACGTTCCCATACCAGTAATGCCACCTGCACGATACGTGCCGCAACAGCCTGCGGCTCAATACCCGCCGCAGACAATACAGCAGCCCAGTCAAGGAGTAACAGGCATGGAAGGAGCGACTAGCGAAGAGTTAACGGTCTCTGCCGAAAACCTTGTGGACAAAGTCAAGGAACTACTTCATGAAGGGAATGTTACAAGGATCATCGTCAAGGATGAAAAAGGAAGGATCCTTCTCGATATGCCAGCCAGTGTCGGAGTTGCGGGTGCAGTGGCAGCCCCATGGCTTGCTGGCCTAGGTGCGATAGCAGCTCTAGCAACAAAATGCACCATAGGCGTTGTAAGACAGAGATAAAAAACGCATCATAGCTGCTTTCCGGAACATCTGACGTATGCGTGTTTGCGATCTACATTTTGCCTTCACAACTAGGATATGAGACGTCCTTCAGTTATAGATTAAGACGCTAACATGAGTGAGACAGGATCAGTTTCATGGCCGGGGCAAGTAACACTTCCAGCTGGAAGCACGAGCCGAGTAGACCGCCAATTCATCAGGAACATCATTATTCTTTGCGTAGCTGTTGCCTTATTCATATTGCCGGACCCCTTTACAGACATACTGGCGATCTGGCTCATAGGAAAGGCTGGTTTGCGGACGAGTCTGAGGGCAAAGAATATCTGGAAGATGGGCCTCGCAGAGAGGAGCACATCTGGCGTGACTGACTGATTTGGGTCAGGTATATTATTGGTCTCTATCTTCTGATGTTAAGAAGCATTTTATGTAAGACTTAAATCTACTGTTTGGTGAGTATATTCGGTTCGGGTTCTCAGGTGTGAAATGCGTGTCAAAGACGGACAAGAACAATTCTCGCCCTAGAGTTCCCTATATTCTGGAATTTGAACCTTTAGCTCTAGGGGTCCTGAGGAATGAAGACGGCACCAAAGAAGACTTGAAGGAGTTGCTAGAGAGATATGCGGCCAAGTACGCAAAAGAGCGTCCATCTAGAGTTTGAGAACATCGGTTGCCTGAGCCATATTGGGGTTGAGTTCAGACCAGGCTTGAACATAATCAGGGCCCCGAACGCCTCGGGCAAAACCAGCTTGGTGAGGGCGCTAACTTCCATGTTTTCTGATAGGATCCCTCCTGGCCACATCCTAGCATTGGACAATGTCCAAGGCAGAATCAGGGTCCAATATGATGGAGCAGTCTATGAGAAGGTTTTGAGGAGAACTACTAATGGGTCAGTATTGTCCTCAGGAAGCATGTTGCCCTTTGCTGATCACAGAGCTTTTGACGCTTGCGTGGCCTTGGCCGACACTGGTGTCGTGCACAAGATCACTGGCGGCGGCGCTGCGTTCCGCGAGTACTTAGAGAACCTGTCATATGGCAAGTACTACAGTGTAGTGATTTCGTCAGCTCAGGAACTAGTGGACGAGCTGAGCCGAGAGTTGGCTGGCCCCAACTTCAAGAATTTCGAGGCGTTGCCACTATTCCTGACCGAGCTGACAGAGCTGCATATACAGAGAGACCAGATCAAGGAGAGGATCAAGAACCTGCAGGCTCGCCACAAGGCAGAAGTTGATAAGATGGTGAAGAAGGCCGACGACAAGGCATCTATCCTATCAAGAGAAGAGACGCGGCTGTCCGTGCTTAAGAACAACTTGGCCCGCGAAGAAGAGAAGGAGCAGCAGCTGCTTAGCTTTCTTGGGCTGACGGACGACTCCTCAAAAGTTGCCGTCCGCTTGAGAGATGGGATAGCCGAGTCAAAGGCTAAGCAAAGCAGGATCGGAGAAGAGGTCACGAAGCGAACAGAGTCACTAGAGGTCCTAGAGAAGGAGGTCGAGAGGCTTAAGAGCGAGGCAGAACAGAAGAGAACCGGGAAAATCAGAGGCCTGCGAAGTCTGGAAAAGAGACTCAGACGAATCAACAAGTCTGTCATCCTCAAGGAAGAAGACATTCAACAGGCAGAGAAGTTTGCCGCTGAAGACCCGAAATATACTGGCCGCTTGGTCATTGAGGTTCGCGGAGAGATTCTCAAGAAGATCGATTGGTTGAACAAAGCGATCGCGTATTTCCAGGAGAAGTATCTGCGCAGAATGACGACTGCAAGGCTCAGGTTCAACAGAAACATCACAAAGGCCTTTGAAGAGCTAGGCTTAAAGGGCTTCGAGACCGTTTTCTTGGACCAAGACTTCTCGCTCCACCTTGTGCGGGAGAACAGCGTTCAACAGCCAGTGGAGACCCTGAGTGCCTCAGAGAAGCTCACCATCAGCCTCATTCTGATGTTGGCAGCGAAGGAGACGTTCTTGCCCAACTTCCCCCTGTTCATCGTCGACGAGCTCACGCTCAGCTACGACCCAGAAAGGTTTAAGCAGATAGTCAACTATGTTAAACAGCGCGTGCCATACGTGATAGTCACATCATTAACTGGAGGCGAAGTGGAGAAGCCTGAAGTAACGTACGAGACATAGCATTCCATTAATATATTCGAACAATGTTAAAGGTTAGGTTGGAAGTCACGCAGGTTTGGGTTGGTGTTCGATTTGAGTTCGTGGAAACAGTCCTTTGAGATAGTCAGCCAGGAACTGGAACTTGCGAGGAGAAAGAAGCAGGCACTGGACGATCTGTTGTCCACAGGAAGAGTTTCCAGACCTACCTATGAGCATCTGGAGAAGGGGCTCACAGGGACTATGCGGGATCTAGAGACCCAGCTCAGATCGCATGCCGAGAGGATGACCGACAGGGCTGAGGAGCTGGAGAAACAGACTCAGCTTCTTGAATTGCTCCTTGCGAAGTTGGAGATACACCACGCCGCAGAAGAGATAGATGATGGAACATATGGCAAGCAAAGGGACGCTGTCGAACTGGGTTTGGCGGCTACTAAGAATGAACTGAACCAGATAAGGAACTCACTGATGAAGGTGGCCGCAAAACCAGCCTAGGTCAAGTCCAAGACTTCACTTGGCGCATGTCTTATCCCTTCCCTTCTGCAGGGCTCTACTGCTACAATTAAGCTTAATTTGGCAGAGGGTGTATTCAGTGATCGAAGAAAGGGAGCCCTAGAAATTGAAGGGAGTGATTCTTCACGGCGGTCACGGTACTAGGCTTCGCCCCCTCACACATACTGGTCCAAAGCAGCTTATCCCTGTTGCTAACAAACCGATCTCCCAGTACGTGCTGGAAGACCTTAGAGCCTCAGGCGTCAATGACGTAGCAATAATCTTGGGCGACATCTACCCCGGGAAGGTTGAGGAATACTATGGGGACGGAGGCAAGTTCGGCGTCAAGATTACATACATCCATCAGGGAGAGCCGAAGGGAATCGCGCACGCCGTGGGTCTTTGTGAGGAATTTGCTGAAGGACAGGATTTCGTCGTCTACCTTGGCGATAACCTCCTGAAGGGAGGCATAAGGGAGTTCACCCATAAGTTCGTAGGCTCAAACTACGACGCCATGATTCTGCTTTGTGAGGTTGAAAGGCCTCAACTGTTTGGTGTAGCCAAGTTCGAGAACGGAAGGCTTGTGGGCTTGGTGGAAAAGCCGAAAATTCCCCCGAGCCCATACGCCTTGACTGGAATATACTTTTTCCGACCCGTCATATTTGACGTGATTAGGAAGCTTAAGCCTTCTTGGCGGGGTGAGCTTGAGATAACTGAAGCCATCCACATCTTGGTCGTAGGTGGATACAACGTTGGCTACAACAAAGTGAGCGGCTGGTGGAAAGACACCGGCTCGCCGGAGGATATTCTGGAAGCTAACCGGCTTGTCTTGGATGAGCTGAAAGCTGAGGTGAGGGGCACAGTCGAAGATCAACATTCGATTCAAGGTCGCGTGGCATTAGGCTCGAACTCTATTGTGAAAAGTGCAGCCTTAGTCAGAGGTCCCGCTATCATAGGCGAGGGTTCCGTCATCGAAGAGAAAGTGTACGTAGGACCATACACCAGCATAGGAAACAGCGTTGTGGTGAGAAGAGGCGAGATCGAGAATAGCATAATAATGGATGGCTGCCTCATAGACGTGAACGAGCGGGTCACAGACAGCCTGATAGGGCCGAACACAAGAATAACTTCGGACATCGATACGAAGCCCAGCGGAAGAAAATTCATCTTGGGTGAGTCCTCGCAGATAACCCTCTAGAAAACAGGGGTCAAAATTGCGTATCTTACTAACTGGAGACACAGGGTTCATCGGAAGCAACATGAAAGCCTTTCTTGGGCACGAAGATGCCGAGGTAATAAGGTTCTCGAGGCGTAGTGGTTTCGATGTCTTGGACATGGATCAACTGCGCAAGGCAGCGAAGCGATGTGACATAGTATACCATTTTGCAGCTGAAGCGAAGCCAAGCGAGAGTGTCTTGAGCCCTGTTCACGCGATAGAAGTGAACGTCAAGTACTCATTGAACGTTCTGGAGGTTTGCCGAGAACTCAGTATCCCGCTGATTTACCCCAGCAGCTGCGAGATCTACGGCGACTCGAAGGCCCCCATAACAGAGGACTTTCCATTCAATCCACCCAATCCCTATGCCGCGTCCAAGGCGGCCGTTGACAGATTCTGTTACATGTATCACAAGTGCTACAGTTTGGATGTGAAGGTCATTCGGCTTTTCAACCCGTACGGTCCGCATCAGCAGCTCAACAAGATCATGCCCACATTCTATCTCGAAGCTGCCAGCGGCAGACCAATTACGGTCTACGGCGACGGAACTGACACTCGGGATTATGTCTATATCGGCGACATAGTGAGAGGGTTGTGGCTGGCTAGGAACCTGCCATCTGGCGAGGCGGTGAACCTTGCGACTGGTGTAGCTACTACGAATCTTGAGGTTGCGAGGATGATTAGCAGGATGGTAGGAAGCAGTTCAGAAATCGTGTTCGTTGACTACCCGAAAGCTTTCGGCGGCATAAGAAGTCAAGTTGGCTCATATGAGAAGGCGAAGAGACTCACTGGCTGGGAACCCGAGACCTCCTTAGAAGAGGGCATAAAGGAAACCATAAATTGGCTCAAAGGAATGAGGTTGAAAACCGATGAAAGACGCTGAAGCCCTTCTCCGCGAGGAAATTCACAAAACCGTAAGGAGAATCTTCGAAGAACGGGCTTCTAAGGCATCCTTCAAACCTGTCAAGGACATTGTGCGCTATGCCGGGGCGGTCTACGACCACGAAGAAGTCGAGAGCATGATCGACGCGATCCTCGACGGTTGGTTTGGCGTCGGAAAGTACGCGTACAGGTTCGAAACAGAACTGTCAAAGCTCCTAAGCGTAAAGAGAACAATAATGACCAACTCAGGCTCTTCAGCCAACCTGCTGGCTGTTTCCTCTCTCCTTTCTGAGCAACTCGAGGACGGTGTCAGGCTCAAACCCGGTGAAGAAGTGCTAACGTCTGCTCTGACCTTTCCCACGACTTTCAATCCGATAATACAGAATAGTCTGGTTCCAGTGCTTTTGGATGTGGATGTTGAAACCCTCAACATGCCTGCGGACGATCTGGAAGCCTCTTTATCGGACAGCACGAAGGCCATCTTTGTGTCCCACACCCTCGGAAACCCCAACGAGATGGACGCAATAACCGACTTCGCAAAGGAACACAGCTTGTTCCTCATTGAGGACGCCTGTGACGCTTTAGGATCGAGGTATGATGGTACCAACGTCGGAGCCTTTGGCAGTTACGGAACATTCAGCTTCTACCCCGCACATCAGATCACGACGGGGGAAGGAGGCGCCATCGTATCAAGCGATGAGAAGCTGTCTAATATCGCCCTGTCCCTTCGAGACTGGGGAAGAGCCTGTGTCATGCCAGTCTGCAACCCTCTGCACTGTCCTGACAAAGAGTGCCCTAAGTCAGTTCGCCACAAGAAGAGCCTTCGCTTCAACGGTCTGCCCGAAGACTATGATAAACGGTACACTTTCACAAACATTGGCTATAACCTCAAGCCCACCGAGATTCAAGCAGCAATGGGGTTAGCCCAGCTAAGGAAGCTGCCACAGTTCATCGAGACGAGGAAGAGGAACTTCGAGTTTCTGCTAGACGAGTTCAGGACGTACGAAGAGTTCTTCGTGCTGCCGAAGTCGTTGCCCAAGAGTGAACCATGTTGGTTCGCCTTGCCTCTAACCGTTAGAGAACATGCGCCCTTTAAACGGAAGGACATCATCCAATGGCTCACGAAGCACAATATCGAGGCGAAGATGCTGTTCGCAGGCAATATCCTTAGGCAACCTGCGTACAGGAATGTGAAGCACCGTGTTCATGGGGAGCTGAGCAATAGTGACAGTATCATGAGGAACTCCTTCTTCCTCGGCGTTTACCCGGGACTCGACGAAGAGAGGCTGAAGTACATGGTAAGCGTATTCAAGGAATTTGCTCATAGACATAAGTGATAGAGGTACGACTATGCATCTTCTCGTAACTGGCGGCTTGGGGTTTGTCGGCAGCAACTTTGTAAGGTATATTCTCACAGAACAGCCTGGCCTCAAGATTACTAACGTTGACAATATCGGTTTCGGTTCGAATCTAGCGAACCTCAAGGACCTTGAAGGATCGGCGAACTACCGATTCGTCAGAGGAGACATCGCAGACTCCAAGACTGTTGGCAGATTTGTCAGTGAAGTTGATGCTGTTGTTAACTTCGCAGCTGAGACACATGTGGATCGAAGCATAGCCGATCCAGGCTCATTTGTTGAAAGCAATGTCATCGGCACGTTCACGTTGCTGGAAGCACTTCGCAAGCTAAACAAGGACGCCAAGTACGTTCAGGTTTCAACAGATGAGGTATACGGGGATGTACTCGTCGGATCGTCAAGTGAGGTAGATCGGCTGAACCCTTCGAACCCCTATGCGGCGACCAAGGCGGCAGCCGACATGCTGTGCTTGGCGTACCACAGAACGTATGAGCTTGACGTGAACATAACGCGATGTACCAACAACTTCGGACCATATCAGTTTCCAGAGAAGATGATACCAAAGACGATCATCCGAGCTATAAGGAACCTGCCGATACCAGTGTACGGGAAAGGAGCCAACATCAGAGATTGGATATACGTCTTAGACCACTGCAACGCGATATATCTTGTCCTAAGCCGCGGGAAACCTGGCGAGATATACAACGCTTCCGCAAGTAATGAACTTCCAAACATTGAAGTTGTCAAGAGAATCCTTGAGATCTTAGAGAGAGCTGAGAATTTGATAACTTTCGTTGAAGACCGGCCTGGGCACGATCTCAGGTATAGCTTGGACGCGTCAAAGATCAGGTCAGAACTCGGCTGGAAACCTGGTCACACATTCATATCAGCGCTGAAGGACACGGTCAGGTGGTATGTCGATAGCGAATCGTGGTGGAAACCGTTGGCAACTGAGCAGGTTCTTCATCCAACTCCGTGGAAGTAGAATTCTGGCTCTTTCTGAGCCTTTTTCAAGATGTTTTTTGAAATGGAACGTTTCTTGGCTTAGCTCACGCTGGAAAAGGTGTGAAAAAGGTGTGGAAAGGTTGAAAAAAGTAGGTGAAGGTGGAGTGAGTATGGGAAAACTAACGATCAAGAATGAAAGCATCAATGGATTTGCACAAGACATCGAAGTATGTCTAACCTTAAAATGCTCATCATGTTTAAATACATAAGCCTGAAGGTAGAAATAGGCTAGAAACAGCGACTTCGGAAAGGGCCGGTAGTCTAGCGTGGTTAGGATATCCCTAAGGACCTAAGACAGCCCTTACGAACAGACTTCCCTGTTAGGAAAGGCTGAGGTCGCCGGTTCAAGTCCGGCCCGGCCCACCATGCGGCTTAAACCCTACTCTCTTGTCAATGGTTGCTTACGGAGCTATAGTCACGTCTATCGTGTCGACGGTCCAAGCATCGTAGCAATAACGCAACATCTACAGAAGACCCCAGGTAAAGCAGAATGAATCAGGATTATACCCCATTGGAACATGGCCAAAATCGTACTTAGGCAAGTCTAATGTTCTAAGGTACTCCATCATTGGGCCTCTGGATCTGACCTCCGCTTCCGGCTCATCGTCGAAGACAAGGTTGGGGGGTCTGAGCTCTTAGACCAAAGCTTCAAGAATTCTTCTTTCATGCACGATGCCTTTCACTTTCCCATTCTGAGTGACAACAAGCCTTCTAATCTGTTTGTCGCGCATCATTTTCAGCATGTTCGTCAGAGACTGGTTGTAGTCGACTGTTTCAACTGGGGAGGACATGATATCTTTGGCGAGCGTTACGGACGGATTCTTGCCAGCGTTTAGGACCCTCCCTAGTATGTCGCTTTCGGTGATGAGTCCGAAGGGTCTGTCATCATCCACTATGATAACTGAGCCCGCGTCATGAGAAACCATCTTCGCGATGACGTTTGAAACAGGGTCTGATGGCAGAGCAGTAAGTGGGGGCGAGCGCATGGCAGACTCTATTGAACCAGCAATACCTCTGCCATAGGAGATTCTGTTCCAGACTCTTTCATGTAGGAAGTAGAATATCATTTTCAAGGCAATGTCGCCTATCCCAAAGCTAGCTGTAAGTTCTAGCCGACCAGTGAAGGCGTAGACTAGGAGCATGCCTGTCGAGGTTGCGATAACTCTCCAGCTGATGGTTTTCAGCGCACTTCTTCTGTGCTCTTCGCTCGCTCCTTTTATGCTCTTCATGAAGTCTTCACCCTTCTATGGGCTAGAGAGACTGCGAGGCAGCTTTTATCGGTTTTGTCCTCTCTGCCATTTGTGTTCAAATGGCACAGAAAATGGGTTGGATATTAATAGATATGGGCGACTTCCGTACTGTTTAATATTCGAGTTTGTGCTATGACTAGTTGCTGGGTTGATAGGGTTGGGTTCCTGCTACCTCATAGACGGCACATTTGAAGGCAGCACGATTCGACTTCTATTTTATGACCCTTCAACAGAGAAGTGGCAGGATATCCGCGACGAAACTTACAGGCCCTACTTTCTCTCCAGTCACCCACTTACATCAGAAGATGATGTGGCTGTTCGGGCTCTGAACGCAACAGCAAGTGTAGTGGAAAAGAAGGACCTTTTCACAGGCGAATTGAGAATGTTGACTCGTGTGGAGCTGGATAGCCCTTCGCTTCTGCGAGCTGCACAGAGACTGTTCAAAGAGAGATGGGAAGACGATCTCAACTATCTATTCGAGTATGTCTACGATCACGACTTGGTTTTTGGAGCACCATATCTCATTGAAGCCGAGAGAATCAAACCAATGTTCGAGGTCAACGCGACTCTCAAACTTGGGTTCCAAGAGAAATTCGTCAACGTGAAGGAGGACGACCCCGAAAAGTATGAGATGCTGGAAACATGGTTCATTCTCTGCTCGCAGCCCATACCTGCGGTCCCATTGGCGAAGCTGGGCGTAGGCGAAAGTGTGGATTACGAACGGCTTTACTTGGCTTTCATGCTGTCAAGGATAGCCAACCTTCCTTTGCCGACCGCCTTGACCAATCGGCAAGTGAGTACATGGATCAGGTCGATCCTACACTTCCGCCTCAGAAGAAAAAACATCTTGGTGCCAAGATCGTCTGAGCTACGGAGAGGTGGAACTGCGAGAAGCGTTCCAGGAGCTTTGACCTTTCAACCTAAGACTGGTGCCTACTTCAACACTGTAGTGACAGACTTCGAAAGCCTTTATCCAAGCCTGATAGATACGTACAATCTATCCTATGAGACTGTTGACTGCGGACACGAAGAATGCGTTGGAAAAAAGGTGCCAGAAGCAAACTATTATGTTTGCTCGAAGAAACGAGGCATCTACTCCATACTTATCGGCGCCCTCAAAGATCTTCGCGTCCACTGGTTCAAGCCCCTGTCCAAGGACTCTTCGGTCTCTGCTGAGCAACGACGGCTGGCAGACGCAGCGTCTCGGCTCCTCAAGCTCATTCTGGTCTCGAGCTACGGCGTGACAGTAAGAATCCACGGGTTGGCCCAGCCTGCACTAGCTGAATCAATCACAGCCTACGGAAGATACGCCTTAAGAGAGAGCTGGAACCTCGCCGAGAGACTAGGCCTGCAGCCCTTGTACGGGGACACGGATTCGCTTTTCCTAGACAACCCAAGAGATGAACAGGTTAGAGAGCTCGTCAGAAGCGTGAGGGAGAAGCTCCGTTTGGACTTGGCCGTTGACAAGGTCTATTCAGTATGCGTCCTACCGAGAGCGATGAAAGCATACTTCGGCATAAGAAAAGACGGCACCCCTGACGTCAAGGGGCTCACAGCGATAAAGTCCAACTCGCCTCAGTTCATCCAGAATACTTTCAGACGCTGCGTTAACGAACTCGTCGGCGTGAAGAATTGGACTGAATTTGAGGCAGCAAAAGCCAACATCCAGAAAGCAGCAAACAAAGCTGTGAGCGACCTCAAATCCGGCAAAGTGCCGCTGAAAGACTTGGAGTACAGCGTCAGGCTCCACTTCGACCCCTCTGAAAGACCACTCGAGGAGGAGGCGCTTCATCAACCTTATCAATGCGCTGTTCAGCTCATGACTTCTGGGAAAGGAGCGCGCAGGGGTGAAACGGTCTCTTTCGTTAAGGTTAGACCTTTCAGCTACCTCGGAAAGACATTTACCGTGAAGCCTGCTGAGTTCGTGGAGAGCTTTCGTGAGGTCAACATAGAGGATTACGTCAGGAATCTGAGAACAGCTCTGAGTCAGACCTTTAAGCCCATGAATATTTCCTTTGAAGACGAATCGGTGACAACCCTTGCGGATTTCATCTAGAGCTGGCGTTTGGATCTAGGACTTTCAAAGGCACCTGGGTTCCGACCAGATCAGGCTTCTTGCGATATCTTTCAGTCTTGGCCGAAAAAACTTTATATCTTCCATGACGTTATCAAACCCCCAAGACCCGAAAAAGTCAAAGTGATCAAGGATGAGGCAGGAACCAGTCAAATGGGTGGTGGAGGACCCGAAAAAGAAGAACGTCTTCTGGCCTTCTGAGAAGCTGAAGATGAGAGCTTGGATAACCGGCGAATCAGCCTACGAGGAGGCTGAGAAGGACCCGGTATCTTGGTGGGCAAAGCTCGCGAAGGAAGGCGTAGCATGGTTTAAGGACTGGACCGAAACTTACCGGTGGAAGCCACCGTTCTTCCAATGGTTCATAGGTGGAAAACTCAACATCTCCTATAACGCCTTAGATAGGCATCTTGACTCTTGGAGAAGGAACAAGGCTGCAGTAATATGGGAGCCTGAGCCGCTTAACGAACAGCCTAGGGTCCTAACCTACTACGACCTGTATAGAGAGGTTAGCAAGTTCGCGAATGTTCTGAAGAGCTTGGGCGTCAAGAGGGGAGACAGGGTGGGCATTTACCTGCCAATGATACCTGAGGTTCAGATCGCGATGCTGGCTTGTGCTAGGATCGGCGCTGTACACAGCGTTGTCTTCTCAGCATTTAGTGGGCAGTCCTTGAAGGACAGGCTGATCGATGCTGAAGCAAAGGTTCTGGTCACCGCTGACGGCTACTACCGAAGAGGGAGGATCGTGAATCTTAAGGAGAGCGCTGACATAGGCGTTGAGGGCACACCGGTCAAGGACGTTGTGGTTGTGAAGCGAGTGGGCAACGAAGTTGTGATGGTTGGAGGACGCGACCACTGGTGGCATGAGCTGATCGAGAAAGCCAGCATGTACTGTGAGCCCGAGGTCGTGGACAGCGAAGACATGCAGTTTATCCTGTACACGAGTGGAACGACTGGGAGGCCGAAAGGAATCGAACACCACGTTGGCGGCTATGCCGTGCAGGCTTACTGGACGACTAAGTGGGACTTCGACCTTCATGATGATGATGTCTTCTGGTGCACAGCGGACATCGGGTGGATAACTGGCCACACCTACAACTGTTACGGCCCCTTCATGAATGGCGCCACTACACTGATCTATGAAGGCGCACCAGACTATCCAGGTCCAGACAGATGGTGGCAAATAATCGAGAAGTTCGGCGCTACAGTCTTTTATACGGCTCCAACAGCGATTAGGATGCTTATGAGGTTTGGGGACGAGCCGATCAAGAAACACGACCTGAGCAGCATCAGGATTCTCGGGACAGTCGGCGAACCCATCAACGAAGAGGCTTGGCTATGGTACTTCGACCTGATCGGCGGTGGCAGATGCCCGGTGATCGACACTTGGTGGCAGACTGAGACAGGTGCAACCTTGATAAACGCCTTGCCCGGAATAGGTCCTTTCATACCTACCGTCGCTGGCAGACCCTTCCCCGGAACCAGATTCGCCGTTCTGACCGAGGAAGGCAAACCAACGAACATTGGCGAAGGCGGGTTTCTAGTTCAAAAGTCGCCTTTCGCTCCGGGCATGTTCCGAACAATCTTCAAGGACCCTGAAAGATTCGGGCAACAATACTTCGGCATCTATGGTGAGAAGTTCTACTACACGGGGGATGGCGCGTTTGTTTATGACGAGATGGGCAATATTCGCGTCACTGGCAGAGTGGACGATGTCATGAAAGTTGCAGGTCACAGGCTGTCAACAGCAGAGGTTGAGAACGCTATAACCCAGCACCCAAGCGTAGTCGAATGCGCTGTGGTTGCTGCTCCTCACGATATCAAGGGCGAGGTCCCAATAGCCTATGTCACTCTGAGGCCGTCGTACAAGCCATCGCCGGAACTGGAGGTTGAACTCAAGAAGACAGTAGACAAGTTCATCGGCCCCACAGCGCGACCCGAAAGAATCATACTTGTCGATGATCTGCCAAAGACTCGTAGCGGAAAGATCATGCGAAGAATCCTTAGAGCGTTGGCGAGGAACGAACCTGTCGGCGACATCACGACACTGATGAACCCTGAATCAGTCCAAGTCCTGAAGGAGAAGGTGGAGTACAAAAGAGCTGCCTAATACCCTCATTTGCCTTTGGTTCTTGTCAGACCCTCTTGCTTGGTCTGGCTTTAGCTGTCCGTGCTTCGTGATGCTATGGGTTGAGGTCGCTGGTGTGTGTCCTGGTAAGCTCGTTCGGTAGGTCTTTCGGGGATAGTTTCCTGTGAGCGGGAGACGAAAGAGTCTCTACTCCGGCACGATCTTGGTTCTTGGAGTGAATCAGCTAATCGAAACCATAGCCTTTGGAATACCCTACTCCTATTTCCCGCGGTACGCCGTATCCCTCGGCGCCTCCGTTGCCTCACTGGGACTGTTCACATCTAGCTTCATGCTGATGTCCGCAGTGCTGTCATCCTATATGGGTGGTTACTCAGACAAGGTTGGCAGGAAGCCGGTGATGATAGTAGGGCTCTTCGGCGATGTCATCGCTGGAATAGCAACGGGCCTCGTTCCCTCTTGGGAGTGGCTTCTCTTCGTCAGAGGGATAAATGGCGCGGCAACTGCGGCTGCCCTCGTTCCAGCCGAGGCACTCCTCATCGATTCAGCGCCTGACAAGAAGATCGGGGAAGCAACCGCCTTCGTGATGGCATGCGGCATGATCGGGAGGAACATCGGGCCTCTCTTCGGGGGAACAATACAATGGATAGCCTTCTCTTCAGGCTTCAGCGAACAAGACAGTTATAGAATTCCATATTTTGTCGACTCTGGCTTCGCCGGCTTATCCGCTCTTCTAGTAACCTTGGGGGTTCACGAGAAAGAGTTTGAACGCCCAAAGATGGTAGAACATCTTCGCAAAGGTAAGCGGTGGAACGTGCCCAGACAGTTCAAGGTTCTTCTTGTCTGTGCCCTTGTGACGGGGATAGGCGAAGGCTTCTTGCGTCCTGTGCTGGCGCTGTTCTTGGGGGATGTCTTCGGCGCTGAGCCCATACGAATCGGGTTCCTCATGACTTTTTCAGGTTTTGTGGGGCTACTGGCGAGCTACCTTTCAGGGAAAGCGTCAGACAGGTTCGGAAGAAAGATTGTCATAGCCGTGGGCGGCGTTCCCGCGCGTCTCCTTGGTTCAGCTATTCCTCTGGCTACGACCTTTAACATGGCATCGCTATTCTACACTGCAAGAGATTTCATGTGGAGGGCGTACATGGTTGGGCTGCGATCGTTGCGAGCGGACTTGGCACCTCTTGAGATCAGAGGACAACTGTTCGGGTTATACAGAACCTTCTTCGACATAGGAGACATCATCGGTCCTGTGCTGGCTACCTATCTCTATGACGCCTACAGGCTACAGGCCCTTCAGATTGGGGGCTTCTCTGTTCCGGGATATGGCGTCCCCTTCTATGTGAATTCAGTGATGGGTCTAATCGCGATATCGCTGATCCTCATCTTCGTCAAGGTTGAGAAGCCGATTAAAAAGACCGGCACAACCTAGAAAAGAAAGAAGATCTAGACCCCGCAGCCGGCCTGAGATAAGTGCCAAGGCCGAGTTATGCAATCCTGGAAGGCAAAGGTTTTAGACACCAACGCGCATTCTGTCAAGCAGACCACCCTGGCTAGTTGTGGTCAGCATGAGAGAAGCGGCGTTGGCTGAAAGCAGCAAACTTGAGAAAATTGCGACAGGTCTTCAGTTCACTGAGGGACCTGTTTGGAATGTCTCGCAAGGGTTCCTGCTTTTTAGCGACATTCATGCCAACTGCATATTGAAGTGGTCGCCCACGGATGGCGTCAGGATTTTTCGTGAACCGAGTGGGAACCCGAACGGTTTGACCTATGACAAGGAAGGTTGTCTGTTGGTGTGTGAGCATGGCAACCGTCGGCTTTCAAGAATCGACAAAGGTGGCTCTTACAAGGTTCTGGTTGACAGGTACTGTGGGAAGCGTCTCAACAGTCCCAACGATGTGGTCGTGAAGTCGGATGGAACAGTCTACTTTACGGACCCGCCTTACGGCATAAAACAAGAAGATCAGGAGCTTCCGTTTCAGGGCGTGTACCATCTCAACCCCGCAAGCGGAGAACTGACCTTGCTGGTCGATGATTTTGACCGTCCGAATGGGTTGGCTTTCTCTCCAGACGAGAACGTGTTGTACATTGCAGACTCCTCGGCTAGAAGACACGTCAGAGCCTTCAAGGTCAAAGATGATGGAACATTGAGCAGTGACAGAGTCTTCACTCAGATTCGTTCTGAGCTTCCAGGTAACCCAGACGGCATGAAGGTCGACGTTGAGGGTCGCCTCTACGTTGCAGCAGCTGGGGGAGTCTGGATCTTCTCGCCGGACGGAGAGCATCTAGGAACGATCAAGACGCCTGAGATTCCTGCAAACTGCGCTTTCGGGGATAGGGACTGGAAGAGCCTTTACATAACAGCCAGAACATCGGTATACCGGACAAGGCTAAGCGTTCAAGGGACGAAAGTGCCATAGCCTGCGTTTCGCGCCGAACGCTATTGGGTTGGACATGGTCCTAGTGAGCTCCGTTTAAGCCTCCAGTCTTTTTCTGCAGTTAGAGCAGAATCTAGGCTCCACGGTGTTTCCTTCCGACATTGCGGGCATTGTATCAAGCTCTATACAGGTGCGCTTATTTCGAACAGAGCCTTGATTCTGTCTCTAACCTTTTCTGTATGTCTGATCTTTCCGGATAGTTGGTCGAACACTCCCTTTTCCCAAGAATGCCTTCGTGCATCGGAAAGGCAGCTCCTTGTGGCCAGTTCCAGAGTATGTGCAGAAGACCCCTAGACCATCTATAGCTAATAGGCCGTGGCGTCCATTGTCTACTGCCGCGTCAAGCGTATCTCAAAGGATGCCTGCCGTATTTCTTAGCTGCTTTGAACATGAACATGGCGTTTGCGCTTCTGACTCCTTCGTGTATGGAGTGGTCGGACGCGAGTATGTATCCTCCTCCTGGAGCAGCTATTCTCAGGCACTCCAAGACCTGCTTCTTAATCTGGAGGGATGTTCCGTGTGGAAGCAGCTCTGTTGCGTCTACGTTCCCAATCAGCGTGAGCTTGTCGCCGTATTCCTTCTTCATCACATCTAGGTTCATGCCAGCCTTCCTTTCGATCGGGTGAACTCCATCGAAGCCCATCTGGACTATGTCGTCCATCAGGGGCATAATCTGGCCGTCGCAGTGCAACAGGACTCTCACGCCTCTTTTCTTGAAGGTTTCAACCATCTTCTTCATGCAGGGGAAGACACGCTTGCGGAAGGATTGGGGGGAAAGGAACGGCCCATCCTTCATCCCTAAGTCGTCTGGGATCCAGACTATATCCACGCCCATGTCGATTATGACTTTGCCAAGTTCAATCTCAAACCGTGTCACCTTCTCTGTAACCCTTTGTACGGCGTTTGGCGCAACGTAGAGGGCCCGCATGTAGTTCGTGAAACCGAACAGGAGAAGACCCCTTGTGAAGGGTCCGCTGACGATCCCAGCTATCGCTAGCTCGTCCTTGGCGAGCTTGACGATCTCTCTTACTGTCTCAACTCTCCAAGGCAGATATGGATCAGGCACGTCAAACCGGTCTGCGTCCTCAGGACTCTTGATGGCGCCTTCAAGGTACCAACCCATACCATCAATGTCCTTCTGTTTTATTCCCCATTCGTCAACCGACTCGCCTTCTCTAACCATCACTCCGGTAGAAGCGTCACAGCTCTGTACAGTCGTGTCAGCCAGTCTACCGGGAAAAGCGCAGATCAAATCCAAGCCTAGGATATGGTGAACCTTAACATACTTTTCTGGCGTGTTCGTGCGCACCCCTCTCTCGCCTAAGATTCCCTCAAGTGATTTCTGCATGTAAATGTGGTCGGTTAATGGAACGAAGTCAGGCTCCTCATGTTCGACCGACACAAGAACCCTTTCCTTCGAGTTCATCTCTGGCACATCTCACCAGCATTACCGCTAG
>Ga0315310_10000408_pt1 | contig 27548 bp, 28 predicted proteins | sample TDP5_MG_FD_203630 | JGI IMG/M metagenome (GOLD analysis project Ga0315310, IMG submission 203630) | Freshwater sediment microbial communities from Lake Towuti, South Sulawesi, Indonesia - TDP5 | ecosystem: Environmental > Aquatic > Freshwater > Lake > Sediment | place: Indonesia: South Sulawesi...
AGAAAAGAGACTTCTCCCTGAAGGCGAATGCGAAGATCGGGACGGTGACTTCAGCTTCATCCTTCTTGATAGATGAAATGAGGCTAGCGAGATTATTCTGAAGAAAGTAGTAAACAGGTCTTACATCGATTACGTTAATGCTATCTTGGAAGGCGGCATCATCCAACTTCTCGGCACTATTTCGTATAGTTTCTCGAAGAACCGGAAAGTCTTCGGTCTTCTTGAAGCTTATTTGCACATCAGTCTTTGCGTAAGGTACTAGATCGATGAAAGCTTCTTTAATCTTCGAGGGATTGACCGTCTTCTCTATCGGAACCTTCGCCCGCTCTTCATCAGTCCTGTCGTCGAATAGGTTGACAACGAAATTGTAGCAAGCTGTATACGATGGGTAGTAGGTTGCAGATGGCACGATGAAGTTCATCACTGCTCCCCAAGCATAGTCAGCTATGTACTCCGTCAACCACTTCCTACCGTATGTTGATCCCAGCTTGATTTCTTGATCCTTCAGCGCTACTTGAAGGGGGATAGTTTGTTTCCAAGACCAGAAGGATGGGCCAGCACTCAGGTCTACAAACCAGAACCTATCCCGGTTCCCATAAGCAGTCATGAATTGCCTGTATCGGAGACTGTACCCGAGATCATCGTCCATTGCGGCTACTGAGTAGTAGTGCGGATGCACATCAGTTGCCTTTATAGTGATATCTTGTTTCCAATATTCCTTCATAGTTTCATAGTTCGCTGAAGGAAGCTCGGGTAGGTACATGAACATTAGGGTCCATCCGTCAGTAGCAGTCCCCCCGTAACCGTCACTATTCTGCTTCAGCCACATCTCGACCTTACTGGCGTCATACTGAGTTGACCTTACATCCATGTACTTCTGGATCCAACGGCCGTATGGCTTTTCATAGTATGTGAAGGATGGATTGTTCAAGGTACTAGTCTCCGCTATTGAGCCGAGGTATGCCAAGAGTCTCTCCTTGAAGCTGCTGGGTGCGAAAGAAAAGCGGTATTTAACGTTTGAAGTGACCCCAATGTCCTTTCCGCCGATGATGACCTGTGTACTGATTGTTCTAGGAAGGTTCTCACTCCACGGCATATACTGCGAATCCACATCGCTCTCGCTAATGCCTACAAAAACCAGCTTTACATTCACACTAACCGTTCGCGAAGCGACAATCTTTGCCTCTCGTTCTGCTTGGATCAAATGCGCGAAGGGGCCAGAAATGGGCAACAGAATAACGAGCAGAAGAACAGTTTTCCTTCTCATGGGTTGCATATCACCATCAATAGACGAGTAACCACTATCTACCCTCGACGCTGTGTTCCGAGTCACGCCCATTTCTTTCCGCAATTCGGGCAGAAGGTCTCATCAGGTTCCAACGCAGTCCCGCAGCCGGAGCATGAACGCTGCGACCTAGGTTGTACTGCAAAAACTGACTTAGCCTCGGGCTTAGTTGACCGTCTGCGCTTCACATAGAAGAGTGCCACAACAACAATCCCTGCTAGAGCTACAGCTATCAAGATTCCAGTGGCTCCAACCTGAAAAGGTTCACTCACTATGTACATGGTAGTGTAGGTCTTGACCTGAGTTTCAGTCAGCATTCTAGAATATGTGTAGGTGGCAAAAGGAGCTTCTTTTCCTACACTCTTCCTACAGTTGAAGTTGGCCCGTACAAAATAAACCGCTATTATCTCCCCACCGACAACTCCTATCGTCCCTTCCATTCGAATCGAGCGACCTGGCTCGATCGCCCCAAAGTCCTGTCTCGCCTCCTTCCCGCCGCCTGACATCCGTATATCTAGAAAGATAGTTCCACCCAGCACTGGCACATCCATTAGATTTGTGATACTCAGGTCGAATGATGCTGTATAGGGGGCGGTCCTACCTAACATCCCTGCAATCTTCAGATAAGGTCCACCAAGTTGATCCTGTGAGAGAGCATCCGTCGTGACTATAGTCGTACTCATGTACTGAGTTGAGTAACTAGTGCTATACCAAGATGAGTAGTAAGTTGAAGCCCAAGTTGAATAGCTGGTTACCGCTGCCAATGCTTTGTCCAATGGTGGCCCACAGACGAACGCCACTACAGGGCACCCCATTAAGAGAGATGCAACTAGCATCCTGGTGATGTTCAATTGAATTTACCCTCACGAATAAACACTAGATTTTCACTTAAAAGTGATTCGACTTGAAAACCTTTACGACAGTTGCCTTCTAGAACATCGTTTTTTCGCGGTCTCTCCAGCAAGACTTCTACGTTAGGGATCAGGCGTTCATCGTAGTCTAGCCGAATAGTATGTGACCAAAGCGAAGAAGAGCGCGCGTAGAGCCCTGTCGGGTCCACCTTGAGAGCGCGTGAATGGTGATAGCGCTTGCTTAAAACGGTTTGCTGTTCCTCCATCTCGATGGAAGTGAAATGATCAGAGATGCGCCAGTGTCACAATCGACACGATTGGAATTGGAGGAGCAGGATTCATCTTCTACAAGGTCAAGACGAATGGAAAGAATGTTGCCAACGATTCTGTCGTTGCACCGCTATCCTGTGCGGCGTATTCTGTGCAAATTAGACGCAACTCGAAAAGGACAGGCGAAAAGAACATCACGTCAGACCAGTCTTTCAAGAAACTCTTATAGACCCTAGGAGAATTATCTAACCAAGATTTCAGACATAAAGATGCCTTGATAGAGGGATTCTGGATGCGGCTGACTCTGATTATTCTCGCTTTATGCTTCACTGCGGCAGTGTGTCGGTCTTGTTTATCTCCAACTCTTGCCGAAGAGCCCATTGAGCTGATCAAGAATGGTAGATTTGAAACTGGTGATTTCTCCGGCTGGGATGCCGATTCCAACTGCGCCCCCATCTACAGGTCCACAGGTAGTCCCCACTCGGGTGATTACTGTGCAAGAGTAGGGACAGCACGTTCTTCTGGGACTTTATCCCAAAAGTGCAGGATTCCTGCAAAATCTGCCGCTACCCTGTCATTCTGGTATAATGTGGAAAAAGGATGTTCGCTTGAAGCTAGGCTGATCAGGTTCAAGGATGGATCTGTCATAGGAAGTTGGACTCTTGCGGGAACACCTTGGAAGTCCAAAAGGCACGAATTGGATCCCAATCTCGCGAATGAGGATGTAACTGTTGAGCTCACAGGCACCGGGTATGTGGAGGAAGTGAGGGTACCAGTATATGATCCGGTTTTGAAGATCTACTACTATTACTACACTTACTACTACTATTACGCGTACGTAGACGATGTGAGCCTTACTGCTAAAGTCGTAGCTTACGAAGTGAAAATGGAGGTTGGCGGCTTACCAAGAGATTTCTCAACAAGAGTCATCATTGATGGTCTTGAGAAGGATCGGATCACATCGGGACAGCAGAAGACATACACATTCATGTTGGGAGAATCTCACGCGATCAAGGTGGAAGAGTTCGTGACAGCAGAAAGTGGAGTACGATACTATTGCGTATCGAACTCTGCATCATTTTCCTCGGATTCCACTCACACCTTCTCATACGTAAAGCAGTGTTTTCTCAAGGTTGAGTCTGGATTCGGATCATGCCTTGGGGAGGGATGGTATAATGAGGGAGAGAATGCTGCTTTTTCTGTTAATCCACCATCGCTTCCTACGAGCGGTCTCCTAGGAAGCTTGGGCGCCAAGTACGTCTTCGATCGGTGGAGCGGCGACTCATCCATCGCATCGGCAGAAGGAACCATTATTATCAACGGTCCAAAGCGCATTTCGGCAGTATGGAGAGAGGATTACTCTCAGCCAGCAATTGTCCTTTCCCTTTTGGGAATCTTTGGAGGATCTGCTGCGCTTCTTTCCACAAGGTATGCAAAGAAGGGGAGGAGAGCTGGATTCAAGCAGATCTTCAAAGGTGCGGGTCCAGCTAAAGAGGAGGAAAAGCCTAAGATCGAACCGCCAGCATTACCAAGAGAACCTGAAAAGGTAAGCGACAAGGCCGAGCGCGAGCGGTATCTCAAGCGGCTTGAAGAACTCAAGGCTCAAGGCAAGATAAGCGACGCTGTATACGAGAGACTGAAGAAGAAATACCAGATTGAAAAGGAATAAGGAAGCAAGGTTGAAGAAATCGAAAAGATCTAGGCGCAAGAGCAAGATCATTGTAGCATCGATATTGTTGGCTTTCTTCGCGTTCGTGACGGGACTTTTGCTTTGGCCAACATCCAGCGAAAGTCTAGTTGCGTCCCGAAGCCTTTCCCTTCGAGAAGGCTCAGAAGTCAGCGACGCCTTCACCTACTCCGCGGCGGGAATAAGTGCAGACATGGCCGCAGGCTGCAACATACCGGCATACTTCAGGCTACAGGTAACACAGGTAAGGTCGCGAGGTAGACTACAAGTATACGTGAATGATTTCTCTGTAGGCTACGCTGACATCGTCTCAACTGGACAAGTGATGATTACAGGTGGATGCGGATGCTGGACCTCCTGCATCTGCAAGATACAAGCAGGCCAGAACACAGTTAGATTCAGTAGTGAGGGCTTCTCAGGAGACATCAAGTACGAGGTCTACGTGAAAAGATAGACCAAGATGAAAACCTGTCTTGACGAACAGTATGAACGTTTCTACGACAACAAATGTGTGAGCTATCCCCCCACATCTGTACGAATGACATTTATGTTGGTGGAACAGTCATGATCGTACTTCGAGGTTTGGTGGTTGGACGCTAGGAAAATCGCCCCGTTCATGTTTGCCATATTCGGCTTGATCTTCCTCTCGGGGGGAGTGAGCACCTACTATGTTAGAGCAGGAAGCGCGGCTGCCTGTGAGGCTTGCGGAATGGAGGTTGAAAGAACAGATGTGTCCACATTCACGGTGACGACGTCTGACGGAACAGTCAGACATGGTTGCTGCCCGATGTGCAGCCTGATGATCGGCATATACCACAGAAATGCAGTCGTCACCGGTAGGTGCTTCGAGTGTGGCAAAGCGATCAAGATTAGTATCCTTAACGGAGACCTTTCTGAAGCTTCTCCTGTTGGACCCAGCTACAACGTATCGGTAATCCTTGGAAAATCCTGCGTCACAAGAAAGATTGTGTGCAGTCCTGCATGCGCAGACAGGGTAAAGGCTTCTCAAGAATGGGCCAAAGATCTACCAGTAGTCCCCCTCGCAGCATCTTTTGAGATGGCGAAGCAAAATGTTCCGAAGTTCACAATTATCCCTCGTCAAGTTGGAGTTCCTCAGATCTCTTACATCCTGATTGGGCTTGGCTTTGTGCTTATGGTGCTGTCACCAATTTCATGGAAGCTTCTCCGCGGGAAATGAGGCCACCATCATATGACAAACACACGATGAGTCACAAGTGATAACCGCTGAGTTTGCCCCAGTGATCTTTACCGTGGTACTGTTATGTCTCGTGAAAGAATTGCCCTCATTATTCTTCTGATACTTGTTGCAGCGAATTTCCTTCACGCTGCTCAAAGCGAACTTACACACAGGCACGCACAGGCGGCTACTTCTGCTGTCCTCAGATCGATTGGCTTTGCTGGACTGGTTCTTTCTTCAGAGTGTACCACGACTAGGAACCCCATACTTGAGCAGATATGTGCTTGTCTTGGTGATATGCCTGGCTCATACTGCTACCACGAGTCCTGCGCAATCGTCGGAATACCGATCATAGCGAATCAAACGGATCAAATAGCTGTAATCCACATGCGGTGAGTTCTTAATGCGTTGCCAAAGACATTTGAACCTCTACACGTACGCTGTGAAATGCATTTTCACCTACAAGGCAAGAACAGTGTCAATCGTCACGTCTCTGATTATCGCAATCATGGTGCTAGCAACGGTCGCCTTTCTGGCGGATGGACTCGAACAGGAAGCTGAGCTGAGCGCAGCATTCGCCCCTGATGTAACAGTGCAATACCTTCAGGCAGGTAGACAGATTCCGATACCGATGAAATACGGAGAAATCATAGGCCGAATGAGTGGAGTGAAGGTTGTCCCCAGAGTGTGGGGGTACGTATACTTTCACAACAGGTTATACACAGTGATGGGCATAGATCCGGCTCAGATGCCTATTCCCAAGGAGATCAGTCTTGCTATCGCTTCTGGCCGCTTCCTGAAGGCTGATGATGTAAGGGCTGGCGTGGTTGGTGACTTTCTGGCAAAATCTTTCGATCTCAGAGCCGGAGACACAATAGTGCTATATGATCAGTCGATGAGGCCATTCAACATTACAGTGGTTGGAATATTCACAACGGATGTCCGACTCTATACAGCAGATCTTATTCTAATCCCCATATCGGATGCTAGGGCTTTCTTTGAGATGGAAGAGCAGGTTGCAACAGATCTATGTGTCTACGTTGAAGACGGCGCTCGGACCCGATTCGCTGCAGAACAGATTCTGAAAGAGGTTCCAAATGCACGTGTCTTGACGCGTGGAATCTTGAAGGAGGCTCTCCTTGCAGCATACGGAGCGAGGTCAGGCTTCGTTTCAGTTGTGTGGCTGATACTGCTTTTTTCCGTGATGCTGGTTGCGTGGAATCAAGAGAGCGCGGCTTCGTCTGAGGCTAGGCGTGAAGTTGGAATTTTGAAAGCTCTCGGTTTTAGCACAGGTGACATCCTAGAAGTTCGGCTGATAGAGGCGGCCGTCTTAGGGATGCTGTCGGCTTCGCTGGGAGTATTCCTCGCCATCGTATACTCTATATACCTTGGGGCCCCTGTGCTCAAAGAGTTTATGCTCGGCTGGGCCGCAATATACCCTGAGTTTCCATTACCCCTCCGCATCAAGTTCACTACATTATGCTCTCTCTACGCTATTGCGGTTTTCCCCCTTCTGGTTGGAAGCGTGATCCCAGCTTGGACCTCCGCAATCACCGAGCCGGATGTTGCAGTAAGAGGAACGTAGCGGTTGATCAAGACTGAACGATTGACGAAGATATACAATAGAGGCATTTCAAATGAAATAGTTGCCGTGCGAGACGTATCCTTGGATATCGGCTCCGGTGACTTTATTGTGGTCACCGGGCCCTCCGGTAGCGGAAAGACCACGCTGCTGAGCCTGCTTGGTCTACTTGCTCGTCCGACGAGAGGCACGATCTTCATTGACGACCAAGAAGTTTCATCATATTCAGATGCTTGGCAGACGAGAATACGCGGAGAAAAGATTGGCTTCATATTCCAACAACACAATCTTCTTCCCCAATTCCTAGCCTGGGAGAATGTGTCCCTCCCTCTTCTATGCCGTGACATCCGACTCGATAAGCGTAAGAGAGCAGCTTTAGACATTCTTCACGAGCTTGGGTTGGGTTCACGATCAGATTTCAAGACGGCTCAACTCTCCGTAGGGGAGCAGCAGAGGACGGCCATTGCTAGAGCACTTGTCACCGATCCGGAGATAATATTGGCTGACGAGCCGACGGCCTCGGTCGACATCGAGACAGGCGTGCATATCCTAAAGATATTCAAAAGTCTCAAGAAATCCGGTAAGACGATTATCGCTGTGTCTCATGATCAGGCTGTCCTAAGAGAAGGGGACCAAATTGTTGAGCTAAGAGATGGCCTTGTGGCGAAAAATCGTCGGATGTGACTGTTCTGATAGTGACGTTCGGCACGGTGATCATGCTACTCATTTCCATTCTGGCAGCTGGCTTATCATTGCTAGTTCTAGAGAGAGCGTTCAGGATCTTTCGCACATGGAACACGGCTGATGAAGAAGAAAAGCACGAACTGGAGAAGGAGTTCTATCTTGCCTACGCGGTGGTCTACATAGTATTTGGGATCCGGATCTTCGCTGTTCCGCTATACTTCTGGACTATGCAGACACTGGTCCCAACCATTCCAGGCGCTATGTGCCTTTGGGGCATATTCAATGCTCTTCCAGTTCTATGTTGGTCCACGCTAGCGCTAAAGTTCGCTCTGCCAGTTCTGTACTCCGGCTGGTTGATTCTAGCGAATATCAACAACCGATGCAGAAAGAACCCCTTGATCAGAAACCTTATGGGCCTTTACATAGCTTTGTCGCCTTTGCTAGTGGCTGACTCGCTTCTAGACTTGACCATTTTCTCGCGATTGAATCCGGTGCAGGTAACGTGCTGCACAAGCGCCATAGATATTTGGCCCAGGCCAATTCCTCCTATAGTAGCAGGAATCTCTGGTCAGATGGTGTTGTTCACGGTCTTGGTGGCGTCGTTTTTGGCTTACGCCTTTCTGTCACACATCTCGTCGCAGAACTTACGGGTCGAATGGTTGACCAGACTATTCTCTATAGCTTTAGTTCCGATCTCCGTCCTTGTGACTACGGAAGCGCTTACCCCGTGGATCTTGAATCTGCCATTGCACCACTGCCCCTTCTGTCTGTTCTACAAGGCGCCTACGAGTATCACTTTCATCGCGACGATGTGGTTTTCAATGGCTGTTCCATGGTTGACCCTTTTGACTACAAAACTCGGCAAAGCCGACAAGGAAAGCAGCGAGATGGATAACATGCTGAGAGGGAAGCTCTGGACAGCAGGAGCTTTGTCTATCCTCACCAGTCTTGTACTCATAGTGACACATTTAGCTGTGGCAATGGTTTAGAACTGACCGTCGTCTGCGCCTGTACACAATGGGGCTCACGCCGAAGATCTTGTTGGAGTAAGACGGAACTACTCAGCACACTTACATATTGCCTTTATCTGAGTAATGGTTGGTTGGCGCGCTAGTTTATGAAGCACATTTGCTCCGCTGTCGCATTCAGCGTCGTTGTGATACTTACGCTTGGCAGTAGTGTCTACGCTGAAATGGTTCTTGGGCCGACGGAGCTGGTTCATTTCTGGGTGCCTTTTCCGGCAAATGTAGCTAGACCTATGAGCATACCGATTCCTGGTGGCGGAACAGTATTTGCCCGCCCTATCATAGTGGATGTTCATAAGCAAGGAATCTTCAAACGCGTTTTCAATCCGTGGATTATAGGACTCTCGACACATTGGTTAGTGAACGTAGGGGATCGACCTTACAGGATCGGCCTAAAGTTGGTGAACACCACAATTCCAATCAAATGGGAGGTAAGCGCGGGGATTCCGTGGGACCCTGAAAGCAAGACTTTTGCTCGACCGATAGAGCCTGGCAAGATGGTTCCTGAGCTCGGAGTAGACTGGTTTTTCTACATACCTGAAGAAATGCGGGCGCTCCCCGTATGGTATAGGGGAGGTTTGGAGGTTTTTGATGCTGACAGAGGTGAGACGCTCACACTCATACCAATAACCATTCGCTTCGGAGATGGAGATCAGTGAGATTTTGGAGTTTTGAGACGTTAAGGACTCACAAGTGGAGATACCTAGCCTTCATAATGGGGTTCCTGCTTCTTGTCCATCCCTTCGCGCTCCTAATCAGGGCTGTCTACTACGTACTGGGTAATCCTGCTGACCCGAATCTGCATAGGGTTTGCTTCAGGATGCCGGTTGAGTGGTTGATAGGTGGCAAGTTCGAGATGTTCGTGGGGCGTCCTCTTACACTTCTCTTCATCATAGCGGCCCTGGCAACCGCGTTCCTCTTTGGGCCGCTATTCTGCGGATGGCTGTGTCCAGTCGGCTCTTTCACTGAGAGTCTAAGCAGACAAGTTCCACGCAGGTTGAAGATTGATTTGAGCAGGAACGTGAATCCGGCAGCCCTTAGGTATGGCTTCTTTGCTGCGTATGCAATGGCTGCAATTTTCGGATCCATAACTCCGGAATCACCTGTCTTAGAGTGCTGTGCTCCTGGAACAAGAAGCTTAGCACAGACGCTGGGGTTGGCAAGCATATGCTGTCGTTATTGCGCTTCCAGTCAGCTACAAAACATTGTTGATGGCATATTCAACCCGGCCGCACTTGAGTACTGGCACTCCGGAGCCCTATTGGTGTTAGGTGTTAGGTGTTTGGTTGATTCTCGGCGGTGTCTTCTGGCAAGGTGGGAGAGGCTGGTGCTTATACGCTTGCCCTCTAGGAGCCCTATCGAACATTTTCCACTACGTCGGGTCCAAGGTAGGGTTCACCTACAAAATAAAGCATGATGCGGCTAGATGTACCGAATGCCTTGACTGTGAGAAAGCATGTCCTGTATGGGCGATTAGGAAAGCGTCCAAACATGTGGAGATAAATAGACATACCTGCAACGCCTGCCTAGAATGCGTCAAGATTTGCCATCAAAGATGCTATAGCTATGGGAGGGGGAGAGATCTTCACGTTCGGTGAGATACTATTAGACCTCAAAAGACAAGTAAGACGAAGGATAAGTAACTTCGTACCCTTCATTTACGCGCTCTTTACTGGGGCCCTCATACTACGAATGCCTTCGCTCTGTGCTGCCAACTGCACGAGCTGCGGCCTCTGCGCTCCCCTCTTGGCCGTGCTCCCCTTACCGGTCATTGCATTTGTGAAACGCAAGATCAAGCAGCTGTAAACATGGATCGCTTTGCGCTCCTCACTCATTTTGAGTACGCCTTGCATGGCGAACCTTCTGCCAACCTTCTGTACCATGAAACCAGAACATATTCTGTTCAGACACAATCTTCGCATGTAGAATAGGAATTCGCTGAGATGAGCAAGTGTGTTGGAACGAGGTCCGTTGCTTTTGCTATCGTGATGAGCGGTCCTCCGAGTGCGTTGGGGTTATTCGCTATTCCTGACAGGTGTCTTCTTCGGGCTCTCTCGCGTATTTCTTCCGTAGCTTTTGGTAGATATTCTCGCTTATCCTTCCCTGAGCTTTGAGTTCCTCTAGACGGCTCAAGTAACGCTCATAATCTTCAATCTTCTTTTCAGCTGCGGGTTCAACAGTCTTTGGAGCGCCTTCCTTCCCTTCCTCTTTACTAAGGCCAATGCTTTCAGGCAGATATTTCGCAACTTCTGGCCGTCTCTTTCGGAAATACCTGACTCCGAGAAACACGCCCAGTAGTCCCATGGTTCCGAGCATCGCGAGGATCATCATAGGCTGGGCAAGGTCAGTTGTCCTAGATGAGGCAACGCTGGAGGTTTCCGTTTGAGTTGTTGTTATTGTCTTGACGCTCGTGGTTGTAGTCGGCGCCGTCGTCCATATGCTGGTGGATGAGCTTGATGTTTCAGGTGCTACCTCCACTTCAATTATCCTCCATGCATCTTCGTTCCGAAATTCCGTCCAATCCATAGTAGCGGTTTTGAACTGAATGTACACGCCAAGCCTTAGCCGACACGGCGAAGAAGGCGCCGCCACAGGGACGTTGAAGCCACAGCTTCCCTCTTTCCGCACTTCTCTTTCCTCGCTAGCAACTATGATCTTCCGAAACTCGGTTTCCAAGTCTCTAACTACGGCTCTCAGCCAATGTGTCTGCTCAGGAAATTGATATGCAACGGTGACTCTTACCACGAAAGATTTGCCGCAGGTCGCTTTTGGAGGGTCAACTACGAAGTTAGTGATTCGAGCGAAAACGCTTTGTGCAGTTATCGCTTGCGCGGTTGTTATGAGAACCATCAGCGCCAGTAGACCCGCCCCTACGCAGATGTGTGCTCTCATAACGATCTTCACAGCTCCGCCCACCCTTTCTTTCGCTTCAAATGCCGATCATTATGCAAACTGTTAAATAAGCCCGGTCGCGAAATCTCATTTCGGGGCAGTCCATGCGAGTCATCACGAATAGCGCAAAAATAGCGATTTCAATCGCCGTAATGGTTAGTATGCTCTTCATCTCCTCATATAACATAGCCCCGATCCGTGCAGGCTGCCCGTGCCCGTGTGAATGCGGTCTACAAGATTGTCCCGGAGGATCTAGCTGCCCGCTGAACCAGTTTAGGATTCAAATCGGACCGGGAGCACCTTGGCCGCCTTGGCCCAGACGTTGTCCAGGAGGAAGTAGGGGTTGCTGGTGGGACTGGGTAAGATGTATCCACCTCAGATGTAGCTGCGGCGGAGGGCCCTGTGGAGCCTTTATCCGCTGTGGTTGCCGCATGGCTTTCTGCCGATGCTCCTGGTATTGTGATTATACCTCGCCTGGATGCGGAATTGTACCGCGAAACTGCAATTGTGGTTGTGGTCTCACTACCTCGCAGTGTGGTCGGCAGTGTGGCTCAACACCAAGGGCGGGCTGTCCTGAGTATAAGCCCTGTTTTTGTGGCTGTGGTGATCTCGTCAGAGACTGTGGCGCTCGCCGGCAGTGCGGTTCAACAGCGCAGCGTGGCTGCAGAGACTACAAGGAGCCGTGCAATTGTGGTTGTGGTCTGACCACTGAACAGTGTGGTCGGCAGTGTGGCTCAACACCCAAAACCGGCTGTTCCATCGAGCAATGTAGGTGCGGTTGTGGCTTGGTCAGAGACTGTGGTCGGCAGTGTGGCTCAACACCCCAGCCTGGCTGCAGGAACGAGCTCTGCAAGTGTGGCTGTGGTCTTCGCGCCGTCGACTGTGGTGGTGGGCAGTGTGGCTCAATACCCAAGGCCAGGTGTCCGAATGAGCGCTGCTATTGTGGTTGTGGTTTACTGAAACTGTGTGGTCGGCTAGACCAATGTGGTTCAACGCCGCAACCTGGCTGCAGAAACCGTATCGACATAATACCTTATGTTATTATCGGAATGATTGCTGCTGGTATCGCTATTGCGCTGGTCATCTTCCTTACGAGGCGGAGACCGCCTGCACCTCGGTATGTCCCACCGGCGCCGACCTACATGCCTCCTGCGTACGGTCCCGCTCCACCTCAAGTTCTTCCACCAACTGCGCGTCCGACTGTTACAGGCTTGGGTAGGGGCACTATCTGCTTTGGGTGCGGTGCCACCGTTCCGGCCGGAGCCACATCGTGCCCGCGCTGCGGTAAGCCGGTGTAGTCTCACGGAAATATGCACGAAACCTGACTTAGGCGGCGTTGTTTTCTAATAAGCACAGAACTAAAAGCTGAAGAAGAAGGGCCTAGACGTAGTTGCGACTAAAGTAGGTTCACCTCTCTCGTCCGGCGGCCTTATGTTCGGAAATTGCGAAGACGTTCATGATAGCAACTTACTTTAGCTTGGCTCCACACTTGCCGCAGAATTTCGCTGTTGAAGCCATCTTAGCCCCACACCGGAGACAAGACACCTCCGTCGGACGTGGAGGTTGCTGAAGGACTGATACCGTTATTGGAGGAGTCTCTACTGATTTCGAAAGCAGAACTACATCCTTCACTGCTTGCACATCTTTCCAAGAGATTTCCGTTTCCGATCCAGCGCTTGTCGTCACGATGAGCGAGATCTTACCCTCAGCAACAGTCACGGCCAAATCCTTCACGGAGCCTATGATAGACCCCATCGTGTCTATGACTTGCATTCCGACGAGCTTCTCTCTGGGTATAGGTGTCGCCAACCTGTTATCCCCTCATGGCAATATGCAACAACAAAGGAAAAAGCTTTCGCATTACTGATACCGGATCTCATTTCCTGAAAGGTATGTTGACGTTGTATGCTACGTGCCACACGTCGGCTACCCGATAGCAGTTAGTATTCTAGGCAGGACACTAATACCGGAGACTTGGTCTTACAGTCTGTTCTTCAATGCTTGAAGTTACCACTTATGAGATCAAGCGTTTTTCATGCGAATTCGGTGGGGGTATATTTCCGGTAAGCTAGACGGCTGTTTTGGGCTGGGTGATGTTGCTTTCACTGATCTCCCTGCCTCAGGAGTCTACATGGAGGCGATTTGTATTCTTGCTTTGATAGGCCTCCATGCAGGTTCTGTCATGGGCGCTTGGTGACTAGGTGGGGGAGGCGATATAACCGTTCAAGCATCAAGCAACGCTGGTATTGCAACCATTGCAGTAGAACCTTTACGCATGACGATGGCTTCCTGTGGCGCCATCACCCAGGCTTGGTGATCGCTGAGTCTCTTAGTCTTCATTTGAGAGGCTGCTCAGAGTCTGATGCGGCTAATCACATGTGGCAGAACCACGGTGTCCTGCTTAACGGCGGAACAATCCACCGATGGATACAGGACTACTCACGTCGTTTACAGCGATTCCTAAGCCACTTCAAGCCTAGGCTGAGGGGCAACGTGCATGCGGACGAGGTCAACGTGAAGGTGAAGAAGGACTGGGAGTACAGTTGGGGGGCATTGGATAGGCGAACCAGATACAAGATCTCAGGCCCCTTGACATCTACTAGGAGCTACAGGTTAGGCGCTAAACCGCTCTACGAGAAGCTGAGGGATGGATGTGAAGGCCTTCCGCCAAGAATAGTCTCCGATAAGTTAGGCCACTATAGGCGTGCTTTCAACAAATACTTCTACCATACGGGCGTCAAGTTGGTTCACGGCGTGCCAATCGCATGCAGGAAGCACGGTCTGAAGCATAACAACAACCCCATAGAACGGGAGAACCAACGAATCAAGATGCGGACGAAGGCTATGAGAGGATTCAAAAGCCACACCTCCTGCAGACGCTTCCTGCACATGCTGGATATCATGCATAACTTCGTCAAGCCAAGCATGGCGCTGAAAGGCGGATATCCAGCGGAAGAAGCAAGCATCAAACTACCACTAGCCAGAAACAGACTCCTATCTCTCATACAACTCTCAGCGATAGCGTTCTAAGATGCGGAGGAAAACTGGAAACGAACACCAACCGTTTTCGCATCAACACCACCAATGGGTAACGCTTATATTAACAGCTGAAAGATACACAAGACTCAGGGGTCCCAGAAATGGAAGTTATGGTTTCAGACGTATCCACGAACAAGTCAGTAAGGGTGGAAATAGCCCCTAACCACACGATTGGGTCGATTCTCGAAACGGTTGTCAATGGTCTTGGACTACCAAGAGATAGAGCGTACTCCTTGGTTTTGGGGAACAAAGAACTAGGCCCTGAAACATATCCTACTACTGTTCAATCGATGGGAATCAGAGACGGCGACCACATGGATCTTATCTCCCGTCCGATCGGAGGTTTCTAGTCAGGGACAGTAGCCTTGCCCAAACTGCCGCGGCCGATCCTAGAGAAGAGACTTGACAACGAAGAGAGCGAATTAGCGGCAAAGGGCTACAAGTTCACGAGAGAAGACCCTTGGAAGGAGCAAGAGGTTGCGACCGTCGCCGGAAGAGACAGGGTGAGCGTTGCCAGAAGATACGAAGTTTCCTTAAGAGCCAAAGGATTCATGAGAAAGGAGAAGAACGTTCCTCCGGCAGAGTTTTGGGATCATGAGGCATGGATCTATATCCTGGACTCCTATCCGTTCCCATCAGACAGAAGCAAGCTGGGAGCGCCGTTCAGAATCACCTGGCTGACACCGATATTTCATCCGAACATATCGCCTGGAATCAAGGCCGGCGACGAAGGAATAGTTTGCTGGGAGCTATTGAAGCAATGGAAGAAGTTGGATACCCTCTACGGAATAGTGAAAGGGACCCAGCTACTAGTCGAACATCCATACACGTTGAGCCCTCTCAGGTTTGAAATCTGCAGGGACGCTGCGCTCTGGTTCGACCGCAACAAGGCTGCGCTGGAAGGACCAAAGATCCTCCGCGAAGTCCAACGGTCGAGCTACAGTTGACCCAGGCAGACCCGTCCGAGGAGGGGCGCTTCTACGAGGTCTACATCCTAAGTGAAACTCTTGGAATGATAGTAGAGCACTGCAAGTCCCAGGTCCCTTATGAAGCAATCGGGTTTCTAGTAGGCAAAGATTATCGTTGGCTAGGCAAGAAGTATGTTGAAGTAGTTGGATCGATACGCGGGAAGACTAAGGCATCCGAAGTACGGGTAGAATTCGACGACGGTGTCATGGGAGAAATAGTGGCAGAGCTAAGACAAAGATATCCTGGCCGATTAGTTGTGGGCTGGTATCATTCGCATCCAGGATACGGTTGCTTCATGTCTCCGACAGACATAGAGACTCAGAGATCGTGCTTTCGAGAACCCCATCACGTGGCACTGGTGGTGGATCCGGTGCAAGAACTGATCGAGTTCTTCAAGCTTCAAGGCGACGGGCAGACATACCGTCCAGCGAGTTTCGGTGAAGTCACATCAGCCTATCCCCAAATCACACAGGAACCCGGTGTGATCCTATGTCCCCACTGTAACGCCTCGGTATCCCCTATGACGCTATACTGCTCTATGTGCGGAGCTAGGATGAGGCCTGATGCCTAGCTTGACTGTTAGGTCCCAAAGCGCTGGCCGGCATAATAACCGATGGCTTATCTCTCCATAGGATTATCTGCCATTCTCGTGCGCGACACGGAGAGAGGCCGGCGAAACGGGCTTAGACGCATCTTTTCACGCGCCTATGACAGGAGGATTGCTTTCTGAACACAAGCATTCCTGCGACGAAGGCTGAACATAGTACGAACTCTACGAGGCCTCTGGCTTGATTCGGCACATTTGGCCAAGCAATCGCAGCCCCTGGAGGAGCCGTTACCATTGTCGTTGTCGTTGTCTGGGTGTAGGTTGAGGCGCTGGCTAGAGTCGACGTCACTATTGTGGTGAATACGGTTGTCTGGTCGAAACTTGTCCAGCGAGTAGTTGTCTCGGTGATGACTGTAGATATGGCGTGGAAATATGTGATCGGTGAAGATGTTGTGAAGGAGAAGGTAAAAGTAGTGGTTCGCACAAGCACGGTAGATGTCACACTGCCGGTCACTGTTACAAGCGTTTCGGTCGTTGTGACGATCAAGCTCGACGTGTAGGTATCGTATCGTGTCAGAGTTGATGTAGCGATCAGAGATTCCTTAGTAATAGTCGACAACGCGGCTGACGATGAAGCGACAGTCCTAGTAAGCGTTGCTGTAGAGGTTACAGTTCTCGTATGGTAGGTAGTAAAAGGAATCTCACGAATTACTATGACCACGTCTTTATGTGTCAAGTATACATATGTCAAGTAGGTCGTGGAGGCGGCTAGCCCTACGAAACACACTATGGTTAGAATTCTTGACAGCGGGGTTCTCGGTTTGCGGGAAGGAATTATCCCTTCTCGATGTGGCGGCCTGTAGGGCACGCCTGCCTCAGTCGGTCGCTCCAACAAGAATTGGTATTCCGGACGGGAAGGAGGCGGTTTCTCCTCTGTTTCCGATTCTTCGAATCCTACAATTCTCGGGGAATCTTCCAATATTGATGCCCGTGCGATTGATTGACTGGCTACTTGAAAAGACTTTTGTACAGCCTTGCGATGGATTAGTTGGCTTCAGATTCAGTCAAAGGATGTGATTGAATCACACGGCCAACAGCTGTGCTTCGCAAACAGTGCCTGATAGCAGAGAACTACCTCAAGATCAAGGAATAGAAGGCGGGATCTTGGAACTCGATGAAATGCTGAGGCTGATAAGACTGATAATTCCAGCCACTTATGAGTTGCTGTAGGGTTTCTCTATTCTTTCCCAGTACTCTCGCTTCAGTTTCTCGTAAGTCTTGTCAGATATCTCTCCGCGTTGCCTTAGTTCTTCAAGCCGTGCCAGAAAGTCAACAGTCTTATTCTCTTCAGCTTTAGGTGGCGCAGACACTGGCTTTTTCATCAGTTCCGAGGCTGCTACGCCCCCCTCGGGATTTATGCGCGGTATCGCCCCAGATACAGCGTATAAACTGCCAAGAAACGATTTCATTAATTCGTCTAAACCCAACTTCAGAGTCGCTCCACATCTTGGACAGAACACTGCTCCAGGTGCGTCTACACCCAGCCCGCATTTCGAGCAATAAGGCATAGCTCAGCCTCGCATGGTGTGACTATGCCAGTTCGACGCATAAAAGCAATTCTAAGGCCGTTAGGCATCGACTATGTGCGACAACAATCAAATACGCCCACGAAGCGTATTTGTTGAATTGCACGAGCCTAGCGCGCAAAATCATGTCAACACTTGATACTGTGTTCTATGATCTCCTTTACTAAGTCTATCGAATCATCAGGAAAAATACTAGGCCGAGCTGGGGCATGGCCGGCGCTGGCAGTGCAGTAGTGATGACGAGCGGCCCAGCTACTGATTACTCGATCAAGTACCAACGGACTCTTTGTCGGCGTCTCTTCATCAGCGTAGGTTACACTCGTCTACCACATTGAGGACAGAACGAAAACCCTGCAGGAATCATAGTGCCACAACCGAAACAGACCATAGATCCGGCTGGGGCCAACAATCGCGGTGAGCGCATATGTTCAAGACCATAGATTGGAGTACGTGGCTTTCGTCTTCTCACGAACATGATCAGCGCTACGAGAGATCCGACGATCGTTACAAAGAGCACTGCATAGATCCACACGTCTCCTTTGTAGTTTCGACATCCTCGCTTGGAGTTGAATCACATTCACCTGCACCACAAGCACCTCTAAACGAACCGCACCAGCAAGGGCAAGGCCAATCCCCCCACAGCGAGGTTGCGGTTTTGCGCCGCACTGTCCAACGGGACAGGTCTTTTCTGTAAGACCACATCCGCAACGACATGCTTCTTCGGTTAGGTAGAGTACGTCTGTAGGTAGACTGCTTAGACTGGTCGAAGTGATGAAAAAGGCTAGTACAATGACATGCCATCTCTTCATATGAAGGCCTTCTTGAGGAAAGCATGGGAAAGATGCAGTTCGAAGACTCAGCTCCCAGTAATAAAAGGTAACCTTCTACCACACGATGTGCAGTAGATCGCCCTAGGAGTAACAGGTGAGCTGCAGAACGGACATTCTGAGACAGGCACTGGTCGGATCAGTGATATCGATAGAATCCTGGGCAGTCGCGGCGAGGGCCGGATATGTATCATGGCCTCATCGGCCACGTCGATGTCAACTGATCTGTTAGAGGAAAGATCCGTGATCGTTACTCTCATGATCTATTCCAACCGTTCTTGGTCTGGCCGCTATAAAAAGCTAGCCGGCTTTCTCCTTAGCCCTTTGAAGACCTTCCTTTTCCACAAGAGATCCACACACATAGCACTTATCGTTCTTTGAGATCTCATAGATTCGAAACACTTCAGAGGCTCCAGCATAGAACAGTCTCTTTCCAAGTAGGGGTTCACCGAAGAACTCGTTCCATTTCTTGTTCTTTCTGTAGTTTTCGATGCCAAAGATGATCTTGAGGGCTTCTTGCACTTGAATCGCTGATATGATAGAAGTTGTTGTTGAGATGGCGGGCATCTTTCTCTCGCCTATCGGTCCGGTACACGAGAGCCTAGACCATATGATGTCCCAATCTTTCTCCGTTAGGCTGCAGCATAGACATGCAGTATCCGGTGGCATCATAACTTGCACCTGCCCTTGCAGTCCTTCCATTCCTCCATCGACCAGAGGCACACGGTTATAATAGCAATCGATGTTGAGTTGTATTCGGGCAGCTAGGTTATCGAGGCCCCCGAAGGCTATGTCGATTTTCTTGTAGATCTTCTTGTCAAGGTTTTCTAGATCTTCACGTAGGGGGATGACTTTAGTGTTCCGAGTCACACGTTCCGCCCTCTTCGAAACGACTTCCGCCTTGAGGCTTCTCCGGCGCGAATCGCTCTGTCTGAAGAAGATGCATCGGCTCAAGTTTGAAGAAACAACGTGGTCGAAGTCTACCAAGTAAATGGTGCCAATGCCTAGGAGAACAAGATTCTTGACTATCTCGTTTCCGAGAGCGCCGGCTCCAGCAACTAGCGCTGTCGAATCGGCAATCCTTTTTTGGTCCCATCCCTCTAGCCGTTTCTGCCTCTCAAACCTATCGGTGTCAACATCAGACACGGCCGTAATCTTCGGCGCAGATGCGCCTACTGGCCCGATATCTCTAGCATTTCTTTGAAGCTCATCAAGTTGCATACCCAACACCTCTCATCTTGATTAGCCATCAGCTCTGCACATTCTCTGCAGTAGAGGGTGCCATCCAGTATGCATTCGACCGTTTCAATAGTGCCGTCGAGCACATCTTGACTAATCGGACATTTGAGGAATAGGGAATGGTCACGTTTTGCGAGTTCCACCGTCACTGTGTCATCGCCAAATGGCAATCGTCCGGGCATTGCACTCAATGACCCGACTGCCAAGTCTGTCAGCTCAATCGTTACGTCAAACTCTGCCATACGAACTCAACTACTTCGGAGATAGGCTAGGAACTCTCCTGACCGACTCACACAAAAGTCGGTAAGTTGTCTTGGAAAAGCTTTCTCCACTTGTTCCAAGTCAGAAGTTGCGCTCTCAGTGATCTTTGCCTGTAATTTCTTCGAGATCGATCCTGCAGACCCAAGGGCGTTTGCAAGCTCGATCCGTCTTAGCAAACGCTCTGCCAAACGCTCGATGCCACTTATTGAAATGATTGCAAGCCGAGATTGTTCGATCCGTTGCTCAAACTCCTTCTTCTTGACGCTCAAAAACTCTGGTGTTATCTCTCCGATAAGAGCCCTTGCCTCAAGCTCCTCAAGTTCCTCGGCGAGTTCAATCGGAGCTGCACTCCTCGTCACCGCATCTGCCCTTACTGCCAGAAGAAGAGCAATCATCCGAGCTGTCTTCTCTTGGCCCGGTCGCATCGGCCTTGTTTCCTTCTTAGCAACCGTCGAGAGGCCTTCTACCCTGACGATTCTGGGAGTGCCGCCCTCGATGTCAGGAGACCCTTCTCTGAGAAGATTCACCCCCTCCCAGAACCTTTGAAGGCACCTGTCGAGTTTTCGCTGTAAACCCAGAAGCTTCCGCTCGTTACTTCTTGCCGAAGGCAATTGTTCACCTTGCGTTCCTTGACCATAATCCAGAGACTGGAGATTCTCATTCATCTGCTGCATTGCTTGGTCTAGGTCGAATGAGTACGAGACCAGTTCTTGAAGAGATGTCGTATCAGCCCACTTCGGACCGGAAGCCTCCAAGGTGCCCAGTATTCTCACAACTTGGTCTTTCTCGTTCGATTGACCCCCGAAGACAGTAGAGAGCATGTCGACCTGGAGAAATCGTTTGCGAAGTTCATCTTGCAGTTCCTCAGAGCATGGGAGTCTCAGGATTTTTATGAAACCCTTGAAAGATAGCGAAACCAAAGTATCAAGAAACTCTAGATCATCTAGTTCCAAGTCCTTGCATACGTTCTTCATTGAGAAAGATATCGTTCTGTCTTGTTTTTGCCCGTGGGAGGCGATGTGCTTCAGTACCGTTGTCTCTCTTGGTGATAGTTGCTGAACTTCTTCCAAGGCTACCGCCTGACAGAGATCGCGATCAGAATCATGACTATGATCATAAGAAACGCCACGATTGCGACCGCGAATTGTGCTGAGCTCTTCCTCGGCGCAGGGCGATATCCAACTCTCTCGATCGCCACTATTCTCGGCACAGATGGCCCAATAGGTGAAGACACTCCTTCCGGCAAGAGTCCCATGGCCGCTTCCCCAGAAACACCTAGTTGTTCACGGAACTTCTTGGATAGCCGCTCGTATACCTCTTTAGAGATCTTGCCGGCATAGTACGCCTCTTCCAGCCTTGTAACGAGCTGCCTTATCCTTTGCTCTTCGTCAATTGCGCCTGAGGACATCGCCTCAGCATCTCGGACCTATCGCAGTAGCGAATTCGTTTGCAAGTGTCACTACTCGTGACCGCAAGCCGGGCACCTCCTCGCAGCCGCGTCCATCTCTGCCCCGCACTGTGTGCAGAATTTTCTCTCGCGGACAGGTTGTACCCTTAGCAGAGGTGGCACCACTGGTGCCGGCCTCAGCGGAACTCCATAACTCGTTCCGGTGATAATAGGCCTTGGAGGAGGAGGCTTACGCCTCGATATCATTAGAAGAACAGCTATGATGACTATGATGACAGCTGTCATGATACCCATGTTGATATATACGTATCCATAATCTGTTCTCCATTCCGCCCTGACCGTTTGAGGCCTATCACGGATCATGACTGCTGCGCTTGGTGTGCGAGCAATCGTCTGATAATCGTCTCCTATCCAACGGTCAAACATACGCCTTGCTCCTAGAAGTCCCAGTATACCCTCCACTTGAACCTCTGTCGGGTCGAGAGAGATTGTCGCGGTCGAACCTTCCTTGTACCATCCCTGACCTACCAATGTCACTTTCTCCCTAGAATCAACTGAGAGAAAGCACTGGGTTTCGTAAGTCACGTACAGTGTAGTATCCGTTGAAAGCGTAACTTGTCTGGAATTGTATTGATACCCATCTTTCCATTCCTTGAAGACTCGTCGGGTACCCGGGCTGACTTCTACTGTTCCTGCCAACTCAACTACGTGTATACCGGCTGCAAGAGTTGTAGCGAATGTTCCCGATGAAGCTACTGCTTGGCTTGTGGAATCTACCAGTATCTGCGAGTTTGGCACCAACCCCTGTAACTCAAGCTTGAAGTCCAGTCCTTTAACTTCGATGGAAAAGTCTCTGAACCAGCCCTCAGCATCATTCGTCCAAGTATATCCTACTTGGTACTGAACTTGAACTCTGAGCAACCACAGCTTTGCAAATGCAGGTGCAAAAGTGGAAAGGCTGAAACGTCTGGTCTCTTCTCCCTCTAGAGGTTCCGGAGGAGAGGCATCCAAGACCCCCAGGGCCTTGCCCGTCGTAGCTTCCACTTCCAACAACCTAACCCTTGTCGGAACTGGAACTGCCGGAGGGAAGGAGTACCAAACGATCACCTGTATACTAACATGGTCATTTACCCTCACGGTCGGAGGGAAAAGTGGCTGATCCCTGATCTTTGCTTGATACCATGGCTGAGCAGCCGTGATGCTGCTCCCAAGAATCACTAGTGCAATAATGAGAATTGAACCAACTGGTAGTTGTCTGTTCAATGCAAACCGACCCAATCATAGAGTTGCGTCTAACCTCAATAAAGCTTTTCGTACTCAACAGTCTAGCATACGTCCCCGCTAGTGAGAACAGCCATCTTCAAGGTCTATGAGTGATTGCGAGGTACGATCTTTGGAAAATGTTAAAACGGCCACGTGCAATACCCATCTGGAAGGCGAAATACTATGTCCTATCCGCCAGCTGCAGGCTCGGCGAAGACATACTGCCTCATTGCAGTCATTATGTGCTTCCTAGCGGCCGCCGGCTGGGTTGTTCTTAGTGTTCTCGCAGTCGGTGTGAGCGGTATTTTCCTCGTATTGGGTGTAGTCGCAGTGCTGATAGCTGTCTTGATATACATAACGACCTATGATAGGATTCGCATAGGAGACTATGTTGGGGCAAAGGGACCGTGCCTTGTATGGGGATTTTTAGGGCTCATAATTGGCGGTGTGATCCCTGGCATATTCCTCTTGTTGGCTCACTCAAAGCTCTCTGAAATTGTCCAGTATGCTCCCGTATCTCCTGCTGTTATGTATCCTGCGACCGCCTATCCTCCTATCGCTGTGCCGCCCAGGCCAGTGGGACCATCTGTGTCTGCTGGGAGAGGCGTTATTTGTTTCGGTTGTGGATTCCTTATGCCTGCCACGGCCGCCTCATGTCCGCGGTGTGGAAAATCAAGATAGCTTGCGAAGCGATCTATCAGGCCACAGGGAGATCACGTGGTTCTGAGTCTCCCAAGTTTACCAGTCACTCGCCTCTTTCTACAGAGCGCTAGATCATGCAGAACCACGAGTTAGGCCGCAACAGTTTTCTGACAAGCTTTATTCTAGACAGCCAAGCTTTTGAATGGAGGAGACGATCGAACTGTCTCATAAATTCCTGACGATTCCATGTCTAGTAGCAGTCTTTCTGTTGACTACTGTCTCATCATATGGAGCTCCAGTGGAACTGCTCACAAACGGAAATTTCTCGGATGGACTCAAAGGATGGACAACCGTAGGGGGCGTATCGCTTCAGGGAAACAACGTGGCGATCATGCATGATGGTGAGATCTCGCAGACAATTGAGAGGCAAGATCTTTCGTTCTTTCTTGAGCTAGGCTACGAAGTCCGGACAATACTCTACAACCCAACTGCCTCAGCCAGTTCCCTCGTCACATACTATGTTGTGGATCTATCAGGAAGAGCTGACGAAATATCCATTGTCGGACACGCACAAACAGAGACACTGTCATATTTCGTAGGGGTCAAAGTTAATCTGTCCAGTCTCTTTGGTTCTAATGTTGGCTCCGCTGAAAACCTCAGACTGGCCAGAATCAAGATCACCGTCAAACTCACATTTCAGGGACCATGGTTCGGGATATCCCCATCGATGGCCTACTTCAGGAACGTCTCCTTGAAACGCATGAATCCTGCAAAGTTTTCACTAGAGCAAAGATGCAAGGAATCCAGCAGCCAGGCGGAGCTCTTTGTGACCATCACAAACATAGGAGATCTAGACGCATCAAACATAGTTGCCAGCCTAGACCTTCCTCCAGAACTGTCAATCATTTCAGAGAAGAAGGCCTTTCAAGAATCAATCCTGAAAGGAGGTTCGTCGTGGCAGATAGCATGGACTGTCTCGTCAAAGTTTTCTGGAGAATATTCCATCACAGTAAAGGTGAATTCCGACCAGACAGAAAACCGACTGCCACTGCGAATCCAGATACAGAGACCTCAACAGACCATCACAACTCAGGCCGCAACAACAACTAGTCCGAAATCAGACCATATACAGACGTATTTCAGCCCCATGTTAGTCACGGCAATGATTGTGGGAATAGCCATGGTCATGGTTATTGTGCTTCTTAGGAGGAGAGCGAGTGTGACCTCACTGACAAGGGCCCCTGTTAGAGAGGAGGTGAAGCCAAAAATCGAACCGCCAAAAGAAACAAGAAAGAAGGAGGAGGGGGAAAGCAAGGACTTCAAGCGATATCTCAAACGCTTGGAGGAGCTGAAATCTCAAGGAAAGATAAGCGAAAAAGTGTACGAGAGGCTCAGAAAGGAATACCAAGTTCAAATCGAAGAAGAGGGGCAAGATCCGTAGCGAGAAGAGTCTCTACAGTTTCTCCCATACTCTAGTGAAATGCAATGAAGAGACCATAAGTGAAAATAGAGCTTGTTGAAGCAGAATTTGAATGTGTTACCGCAGATAGAAGGACTCAGACTGTTCAAAGACAGACGTATATTGAGTGATCTGGATTGAATACCACTGGGCTGCTAGTGGCGTCCCTCTTGATCAGCTCCGTTGTTGCAGGATTCGCAGGAACTGCTCTTCTGCCGCCGATGCAGACCGCATCGGGTTTTGTCTTCACAACCTACACAACGACTTCAACATCCTACCGTTACTGGCAAACTGTGACAACCGTTACCAGGTTCATCACAACTACTCTTTCGACTCTTACTCAGAAAACGATTGACGGACCATATTTGAGGATCGAGGGTAAATTCTACCCCACCTCATCTATGTTCAAGATAACAATCAGCAACATCATGAACGTGCACGTCCAAAAAGGAAAGATAATGTTCATCGTAAGCAACCTGGCAGGAACCGTCTCTGATGAGGTATCAGTTGATTTTGGGGAAGTCCAAGGGGGGCTGACCGTCTACGTCGAGCGAACAGTTCCTTTGTATCATACGTATTATGATGGGAACGTAAAGGTCACGCCCGTCATGGTTGAGATTATTTGCCAAGGGGTTGTGACGCAAGTTCCTCTCACCACCTACGCGTTCACTAACACGCACACTTCAACTGTGGAATATGTATATGCATTGAGCAAGGCGTCATCCCTTCCAGAAAACAATCCTGCTTTAGTCCCAGTGCTTCTAATCATCAGCGTTGCGGTTCTATTGCTTTTCTTCCTCTTGAGAATCAAGAAGCTTTCAGTCGCTCCAAAGCCACAGCCAACTTATCCTTCAACCAAACCTGTCGAACCAAGCAAGGTGGATGATCGAGCCGCATATGCCGGGTACCTTGAGAAGCTTCAGGAGCTTAAGGCTCAAGGGAAGATAAGTGAGAAGGTGTACGAAAGGCTAAAGAAAAGATACGAGGCCGAAATGCAGAACTGAGCACTATCAGTTTGGCTTGTGCGAATCGGCCATCGAACTATCAGCTGTGCCCAACGTCAGCCTAAACTAAGAAGATAAGTGTGTTAGAGGGAAATGGAGATCACAAGATACGCTTTCGTTCCTCACCTTGAGGCCGTACTTACTATCCTTCAGGCTTTTACCTCGCCAGAAGAAGGAGTAAGGGGTCTTGGTCCGCTTGCGACATATCTGTTTTTTCTCTGTGCATTCTTGACTAGCGAGAAACGTCTGCTTGGTATTTTTTCTTCAGTCTCTCATAGATCTTCTCGCTTATCTTTCCCTGAGCCTTGAGTTCGTCAAGCCGCTTGAGATACCTTTCAAATTCAGCTTCGCCGCTCGCCTTTTCTGGCGCGGCTTCTATCGGAGGCGCCTGTGGCGTCGGTTTCGCTGGGACCGCAGCAGAGGGAGGCTTCTCACGCCGAGATCTATGTCTCAATCTCATTGCAAGTGCACCTGCTCCTGTTCCTCCTCCTAGTATCAGAGCCAGAACTGCCAGCTGAACCGGATTCTCAAGGAGACCTGCTGGTCTGGTCCCTATATACGTTCTCACTGCTATACGTTGCTCTATGCTTGTCTCGAAGTACCTAGTGCGGAGTTGAGTTGTAACTAGAACTGTCTCCCCAGTAGAGGTCTCAACACGTGTCGTGGTGACCGCCACGGGATAGCCCCGAGTACCGAGGATTATGGCGTGTACGGTTCCCGTTGTCGCCTGAAGAACTCTCAAGTTGTAAGTCATTGTCTCCCCTGGCTGAGGCGCCCCCATGTCCGTATAACCCAGATATGTCGCGCCATCATAGACGCCGATCCTCACAGTGCCCGGACCACCACCGTTGTAGAGAACAAGAACAAGCACTGGTCGCTGCCATTGTTGACTGACTAACTGGATGTATGGCGCTGGCCCCTCCACGGTGATTGTGTCCGAGAATGTCGAATACAGCCTTGAGGTCTGAGTGCGAGTAATTGTCTCGTAGACTTCTCGTGTGGATATGTGCATTATGCTTGTCGTGAAGGTTGTAGTTGAAGTGTAGGTTACATCAAGAGCCCTAACGCCGAGAATCGTGGGAGACAATAAGATGAGTACAAGTGTCAGAAGAAAACCGCCCATTGCAACGAGATTCTCTGCCTCGCTTTTCCTCATTGCTGGCCTCTGCCCGCATGGACAGCAGAATGATAAATATAGCTCTGTTCGTTAATAGGCGGTTTCCTAGTTTCTGTTCGGTTTCGGCGGCTTCTGCGCCCTGCATGATTAGTCACTTCAACCGATTCTGTTTAGGGTTGAGGTCTAAGCCAGCGGCCTCAGCCGGAGCCCTACCGTTGAGTGTGGTCTTATGAAGTTGCAGGCAGTCGTTATGGCATCTGACATGTCCTGCACTGTCCTTGCAACATCCAAGCCCCTTTGTGTCTTGTTGAGGTCACGCTTCCTGGTGGAAGTTCGTTGATCACATGCCCATGCTGTGCTGAATAGTCTAAATTTTCCGACGCTGCTGATGAGTGCGACCATGATTTGGGAACCTTTGACCGTGGTCACGGTTTAGGTAGCCGGACAGGGACGATTTCAGACGAGTCTGCCACTGACAATAGCCTCTGCTACAACAGGCACTCAGGTCTCACCAGTGACTGCTTTCCCGCATTGCTGGCAGTATGATGATCCTGCTGGGATGGTGGCACCGCAGCCGAAGCAGATAGTGCCTCTACCCAAGCCTTCGACTGTCGGCCCAAAAGCGGCTGTCACAGCGCGAGGCGGAGGGCCAGCGTACGCAGGAGGAATGTAAGTAGGCGCCTGCGGGACACAGGGAGGTGCAGATGGCCTCT
>Ga0315310_10000409_pt1 | contig 27504 bp, 33 predicted proteins | sample TDP5_MG_FD_203630 | JGI IMG/M metagenome (GOLD analysis project Ga0315310, IMG submission 203630) | Freshwater sediment microbial communities from Lake Towuti, South Sulawesi, Indonesia - TDP5 | ecosystem: Environmental > Aquatic > Freshwater > Lake > Sediment | place: Indonesia: South Sulawesi...
TCACGGGAAATTCGAGCCTAAACGATTGTCAGGCTCTTCTTAAGGTGTCCACTTGCTCTCGCCGCAGAAAATTGGTTTTACCTCTCCGCTGCAATCCAGCGGCCATATTGATGTCTTTGTGTAAACTTTTTTGTTGCGCTTGAGGCAAAGCATATAACTGGTGAAAACGGAAAGTGCAAGGTTCAATAGGTCAATGCCGCTACTCAGAATGGAGGCCTTCGAAGCTTCAGTGTAACGAAGATAGGCGAAAGATGTCTGACTGGTGATCGGTGGGTGGGTGGGTGTGGGTTTCAGGGTTGAAGAAGACTCGTATTTCATCGATGGTGCCAAGCCGTTCATAGAGGATGCCGAGAAGCATCCGAAGAGGATAGCCCTGAGAGCGCTCGGAGCCCTCGGGCAAAAACTGTACAGTCCCAGCGGGACAGATATCTGGAACTCTGTGAAAGTGAGAATGCCAGACGAGGTGACGGGACAGGTTGTCGAGAAGGCTGGTAGACACGTCACAGACTTCGACTTCGCGACCCCGAATCACGAAAAAGAGGTTATACCTTTTCTCGCAACAAAAGGCTTCAAGTTGCTTCCAGCCGATGAGCGACACTACTTCATAGGCGTAACCATGTCTCGCGGAAGATGTGCAAAGCTCAAACTCTACCTGTCAGATGGCAAGGGAAATGTTCTCAACCAATACGGCGAAGTAATCGCAAACGACAAGGGCCAACCTGTGCCCGGGGCGCGAGGCGCACCAGTACTGATGGATGTATTCTTCAGAGGATTCTACATGAATCACTACTTCCCATTCGATAGACTGGACAAAGAGACCCCAACATTGCCCGGGGCCGAACTCATGTTTACGAAGCTGCAGATCGTCTACAGCAACGAGAAAGACTTCATCGACGAAATGGTCATTCTGAGGGAACATGAGGTAACAGACACGGACGCGAATAAGATCGTCAACGGCGCCTACATGGGCCAGTGGCTCTCCAAAGAGAAGGACTTCTACTACACCGCCACGACAAACCTCAAGCGACTGCGGAACATCCTGACCTTCGGAAGTGAAACCTCACCAATCAACGAGAAGGACGAGTGGACGCAGTTCCAGAAGATGCAGGACTCGCTCGGTGAGAGAAGGTTCGAGCTCAGAGTGAAAGAAGCAGTGAAAGAGGAGGACAGAAGGAAGATCGTTTCCAGAGTTGACAAGCTTCTGGAAATGATCGAGCGCGAGTCAAACGGCAAACTCAAGAATTACGTCCCGGGAAAAAGATGGTACGAGAAGGTTGAAGAAAGCATCTAGCCCGGCGAATTCGGTCCATTTCTCTGCCGAGTTACATTGGACAGCAATATGGGCCTGCGTCTAACTTACGCAGAGGCTCTTGGCGACCTTCTCAATCGCATCCATGCATTGATCCAAGACTGGGATCGGCCTAACCAAAGCGATTCTCACGTATCCCTCTCCGCTCGGTCCGAAACCGATTCCCGGCGCGAGCATAACCTTCCCCTCTCTGGCCAGGACTTCACAGAAGTCAATTGAAGGCTTGCCTAGTCCCGATATGTCCGGGAACAGATAGAACGCTCCTTGAGGCTTCGAACAGAAGATCCCAGGAATTTCCTTCAGCCTCTTGATACAGTAGTCAATCCTCTTCTGATACTCCGACTTCATTTTGTATACCTCATCGAAAGGCCCACTCAGCGCGGTGGCTGCCGCCTTCTGCATGAAGTCACAAGGTCCGGCACCAGTTGGTATGCCCCTCATGAGGGAGATCAATGCTGGACTCGAGATTGCATAGCCGATCCTCCAGCCAGTCATGGCAAACGTCTTCGAGAAGCTCATTATGATGATTGTTCGATCGTGCATCCCCGGGATCTTCGAGATAGTCGTGAAGTTTCCGGGCCCCCAGATGAACTCGTTGTAGATCTCGTCGCTGATGACGAGAAAGTCCCTCTCCTTCGCAAGCTCCGCAATTTCGGACAACTCTGTGTCGGAGAACAAGCATCCGGTCGGGTTGTCCGGGTTACAGATGACCAAGGCCTTGGTATTCGGAGTGATCGATCTCCTCAAGGTTTCTATAGCTGGCCGGAACGCGTCGTGCAGACTCCGTTCTTTCAGGAACGGAACATGGACGATCTTAGCTCCCAAATAGGACGCTATTGCCGAGTACGATGGATACGTCGGGTCGAAGATCAGAACCTCGTCTCTCGGATTCAATATCGCCGAGAGAGCTGAGAATATCGCCATGCCGCTCCCCGCATAGACCGCCACCTCGCTCTTCGGATCCACCCTCACCCCATATTTGCCATAGTAGCTGGCTATCGCCTCAGCCAGCTCTTGGGTTACGGAGAACTGATAATGCGTATATCCAGCCATCATCGACCCGTAGGCCGCCTCCTTGATGTGCCTCGGAGTGTCAAAATCGGGATCACCCGTTGCTAGACTAATCAAATCGGGGGTCTGGGCGGCAACGACGGCGAGCCTTTGGGTCATCGAAGACCTAAGTGTGAGCAACTCTCTCTTCGCGTACTTCTCAGCCATGGCAAACCACGCATACGGGAAAGGCAAAGCGAGATATAGAACTAATTGTCAACGCCCTCTCCGCCGAGATCGATTTTGCAGACTTTGATGGCGAAACCTCCACCACCTTCCAACATCTGTCAGAATTGTCGGAGGGAGATTAGCTCGGGGCTCAGCAACCTGCAACTTGGATCTAGGTTAAGAGCAGACGATCCATTCACGGTGGAGAGAGCTAGGTTGACTTAAATCCGGAGCGCCAAGCACTACGAGGGACAACTTCAACGAACCTATCCCCAAGAGAAGCCTCTCTGATCCCTTCGAGTTACAATCAAGGTTGTAGAAGCCATTTAATACATACCGCACAATTGTAGGCGGCCTCCAAGGAGGACTCAAGTTGGGTGAAGGAATCTTTGAGGTGGAAGGAAAGAGACCTCAGGTTCACCAGACAGCGTACATCGGACCAGGATCGAAGATATTCGGCGATGTGGAAGTAAGGGAGCTCGCAGGCATCTGGCCCGGCGCCGTACTAAGGGCCGACGGCGCCAAAATAATTGTTGGGAGATCCTCCAATGTGCAGGATAATGCCGTCGTGCACGGGGCCATGAATTCAGTCATAATCGGCGACTCGGTCACCATAGGGCACTCCTCGGTCTTGCATGGCTGCACGGTTCAGAAGGGCTGTGTAGTGGGAATCGGAGCCGTCATACTCGATAGAGCAGTCGTGGGTGAGGAATCGATGGTCGGTGCTGGTGCTATTGTCTTGGAGGGAGCAGCTATACCGCCTCGGACTCTGGCCCTCGGCGTTCCGGTTAAGCCTGTGAGGCAGCTGAGCGAAGATGACGTTAAGCGCCTCTATGCGACGACGGCGTTCTACGCGGATCTGGGGCAGAAGTACAAACAGAAGACCGTGCCGATCAGATAATCGGCAAAACGTGACCTTTCGGACGCTATTGGCCGCCTCTTCCGGTTCTTCTTAGTATCTCGTCGAGTACTCCTCTGGCGATCAATGATTTGCTTCTGCGAGGTATGTGTATCATTTCCTTCTTCCTGTCGACAATGAAGACTTCGTTGGTATCTACTTGGAATCCGACTCCCTCCCTGCTCACGTCGTTTGCGACGATCAGGTCAATGTCAGCTTTCATCAGTCTCGCGTAAGCTCGCTCAACGAGTTCACGGTCTGAGAGGTCGGTCTCCGCCTTGAACGCCACAGAGAAGGTTCGCGGAGAGATCTTCTTGACCTCATCGACAACCTTTGGTGAAGCCTTCAACTTGATGTTGAGTTCCGGGATACTCTCGGTCCTGATCTTGCTCTCAAAGGATTGTTCAGGAGTGTAGTCGGCGGCGGCTGCGGCACCGATGAAAATATCGCACTGCCATGAATTCAGCTCGGATGTCACGGCCCTGCAAAGGTCTTCGGTGGTGTCAACCATGACCACTCTTACTCCGAGAGTCGGTGGCTTGGCGGTTCCATGTCCATATATGAGCGTGACTTCAGCCCCTCTTCTAGAAGCCTCTCGAGCGAGAGCGATCCCCATCTTACCTGAACTTCGATTGCTGATTATTCTGACAGGGTCAATGTATTCGTACGTGGGGCCTGCCGTAATTAGGACTTTAAGTCCTGCCATATCTTTCTTGGTAAGAATTGTGATGACTGTCTCCAGTATGACGTCGATGTCGGCAATCTTCGCTTTTCCTTCCTCAAGCCTCGGCTCCAGCACTGTCGCCCTCATCTCCTTGAGACGTGCTATGTTCTCCAAGACCGCAGGATGCCTGTACATCGACTCGTGCATCGCGGGAACGATCATCACGGGAATTCCGGAGCCCAGAGCCGTCGTTGCCACGGACGTCACGGGTGTATCATCAATGCCATTTGCGATCTTCCCAATGGTGTTCGCAGTGGCAGGTGCTATCAGAATAAGGTCGGCTCTCTGCGGATGATCTCCAGCCAGACGGATATGCTCTATCCTGCCCGTCAGCTCGGTCACTACAGGATTGCCTGTCGCCCACTCGAGAAGATAGGGGTGGATAATCCTTTGCCCCCACTCGGACACGACTGGGAAAACCTCGGCGCCATGCCGAATCAGTTCCCTGGCCACTCTGGGAGCCTCCACCGCAGCGACGCTACCGCACACGCAAAGGACGATCTTCCTATCTCTAAGCTCCTCTCCAAGGCTTCGCCTAATGTCCTTGGAAGGATGTTCTCCGTACCAGAACTCGTTCAATCGCCCACCTTCCTCTGAGCGTAGCCTTCCTCAAGCTTCGCTGCCACGTCCCTTAGATTCGATATCATGGATTCGACGGCCTCGCCTAGATTGCGCTTGTTGTCAAACTCGCTAACGATCTGCTCAAGTGCACTGCGGTTTTCGCCTTTGAGAAGCCTTGTGATGTCCACTAGGTTGGGCGCTGCTCTGACGATGTTGTCGACGACGGTTATGATGGCAGATCTGGAGGAGCGCGATAAAGGATTCAGATCGATTACTATGGTCTTTTTTCCGGCTTTCGCGAGAGCGTCTACTCTGTCTCCGTCTTCGAGTGGAACTAGAACCACGTCGGCGGCCACTATGCCACGAACGTCAACCCTCCTCCTAGAACTGTGTACTTCTTGGAACTCCGTCTGGAATGTCTGATCGTTTCCAAGGACGTTCGCGGCGCCTAGGCTTCGAAGATGTTCAGCGACAGCACGCTCTCTGTGACGGGTTCGATAGAATAAGTTGACCTCGAGTTTGGCTCCTGTTAGGTTTGACAACTCAATGAGATCCTTTGCCGAAAGGGAAGCTGCGTTTCCGTTTACTGAGATCACCGGATGCTTCGCCAAGAGCATAAGAGCCGCTGCAGCTCTGGTGGACCTCAGTGCGTGTGACTGAGTCTTTTCTCCGAGGAGGTAGTCGAAGGCCTCACCTCTGCCATGGGCGATGAGTCCTGCTTCTGCGACGATCTTGGCCTCGAAGTCTTCCACCAATTCTTCCCTTATTCGAAGTGACTCGGCTCTCGGATGTGATTTGGAAATTTCTATCCCGTTGGTCAAACCAGTCCCGCTCCTTCGAAAGCTATCCCAGAGAGAAAGCTGACCCCACCTGATCCTGAGTATTTAGTGAACACGTCCATGAGGACTGGAGCGCGCTTTGGCTCGACTATTGAGAAGACAGATTCTCCAAGCATCGCCATACTGCAGATAAACCCCTTTCTCTCAGCTTCCGATATCACCTGCTTCACTCTCCCTGAGACCAAGCCGGTGGAAAACGCGAATCGCTGGGAAAGCTTGAGAAGATTCTGCACAGTGGGCGTTTCGAGAAATTCGCCCAAATACCTCTTTCCCAGATCAGTAAGTAGAATCATCTTCTCTTTGTTGTCAAGAACTGACTTCGTAGAGATTGGTGAGAAACTAAGACAGGGTACAACATAACCGTCTTGCACCTCAATCCGCTTCACATCTCCGATGCCTGGAGCTCCCGCAGACAGTCGTACTTCGATCCCTCCAACAGTCTCCGCCGCTACTGTGCCTAGGCCTGTTCGACACGCGATCTCCGCCATGTGTGCGATCTGAGCCGCCTCGACCTTTGAGAGTTCGAGGTCAAGAACCTCGTTTATCGCCAGCGCGAGACTGAGCGCTCCAGCCCCGCTAGATCCGAAACCGGCTCCTATCGGAACCTCACATCGGTGGTCAATCGAGATATTCGGGCGGAAATCCGACCTCTGAAGCGCCAAGTTCACGACCATCGTTGAGGTTGGAGCCTCGAGCTCCTTCCCATTTATCTTAATGGTTACACCGGCCCTTTTGGCAGGGTCAACAGTGACGACCGTCGTTACTCCTCTTCGGATGTTGACTCCCACGCCAAGGGAGCCGCTGCGCAACGGATCCGACGACTCTCTCGCTAGAAAGAATCCCGTTATATGCCCTGGAGACCATGCCGATGCGAGCTTCGCCACCGGTTATCACCATGCTGGGGCCGTCCGCTTCTAAAGAAACTTCGGTTTGTAAAGCTATCGAAGATAAACTATAAAGTTCTATATAGATAACCCGCATTAAACGGTCATAGTTGCTGAAGGTATCCAAGCCCGCGACCCAAAGATTTTATTAAACACGCACTCATTTGACTCAAAGTCTCGTCCGAGAAGGACTCTAACATTGGCCAGAAAATACAGAAAAGCCCGAAAAATGCGCGGATCAAGGACTTGCGGATACGGGAGAGTCGGCCAACATAGAAAGAGTGGCGGCAAGGGCGGCCATGGGCTTGCGGGATTACACAAGCACAAGTGGTCCTACGCCATCAAGTACATGCCTGACCACTTTGGAAAACATGGGTTCGTGCGTCACGTTCCGGGGCTGAGAGAAAGGAGCTACATAAACGTCGGCGATCTCGAAGATCTCTTGAACACAGTCGCGAAACGCAAGAAACTCAAGACGAAGGAGAGCGAAACCCGGACAATCGATCTCGTTGAGCTTGGGTTCGACAAGTTGCTCGGCTCCGGCAGAATCTCAAAGCCTATGTCAGTAAGAGTGAGATCCGCATCCGAGCTGGCGAGGACAAAGATTCAAAACGCAGGCGGGAAGATAATCATCCCTTAAGCCTCGGCGGGAAACTCAGATGGGGCGCTTCCTCAACGCCTTCAAGCCGATCTCGAAGCTGATGCCCGAGGTTAAACCCCCCGAACGCAAAGTCGGCCTCGCAGAGAAGTTCCTCTGGACAGGGTTAATCCTCATTCTTTACTTAGTTATGTCCGAGATACGGATTTACGGATACAGCGTCTCACAGGATCAAGGTGATCCTCTCGCCGTTCTGCGAATCATCTTCGCCTCACAGAGAGGTACATTGATGGAGCTCGGGATAGGGCCCATAGTCACCGCAGGACTCATCCTCCAACTACTCGCGGGATCAGGCCTCATCTCAGTCGACTTCTCCAACGCAGAAGAGAGAGCTCTCTTCACGAGCACCAACAAGTTCTTCGCTCTCCTCATGACCGCATTCGAAGCGGCATCTTTCATCTTGGGCGGCGCGTACGGCACGGATCTGCAGACTTCCACAATGATCCTCATCTTCCTACAACTACTCTTCGCAGGCCTCATTGTGATGCTCATGGACGAACTCGTCCAGAAAGGCTGGGGGCTCGGCAGCGGAATAAGCCTATTCATCGCGGCTGGCGTCGGACAGAGGATATTTGTCATGACGTTCTCACCCTTCAGAATAGGTGAGCAAGGGCTTTACTACGGCGCAATACCCGGAGTGTTCCAAACAATTCTCGGAGGAGAGAGAAGCATATGGAACATCCTTCATAGAGCGAACTTGCCCGACACACTCGGACTACTCTCCACAATAGCACTCTTTCTGGCGATCATATACGCCGAAGGAATAAGGGTGGAGCTGCCGATATCTTACGCAAAGTACAGAGGATTCAGAGGCAGATACCCGGTCAAGCTACTCTATGTGTCAAATATCCCTGTCATACTTGCTCAAGCCCTATTTGCCAATGTCTTCTTCTTCTCGCAGCTGATATGGTCAAAATACAACCCCAACAACTCCAACTACTGGCTCAACCTCATCGCAACCTACAATGCGACGACAAACGAAGCCACGGGAGGACTGGTGAAGTATATCGTCGCGCCGAGAGGCTTCGACGGCGTTCTGCACGATCCGCTACAGGCCTTAATGTATGGGGTGATCCTGATCGCCATCTGCGTGGTCTTCGCCAGGACATGGATTGAGGTTGGCGGTCTCGGCGCGAAGACAGTCGCTGGGCAGCTCATAGACTCTGGTATGCAGGTTCCGGGCTTTAGAAGGACCGAGAAGCCGATCCAGGAGCTCTTGAACCGATACATCCCTGTTGTGACAATTCTAGGAGGCTTTTTTGTGGGTCTCGTAGCGGTGTTCGCGGACTTCGTGGGAGTCTTCGGATCTGGCACGGGAGTTCTTCTAATAGTGGGCATACTCTACCAGTACTACCAGATTCTAGCCCAAGAAAGAGCGCTCGATATGTATCCAGGCTTGAGGCGTTTCATGGGAGAGTGATGAGAGTGGCCGGAAAAGTGATCGTCCTTACCGGAATTCCAGGAGTGGGGAAGACCACCGTAATGGAAGAACTGTTGAAAATAGGAAGAGAGCAAGGTAAGAACGTGTCGGTCGTCAACTTCGGAACGACCATGATGGAGGTCGCCAAAAGAGAAGGAAACGTGAAGAACAGGGATGAGCTTAGGAAGTCAGCCATTGAGTTTCAGAAGAAAATTCAAACAGAGGCCGCCAAGGCTATCGCAGGACAGGTGAAGGAAGGAAGCATCGTTCTTGTGGACACCCACATGATAATACGGACGGAAGAAGGCTACTACCCAGGAATTCCCCAAGACGTGATCACCGTACTCAGGCCAAGTTCCTATGTATTGGTCGAGACGGACCCAAAAGAGATCCTCGCAAGGAGGAGCAAGGACAAGACGCGCTCAAGAGACATGATCCTAGCACAAGAAATCGAATCTGAGCTTCAACTGTCGAGGTCTGCAGCTATGGCGTGTGCAGTCGCAACGGGAACGCCCGTCAAGATAGTGCAGAATCCCCCGGGAAAACAGGCACAGGCGGCCAGAGAGCTCTTGCCCCTGCTCTAGGAGAGAAGCAGAAATGCTTGAATCTATATTACAGTTCGGAGACATAATAACGAACATAGTCAACAATCCAATTCCATATGGAACGCTGCTCGTCCTATTGATCTCAGTACTCACCAACTGCGCGATTGCAGCCGTAAACAGAAAACTTCTGAACATCGAAGAGTTGAGAGAGCACGATAGAGAGATTCGAGAATGGACCAAGCAATATACTGAGGCGGTAAAGAAGAACGAGAGACACCAGATCACGAAGTTGAAGCGCCGTAAGGCAGAGGTTGACAAACTTCGATTGGAGAGAAGTTCAAAACAGATGAGAGTATCCCTCTACACACTTGTGCCAATGTTGATCGTCTTCTATCTTCTCAACAGATTCTTTACGGGTCCCGCGGGGCCCCTTGTGGTCGCGAAACTACCATTCTACTCCCCAATCCTTAGTAATGGCGACGGCAATCTCTGGTTCGTGACATGGTACTTTCTCTGCTCTGTCGCTCTAAACACTCCGATTCAGCGAGTCTTTGGAACTTACATAGGCGGTGACTAGATGCCACGTCCGCAGCTCCGATCGAGAAGCTTGAAGAGAATATCAGTCAAACCATTAGGGCCCGAAAGATCGTTGCACCTGAAGAGGAAGAAAGTATCGAGAGCCAAGTGCGGCAGATGCGGATCATTTCTCAGCGGCGTCCCAAACTTGCCCGGACATCAGATCAACTTGCTCGCCAAGTCCAAGAGGAGGCCGAGCAGAATCTACGGAGGCAACTTTTGCCCGAGCTGCGTGAGAGAAATGATCCGAGACGCAGCTAGGAAGACGCTCAAATGAACACAGTAATAACCATCGCAGGACTACATGGCACTGGCAAAACCACCTATGCAGTTGCTCTATCAGAACACCTTGGCCTCAGACTGATCTCGGCTGGTAGGCTCTTCCGTCAAATAGCCGACGAAAGGAGTCTGACTCTCGAACAACTGTCGACCGTGGCCTCAAGGGAACCGGGCATCGACAAGGAAATCGATGGCCGAATGTTGAGTGAGGCCCAGAAGGGAAACGTGGTCTTAGACGGGCTCCTCTCGGCCTGGACGGCAAGGGACTACGCAGGAATGAAGATCTATCTAGTAGCGCCCGACGAGGTCAGAATACGCCGAATCGCACGGAGAGAGCGGATACCGTTTGATGTAGCGAGGAGGGAGACTCTGACAAGAGAGAGGATAGAGCGGGAACGATTCAAGAAGTTCTACGGATTTGACGTAGACTCGCTCAACATCTATGACCTCGTAATGAATACAGCTCTGCTTCCGAAGTCATCAAACCTAAAGATTCTTAAGATGGCCACTTGGGAGTACATTGCCACCAGAGTCAAGGTTGGTGCCATTGCCCGCTATTGAGATCGGCAGAATCTGTGTGAAATCTGCTGGACGCGAAGCTGGCAGAAAATGCGTAATCGTTGACATCGTGGACAAGAACTTCGTAGTCGTGACCGGACCGAAGAAAGTCACCGAAATCAAAAGGCGCAGAGTGAATGCCAAACACCTAGAACCACTCGAAGATAGGATAGACATCGTCAAAGGCGCTTCAGACTCGGAGGTAAGCGACGCCCTCAAGAAATCAGGCAAGATGCAAGCCTTCGCGAAACCAATCTTGAAGTAGACTTCGAATCACATTCTCTAACCATCAACCTCTGGAGTGGTGATCTATGGCGATAGCTCCACCGTGGAGCGTGAGCAGACAGGAGCTGAGAAAAAGCGAAGACTCCACAGACCCAAAGTATGGATCGAAGCCAGAAGAGAGGGCCATCGAGGAATATCTTCAACTAGGCATGGTGAACCTCGACAAGCCAGCAGGGCCGACCAGCCACGAGGTCGTGGCCTGGGTAAAGAAGGTCATGGGGCTGAGGAGGGCTGGACATGGAGGGACCCTAGAGGCGAATGCCGGGGAGACCCTCAAGTTACCGGTGTCCTTCCAATAGCCTTTGAAGGAGCCCTGAAGGTTCTACGAGTACTGCAGCTGGGCGGAAAGGAGTACATCTGCATAGCACAGCTACACAGGCCGGTCGCCGAAGCCGAGGTCAGAGACTCACTAAAGGCCTTCTCAGGAGAGATACTCCAACGCCCCCCGCTCAAATCTTCGGTCAAGAGAGTGGTGAGAGCGAGGACGATATACTACATCGATGCCCTCGAAGTCCAAGACCGACTGATACTGTTCAAGGTCGGCTGTCAAGCAGGAACCTACATCAGGAAGCTTGTCTTTGACCTAGGTGAATACCTAGGTGTTGGAGCTCACATGAGAGAGCTAAGGCGCACACGAGCAGGCCCGTTTGCTGAAGACACTCTTGTCACGCTTCACAGCCTTCTGAATGCGCACCTCCGATTCAAGGAGAGCAGTGACGAGTCCGGTCTTCGCAAGTTTGTGCTACCTGTTGAGTCGGCGGTCTCTCTGCTACCCAAGATTTCAATTAGAGACTCCGCTGTGGATGCGATCTGCCATGGAGCAGATCTCGCCGCCCCAGGAGTCGTCAGCTTGGCTGACGGAATATCGAAGGGGGATATCATAGCGGTATGCACTCTGAAAGGAGAGCTTGTGTCCGTCGGCACAGCGCTCGTGACTTCGGAAGAGATGTTAGAGATGGAGCATGGGATCGTGGCAAATACTGAGCGAGTAGTGATGTCGATCGGTACGTATCCCAAGTCTTGGTCAACGGAGAAGAGAAGGATCTTTGAAGGAGAGAATCAATAGTCGCATCGGAGAGGCATAGACCTGAGCAACCTGCTGGTAGGGATAGTCGGAAAACCGAACACCGGAAAATCGACCTTCTTTAGCGCGGCGACCCTTATTCCCGTTGCCATAGCAAACTACCCCTTCACGACGATCAAGCCGAACAGAGGCGTTGGATACATTAGATCTCCGTGCGTTCATCCCGAGTTCGATGTTGAAGATGAACCGTCGAATTCCGCCTGTGTAGACGGTATAAGACTCATACCGGTCGAACTGATAGACTGCGCTGGCCTCGTGCCTGGAGCTTACGCTGGAAAAGGGCTTGGCAATCAGTTTCTTGACGAGATCAGAAAGGCAGACGCTTTGATCCATATTGTTGATGCGGCTGGCGCAACAGACTCTGAAGGTAGGTTGTGCGCTCCGGGAGCCCATGATCCTTTGGAGGATGTGGCCTTCCTAGAAAATGAGATCACGATGTGGCTCTTTCAGATATTGAAGAAGGATTGGCTGAAGATTTCTAGGACGGTCGAGGCGACCAAGGAAGGCGTCGTAAGTCAGCTTGAAGGAAAGGTGAGCGGGCTATCGATCAGGAGGGCGCAGATAGTCGAAGCCATAAGAACGCTTGATCTGAACACGGACAAGCCGACCACTTGGAGTGATGAGAATCTCAAGGACTTTGCCGACACGTTGAGAAGAATCTCGAAACCTATGCTCATAGTTGCAAACAAGATTGATCTTCCTCATGCTGAAGAGAATCTTCAGAGGCTAAAGCAGTCCGGCTACATCGTTGTCCCTTGTTGCAGCGAGGCCGAGCTGGCCATGAGGAGGGCGGCCGAGAGAGGATTGATCGACTACAGGCCAGGCGACAGCAACTTCAGAGTTCTGCAGCGTGAGAAGATGTCGCCCCAGCAGAGAGTGGCCCTTGAGCGGATAAGGGAGAAGATACTATTGAAATGGGGGTCCTCAGGAGTGCAAGAAGCAGTCAACGCCTCCTTCTTCAGACTGCTTCACGCCGTCACGATATATCCGGTCGAGGATGTTGAGAAGCTTGCAAATCACAAGGGCATGGTCCTTCCTGACGTCTTTCTGGTTCCCTATGGGACGACTGCGAAGCAAATGGCTGGCCTGATACATACGGATCTGGGAGAAGGCTTTCTCTACGCGATTGATGTACGAACGAAAAGAAGGCTTGGAGATGACCATATTCTGAAGGATCGAGATGTAATATCGATCGTCTCTACCAAGAGGCGTGGCTAGGAGAATCCAGCCTCTTTCAGATAGAAGTCATTTGCTCTCTTGGGGCCGAAGTTGCGCACGCCATGAAGGCGGAGTTGCTTTCTGATCTCCTCGGACCTCCCCTTCGTCAGCTCTCCTTTCTTCTCCAAGAAGTCAACTATCTCCATCGCCTGGGCTTCATCGTCGCATCTCTGTATGAAATCCAAGATGTCTGGTTGATACCCTTCAAAGCGTCTGGCTCTTCGTTCACTCTGATCGGAGTCTCCATTTCTTCCGCCCTCGAGCTCGCGCAGAAGATTAGGGAACAGCTTGCGCACCTTCTCTCTGTCCAGCTCCAAAGCAGTCACCCCAATTAGCCGCGTCTTACATTCTGAGCCGTAGGACGTTTCTCTCTAGGCGTCAAATCAGCAACGCTTCTTCGTATCAACCTTGCGATCTGTCCGACGGCAGTTCTTGAAGATCCTGAGTGACGGTTCCAGTCAGAAGACTCTCTGCCGGTACATCCCTCGAGACGATTTGGTGGGCGTTGATCCAGCTTCCAGGACCAATCTTCACGCCTGGGAGAATCGTGACGTTGACACCTGTCTTTACGTTGTCTCCCATCACAGTCCCCAGCTTCCGTCGACCCGAGTTGACACGTATGCCCTTTATTTCCATGAAAACCGGCTTTCCATCGTGCCTCAGGTTTGCAGTCTTGGTTCCGGCACCTAGGTTGCAGTTCTCACCAATCACGCTGTCGCCGACATAGGAGAGATGAGGGATCTGCGTGCGGTCGAAGATGATGCTTGACTTGATCTCGCAGCAACTGCCCACCCGCACATTGTTGCCGATGCTTGTGGAGGGGCGCATGTAGGCGTTCGGGCCAACATCGCATTTCTCGCCGATGAAAACAGGGCCTTCAATATAGGTTCCCGATCTTAGCGTCGAATCCTTGCCCAGATGTAGATTTCCTTTCACGTACACGTTGTCTTCGATGTTGCCCTCAACGTGATGAGCCATCATGCTTAGATATCGTTGATTCGCGTCCAACAGATCCCAAGGCCGACCCACATCCAGCCAATCACTCGATGAGATCTCCACGGCAGAGACGGGACATCCGCCCTGTATGAGGAGTCTGACTGAGTCGGTAATCTCGAATTCCCCTCTCGATGATAGGGCGGTTTCTTGTATTGCTTCAAAGATACGCGGTGAGAAGACGTAGAGGCCTGCGTTTGCCAAGTTGCTGTGAACGGCATCGGCTGAGGGTTTCTCGATGAGGTCCATCATCCTCTTCCCTTCGAGCTTGACGACTCCGTAGATTTCGGGATTCAAGACGGGCAGCACAGCCAGTGTTACGTCCTCTGCATGGTTCTTGGAAGCGTTGATGACTCGTCTTACTGAGTCGGATCCCAGACAGAGGTCCCCGTACGTGACAAAGAACTTCTCGTCTCCCACAAACCTATTCGCTAAGCCTATTGCACCAGCGGTGCCTGTAGCCTGCTCCTGAACAATGTAGCTCAAGCGTATACCGAACTTCGAGCCGTCTCCAAGGCGGCTTTGGATCAGTTCCCTTCTGTAGCCAACCACGATGCCAATGTCGTCTATTCCCGCCTTAGAAAGCGCGAGTAGAACGTGCTCGAGGATGGGCTTTCCACCTACCGGAAGCATATGTTTTGATCGAGTTAAGGTTAGGGGATGGAGTCTTACGCCTTCACCAGCAGCGAGCACCAGTCCCTTCATTGCGTCTTCCCCACGATCTTCTTAACAATTGACGATGTCTTGCTCATGACGTTTTCAGTATCTCTTTGAGAACGGAATTCCACGGTGATTCTGATCGCGGGTTCAGTTCCAGAGGGTCTGACCAATATCCAACCGGATGAGAATCCGACCCTGATGCCGTCAAGCTCGGTGAGCTCTTCTATGTTTGGGAAAGTCTTGAGGAGCCTCGCCTTTATGAGCGGCATTGCGCGTTCTATTTCCTGTCGTTCACATTCGACCTTGCTTCTGAGAATTGGGTAGACGCGGATCTTAGAAACAAATTCTGATGGCCTGGTGCCTTCGCTCTCAAGCGCTCTCAAGAAAAGAATCGCAGAAAGCACACCATCCGCTGCGGCGTTGAAGTCAGGGTGCACCCAAGAGCCGCACGGCTCTCCACCGAATATCGATCCAGTGTTCTTGACCATTCTGGAAACGGCCACATCACCTACTCTCGTTCTAAGAAGCTTTCCTCCGGAGCTCTCAACGGCTTCTTCAATGCACATCGACGCATCGACGTGGGTCACGACCAATCCGCCACCTTTTCTATGAACCTCATGTGACGCAAACGCTGCGAGGGAAGAATCCTGAGGAGCGAATCTGCCGGTCTCATCAATGACCGCAAACCTGTCGCCATCGCCGTCGAAGGCAAAACCAATGTTGAGCTTTTCCTCCTTCACCAACGCACGCAAGTCTGACAGGTTCTCCGGTGTTGGTTCTGGTGGTCTTCCCGGAAAAGTGCCGTCTGGCTGAGAGTTGATGGTGAACACCTCAACGCCTAGCTCTCGGAGAATCTTTGGAACTAGATTGCAGGTGGCCCCTGATCCCGAGTCAACTCCCACTCGCCATCCCTTTAGCGACATCGTCTTGCTCACTACAGAGTCTATGTATTCGCTGTCTGGGTCTTCCTTTTCTGAGTAGTCTCCGAGACTTTGCCAGTCAGCTCTTCGGAAATCTGAGTTGATTACCGCTTTCTCTATAGCCGCTTGTTTGCTCTCGTCTATGGGCAGGCCCTCCGTGTCAAAGATCTTGAGCCCTATGTATTGAGGAGGATTGTGAGACGCCGTAACCTGCACGCCTCCGGACGCCTCTTCGCGTTTTGTCAAGAATGCTAGAACCGGAGTCGGAACCAATCCCAAAAACTGCAGATCTGATCCGCTTGCTATGATTCCGGAAGCTAGTGCCGAGCTGATCATCCTGCTCGAAGTACGTGTGTCGTGGCCCACGAGAATCTTACCGACTCCATGTTGAGAGCCAAGAACCATGCCAATCTTCAGGGCCAGCTGGGGGGTGAACTCTCGGTTCGCAATCATCCTAATGCCTGATGTCCCGAATAGTCTTAAACCCAAACTTGGTGGCTCCCAGAGACGCTTTGTGTCCTTATGTGTGGGATCTCTGAGATATTTCAACTGACCTGCAAGGAATCGAGTGTCTTGGAGGCTTGATCGCAATTGATGACTTGCATGTCATGGGCTTTCAGTCTCTGATAGCGACAACTGGAGTAGCTTCTGGGAGAGATCTTCTTCGATTTAGGGGTCGGGGTTTTTTCCACCAATGGAATCCTGATATCTCAACGTCTTAGGTCGATCTAAGGTCGTCCATCATCTAGAAGAGTGTGCCCTATTGCCGATTGAACAGCACGCTAAGCAGTTTCTTCTGTCTCGGGCGTCTCTTCAGGGGTCGCGCTGAGGCCCGGGGCCAAAAGTAGTTTGGATTTCCTGACACCGACATGGCGAAGTGGTGCAATCTTTTTGGCATCATTATAGATGTCCGAGGCGATTTTCCCGAGTACTGCCTCATGAACGTATTGATCAAAAGTAAGATCCTTCGCCTTGTCCTCCGCGATCCTAGCCATGACCGCTCTGATGCCGTCTTGCTGAGACTTTTTGACCCTCATGGCTGTGAAAGCGACGATGGCCACTCTCAACCTGTAGCCATCATTTGTAGTGACGACAAATTCTCCATCGATTCGAGTGCTGCCTCTTCTTACAAGGCTCCTCAAATAATCTCTCGAGTATTCATGTCCTTTGAAGATGGTGTCGGCTTTGTTGGCCTTTGTCTCCGTGATCTGGAAATGAAGTTTGAGATATTGCTGTGAGAAGTCTCCTGTGATCTCATGCAAAGTCGTCTCTACCATCCGCCCGACAACTCCCTCGTCGGGCTTGCTTGGCGTGGATCCGATCTCGACCCCGCCGAAGTAGGAGGGGGAATAGACACTGTACCAATTCTTGGCTCGCCATTTGTCGCGAACGCGTCTTCCTTCCTTCGACAAGACTCGTTTCCTCACAGCGTAGAGCGTTACAAGACAGATGAAGGGGCTTTTAAAAGGTTTCTTCGAGGATTTGAGGAGCTTGTGATCTTTCATGAGTAGGAATTGGCCGCTGCGGAAGACCGTGGTCGAGTGGTTAGACCGGTGTTTCGGAGGAATAGCCCGATGTAGCTTTACAACAGGTCGGAGGTGAACATCGATCGCTAGCCATCAATCATTGTCCAATCCTCTTCAGAGTCTCTTCAGCAGCAGAGATGCAGGATAGGAGGTCTTCCAATGTGGAGATCGCAGAATCTAGGGGTTTTTCACATAGAAGGTGTATGATCAGTTGAGAGCCCCTTACATGCATCTTGATATCGAGGCCTTGAGGAACTGATTCGTTGTCTGGTGAGAGAGCGCCTTCAATCGATCTCGCGAGTTTAGGGTTTTGGAAAGTGGTTGTGATCGTGGCGGAGATCATTTCTGTCTTCCTTTCAACATCTTTTCGATAATTGAATCGGCTTCATCGATGAATTGTTCAAGGCTGGATCGGGGGATCATTGCTCCAGCTGCTACGTCGTGTCCTCCGCCTCTCCCCGAGAACTTCTCTGCCGCCTCCATCATTACAGCGTTGAGGTTCAAGCCTTTCTCCCTCTGATGGTCTGAAGCCCTTGCGGAGATCTTGATATCTCCAGAGGCTGCTGCTGTGGTGGCAAGCAGAGGTTTCTCCTCGCTGAATACGCCCGATGTGGACAGGAGGGAAGCGACGGCGCCAAGCATCTTCTCTTCTATGAGTCCCTCTCCATTTACATGATACAGACTCTTTCTTTCGGTAACCCTCTCTCCCGTTGCCAGAACTCTCATGTAGTCTGCGAGGGTTCTGCGATATTGTGACAGCACCTCTTGGGATTCATCAAGAACTCTTCCCCTAGAGCCGAGACCTATGGAGACGCCAAGTCCGAACTTTCCCATTCGGCCGCACGCGTTGAGGAGCGAGGCGTACTCGCGAGCATCCCTGAGCGGCGTCCATTTATCCTCTCCAGTAAGCGTGTAGACGGAGCCTTGAAGGTTCTTAGAGATCTCGGGAGGGAGCTTCCTTTGAAGGAGGTGTCGGACGATCTGAGTGAAGAGGCGTTGCTTTTCATCCTCGGTTAGGTCCGCGAGCGTTCTCCATCTCTCCTCAACTTTGAGCTCGAGGCCAACGTTCTTCACAAGGAACTTGAAGGACTCGTCTTCTTCGCCACTCAGGCCGGGGATAAATGGGTTAGTCGTCGAAGCCATGGCTTTATGCAGGGGTCTCGTCTCGCGCCCATACAGGATGAGATCAGTCTCGACTCTAAGCCTACCAGAGTTGACACCGTCCCTTACGATCATCTCATTCAATCCGCGAAGCTCTCTCTTCTGGTTCTTGTCCTGCAAGTCACCCAAGGCGCCCACTACGGAGAGCGCCGAGAGGTCGACGTTCCTTGCGTCAATTTCCTTTGCTAGGACGTACGAAACTCCAGCAGCACTGATCTCCCTAGCTCCGTCGAGCCCGAAAAGATGGGGGTTCAGATGCTTGACCGACGACGGAGTCGAGATATCCGATGGTTGATGGTGGTCGAGGACAACGATATCGACGTTAGGAAGGGACTTGAATAATAGATCCAAGTATCCACTTCCAAAGTCGCTGAAGATGGCCAATGAAGGCTTTTCCCGAGCAATCTCCGACACCGTCTCCTCATCAAGTTGTTTGGCTATTCGGATATGAAACGGCGCTCCATAGCGTCTGATCGCTTTGCCCATGATAGACGCAGCGGCAAGTCCGTCTGCGTCTAGGTGCGAGATGATCCGAACGCTATCGTTTCTGTCCAGATGCTCTCTGACTGCTTGGCTAATCTCATTTGCCCTTGCGATAAGTGGTTCGGCGCTGGCTTGGGCGTTCATAGAGAATCCGAACGATTAGATCCCAGTCACTATCTGAGGCTTATAGGACCAATCTGGAGGCAACTGCTTCTTCGCCTTATAGTATTTGACCAATCTATGTATCTTGGCCTCCGCAATGATCAACGAACGCTTGTTCACGTAGTCGGCTTTGTTCTTTTCTAAATGCCTCCGCAACCGCGTGGTCTTCTTGAGCAGCTCAGACAAAGGTTCTGGTATCTTCGCTTGGAGTTCTTGAGCCTTGAGCGTCTCGCTAACAGTCTTTCCAGTCGTGGTCCTCGTCAATGGGACGGCATACTGGTCCCGGAGAATCATGCCTATTTTGGTGGGAGGATGACCCTCTCTACCAAGTTTTATGATGAGGGTCTCGATCTCTTCCGGAGTATATTTGGACCAAGACGGAGCTCTTTTCGCGATTGGTCTGCTCGAATGAGATTTCCCTCTCTGGTGAGTATGCATCCGAGCCAACTGGGTTCCTCCACCCCATGTTCGGCGGCCTCTAAAGCATTTGACGGAGCTTATTTAAGGGTATCTTAGATGGCCAATCATCCGAGACATGCTGACAGTTCTTCGAGATTACCAGATCATCTGTTTTCCACGTGCCAAGAAGCAAAGGCCCTTGCGGCCCTCGCCCGATGTGAGAACTTGTTCTTCATGGATCTCTCCATCTCAGCGAAGGTCTGAGTCGGACACTCGACGGGCTCAAAAATGGGGTCGAAGCCGAAGCCTTTCGATCCACGAGCAATTGTCGAGATATTTCCCTTCGAATCGCCCTCGAAAACATGTATACTAGAGAATGGATTGGCGTATGCAATTACAGATTTGAAGATGGCCGCCCTTCTCTTCTCTCCCTCCATCAGTCGGAGAATTCCGAAGGTTCCGATCTTGCTGTAGACGTACGAGGAGTAAGGTCCTGGAAACCCGCTCAGAGCTTCAATGAACAGCCCAGAATCCTCGACTATTATAGGGCCACCAACTACTTTTGCGGCAACCTCTGCGCATTTGGCCGCGATCTCTTTCAGCTCTTCCGATTGGATTTCAGTCGGCTTCACATCTTTCATCTTCACTGAAATCCCATACTCCTTCAACACCATACGGATCTCTGCTGCCTTGTGTTTATTACCCGTCGCGAAGAGTATCGTCCTATCTCTCGGCAATGTATCTGCCTCTCCTATCGATTCTCCACATCCTTTCTTCCACGCTATGCGCTCTCGATCTTCCAACCGACCTCTCGTATCCTTCCACGACTGCAGCTAGCGCGATCTTGGCGAATCTATGATGCGAGCTTTGTAGGACCCTCCATAAGAGATGAAGGTCAACTCCTCTGTCTTCAACATCTTCTGAGTAGGTTCCAAGTCCGAGATCAATCAGATACAGTCTGTTTGATTTGATCAATACGTTCGACGTCGTCAAGTCGCCATGGATTATTCCGCCCTGATGGAGAAGGCCGATATTCTCGCCAAGCTCCGTAAATCTCGCGCTTCTCTCATCGCCACCCATAGTGCTGACGCGTTCTTTCAGCCTCTCTTTCGAGATGTATTCCATGACTATGGTCGTGTTGGGGAGATCCACTAGGTAGACGGTTGGAGTCGGGACTCCGCATTTCTTGGCGTCTTGTAGGAGCCTCGCCTCGTGTGCCGTCCTGAAGGATCTTATCCTCGCGTCCAATGCTTGGAGTCTATAGAGCTTCGGGACACGCTTCTTGACGAGCACCCTCATATGATGCCAAGTTCCGAGAAACAGGTCAGCCTCTGCACCTTTCCCAACGAGGCGCACATGCGCTAGGACTTTCTCCATGGTATCTCAACCTCATCAAATCTCCATCGGGGTCTCACGAAGCTTCTCTCAATGGGTATAGAGATGCCACTTCCTAGAGCCAATAGGCCAGTCCACGCAATCTGAGCGCCTGAGTCGCCGCTTAGTTTCTGCGAGACAACGCTAAACGTCGCCTTGTGCTCTTCAGCGATCCATTTCATCATCTGCTGGAGACGTCTATTGGCAGCGACTCCTCCAGTGAGAACCAATTCTTTCTTGCCAGTATGTGCTAGGGCCCTCTCTGTGGCCTCCGTCAACATTGAGAAACCGATCTCTTGGAGGCTGAAACATAGGTCCTCGAGCCCAACGCCGTCTCTGAATCGCTCTTTTAGGAAAGTCAGCAGTCCAGAATACGACACGTCGTTTCCCTTGACAGTGTACGGCAAATCCACGAGATTCTTTCCCTTCGAGGCAAGCACCTCAATCTCGCGGCCTGCTGGTGAAGGGAGTCCAGCTTCTCTAGCGAAGGAATCGACGAGATTCCCCAGAGTGATGTCCTCCGTCTCTCCGAAGACCCTCCATCGACCTTCGACCAGAGCTGTGATGCACGTATGTCCTCCAGAGACCAGCACGACGAGCGGGTCTCTGGCACTTGTCTCTAGCAGTGCTATCTCGATGTGTCCTATCGCATGATGAACCGGCACCAAGGGAATATCAGACCACAGCGAAATCGCTCGCGCGATGCTGGCGCCGACCCTCAATGCTGGCCCCAACCCTGGACCTGCTGAATATGCTACAGCGACCAGCTCTCCAAGACTCGTCTTGGACTCCTTCAGTGCTTGAGATACTACTGCTGCCGCAACTCGGGAATGGTGTTGGGCGGCCTCGCGTGGGTGAATCCCCCTTCCAGGCGGCGGATTGAAGATGCTCCTAGTGTCAGATGTGATATCTCCAAGGGATGAAGCTACGCACGCTCCAAATGTATGGGCGGTCGACTCGATGCCTAGAATCTTCTCCAATCTTGCCACCTTCCTGTCCTTGGAGGGGGTAGCGCCCGCTGTCCTAGAACTGCCTAGCCTCTCTCTGAAGATGGCCCTTGGACTCTTTCATGCCGTTTACGATCTTCTCAGGAACTCTGTATATCCACACTTTCCGCATGTCCGTCGGTCTGAGTGGTGGGCCATGAAGGTTCCTTTTCCGCACCGCGGACATTCTTGGAGTCTTCGGATTAGTCTTCCATCTTTCATTTCGTAGAGTGGCTGTCTCTTTTTTTCTTGCTTCTTCTCCGCCTGTTTCTCGCTCATTTGACGCTAGCTCCGCTGTTTCTTCGCCCCAGTCTTTTTGGGTGTCTTTTCTTTCGCTTTTCGGGTGGTCTCTCGCTGTTCTTTGGGCAGATTCCTGAGTCTTATGTGTTCTGGCTCGATTTGTAGAGTGCGTTGTGGGCTGTCGTAGATGTGACATATTCCCCTCGTCAAGTTGAGCCCCGTGGACGTCTTCAATTCGACCACGACGGTGGATTCCGGTCTTGAGTTCATGAGATCCGAGATTCTTTTCGTGACTTCCGGCCTGCTCGGCGTTGCCGCGCCTGTATGATCGGCTTCGAATATCACTTCCCTTCTCAGAAGCAGGGGGTTGTATTTCTCTTCAAGTACTCTGAGTTCCACGCCGTGCAGCCTCTTCTTGAAACACGCAGCCTTGTAGCGTCGTCATTCAGTTGCGGATCACTTGCTTTAACCTTTTGGTGTCGGGCGCATCTCCTTGATGTAGCCGCATATCTCTCTCTTCTTTTCTCTTGACGCTCTTACAACAACGAGCCCTTCCTTGGGCTGGCCATAGACGATCAGGCTATTTGGTGGAGATAGTAGGATCGATGGAAGGGCAAGGAGGTCTTCTTCGCCTTCGACCATGACTCTTGTCGGCCCCTTTGTCCCTAGGGCATGCTTCACAGCGTTCCACGCAGCAATTGTTAGTGTGCTCCTTGGGTTTGAGATATGGAAGATCTTCACGCAGGGCAGATGCTGGGTTTCTATCTTTCTGCGCATTACTCTGTCATCCGTGATGCATACATCTGGAATGATGCTATTCTTGAAGACGTTCTTTGAGACACGGTCTCCAACAGCAATGATCTTCGTAGGCCTCGATGCAAGTATCAATGCTGAAAGCTCATTCATCGCTTTCTTGGGTTTTTCGGCTATGAGCTGTCCAAGCGGCCTCTTCAATCTCGCTCTGACGTGATCTGTGAGCATCAGATCGTCAGCTATCTCACACGTAGGGCGTATCTCCCGTCTTTTTGTACTCCCATCTTGGCAGCGATCCGTGAGCCTGAGGGATCTAGGATTATCGCTATTCCCGTCCAATCATCGCTGAGACTGGTCGACTTGCAGTTGCTGCAAATCGTGCCTGAGACGAGGAACTTGCAGGTCCTGCAGGCTTTCTCGCTCAACTCTCACGCACTCCGGTTGTGCGCTGTTGGGTCTGGCGAACCTTCTTGAGGTCCTCTTCAATCCATTCGAGCTTTCCGAGGAACGGTTGTTTGGCGGTAACTCCAATCTTTCCGCTAGCTCCTCCCCGTGCTAGGCTTACTGCCGTGACTCTGACCCTCACCTTGTCGCCTTGTTGGAGCTTCCGCTTGGTCTCCTTGCCGTAGAGTATGCTCTGTCTCTCGTCGTATGAGACGAAGTCATCTATAATCTGAGAGACATGAAGAAGAGAGTCGATAGGCCCGACGCTCACAAATGCCCCGAAGTCCTCTATCTCGACGACTTCTCCCTCTACAATCTCCTGCAACTCAGGGTAGAAGGCTAAAAGGGTGAGCAAGACACGATGATAAGTTGCACCGTCTCCCGGTATTATCTTGCCGACCTCGTCCACGGCAAGATCGTTGACGGCGATCACGTATCCAAGATCTTCCGACACTATCCCTTCGTACTTTGCTCTGAGGCGATCGTGGGCGACGCTTTTCAGCGGCTTTCCAAACTGATCGGGAGGGATCCTGATAGTGTCCTCCAGCTTAATCAACCTGAACATTAGAAGAATCCACCTTCGAGTGAGAGGTGAGATTTTTCCCTCACATACACAACTGGGATGTTTATATCCCTTAACTTTCTACGCAGCGATTTATCGTTGGTCGCTACGGGCAGCCTTTTGTTCTTGGAAAGCCTCAGGATCATGTCGTCGACCGGCTCATTCAAGACCAGGGAGCTGTCCAATGTCCTATAGTTGGTCAGTCTTTCAAGGACGAACTCTGCTTTTCTCTTTGCGTTTGGGCTTCCTTGTGCAGCGATCCTCTGAACCTCGTCTAGTACAGGCTGCGGAATCACGAGGCGGACTTTCCTACCAAAGACCCTTGTCAGTTCGCGGTCTATGTCGAATCTAAGCTCTGCTTGCGCCAAGAGAAAGCTCGAATCTGCAATGACTTCAACTGGCACAGCCACGTCACAACCTGAAATCAAGAATGGTGTGTTTCAATATCTTCGGAAGGCCTCTCTCGGGCAATAGCCCGCATCTGTTCGATTCTTTAGGGTGGTCGCACGACACACAGAAATATCCTTTTTGATAGTGAATTCAGATATGCAAGTCGAAGGGGAGATGGCGTACCTCTTCATTTATGACTTGGGTGGCGAGGTAGATCCATCAAAGATAGCAGAGATAATTCGTGCAACTCCCACTAGAAGCTGGCATTCTCTATCAGCCCCTCAGTTCGTCAACATCAGCCCATCGCCCATATCGACAGACCTCGGAACTTACAGCGCAAGTGTGAGCGGGTCTCCGGCCCAGGTCAGCTTAGAAGCAAGGCTCTATTCGATCGGAGCGATGTCCGTCGTCGCGCGGGTTCCCATCAGATGTCCTTTTGAAAAGCTCGTTGACTACAGTTCGCCTAGGGGAATTGAGGTCGAATCTGAAGAAAGGCCGCACGCTCTAGGTGACTTTGCTCAGCAGCACTTCGAAAAGCTATCACAGACGATCAAACCCTATATTACTGCAACCTACCCAAGAGAAGAGGAGCCCGAGGAGTACACTGTCTTCTGTATAAAGTCCATCGAAGCACAGTTCAAGTCCGAGTTGTTCCTCCGAGAACATAGAGCAGCAATAGCAGCGTTGCTAAGGGAGATGGATCTTCTGAAGGTCTCAGAGAGAGCCGCCAAGGAGGCGACGAGATGCTTTCTGTCCTATTACTTCGACGATCTGGTTGTGGTTGACTGGGATGCAAGCTTCATCGTTGATCCAAGCGGAGATTTCTCGGATTATGTTCAGACGATGGAATTGGCGAATATGCAGTTGCTGGTGTTGAGGGTCTACGATGAGCAGTTGACTCGATTGGTCGACAAAGCGTATGACGATGTCCGCTACTTCTCAAGGGCATCTCCTCTCGCGATTCTTGCAGGCCGAAGGCTCGGAAAGGTGGTTGCAGAGCTAGCGGAGACTAGGATAGAGATGTCGGAGCTGTACGAGTCTACTATGAATATTACCAAGTTTTTTGGAGATTGGGCGCTTGCACGTCTTTATGCTCTCTTGCGCGAAAGGATGCACCTTCGAGAGTGGACAGACTCAATTTCTGAGAAACTGCATGTTCTGGAAGATCTCTATCAGATGGCCTACGATAAGTCAAATGCGGCCAGGCTTGAGATGCTTGAGATCATAATCGTGCTTCTGATTCTCTTCGAGGTGATCTTCGCCCTAATAAGGTCAATCTAGATCGGGCTGCTCTTGGAAGTTGGAGACTTCAGCCTTTGACCACACCGTAGCCGACAAGTCTCCACTTATCCGCTATCCTTCTGCTCACTGCGACCCTGTCGCCAACGTCTGCGCAGACAGGTCTCTTTAGAGGTACTTCAAGCATTTCATTCTTGATGGATGAGACCAATCCACTCGTGACGGAAGTGCCCACATTGAGGACCAGCGGTTCGTTTGGCTTCATTCGCTCAACCTTTGCCATGTCCGGAGTTCCGACAGCACGCTCAAAGAGGTGTAGCTCCATCGCAAGGGTGTCCAGCACGGGCGGCAGTTCTCCAGGCTTCCCAGCGACGTTACCAACTAGCCCATCCGCCTTTGTGATGGCGGGGTCGAGCCTAGTTCCCAAGGCAACAAGCCCTCCACAACTGACCCGCTTGGCGAATGTCCCTCCGGTCTGGAGGGACACGATTTCGGTGGTGAGGGGCTGATAGCTGGTTCGCCCCATTCTTTCGACGCGAAGCCCCGGGCCTATCTCTAGCTCGTTTCCTACTTCAAAAGCCCCTTGTATGACCGATCCGCCGAGGACTCCTCCGATGATGTCTTCGATCTCGGTTCCGGGCTTGTTTACGTCGAATGACCTGACGATGAAGAGTCTTGGAGGTTTACTTGGATCTCTCTTTGGAGTCGGTATTCGGTCCTCCAGCGTCTTGATGAGCAGGTCAATGTTGACTTTGTGCTGTGCCATGACTGGAACAATCGGTGCATCCTCGGCTACAGACCCCATCATGAACGTGCGTATCTGCTCATAGTTTTCGCGGGCCTGCTCGTTTGAGACTATGTCCACCTTCGTCTGGGCCACGACGATGTTCTTGACGCCGATTATCTGCACAGCAGCGAGGTGTTCCCTAGTTTGAGGTCTGGGGCACGGTTCATTAGCGGCTATGACCAGTATCGCGCCATCCATTATGGCGGCGCCTGAAAGCATTGTGGTCATCAATATCTCGTGTCCGGGGGCGTCGATGAAGCTCGCAACTCTCAACAACTCAGTCGGAGACCCATCGATAGGACAGAGCTCACTCGTCGTGTAGCACTGTGGTTCGGGACATTTCGGGCATCTCCGAAATGCAGCGTCTGCGTAACCTAGCTTTATGGTAATGCCGCGCTTCAACTCCTCACTGTGCCTTGCCGCCCATGCACCAGTCAAGGCTTGGATGAGTGTGGTCTTACCGTGATCAACGTGGCCAATGGTGCCGATGTTTACTTCGGGCTGTCGCGGGAGATTTGGCAAAGGGCAAGAGTTCCTCCTAGATATCGCGGACGCTACTTTTCCCTTGCATTCTCGGTGTCCGGTTTCGGCTCCGCCTCTCCTTTCTCGGCCGCCTCAGTGATCTTGAGATTTATCTGGACTATCTCGTCAGTAATTGTGTCTCCACGGATCAGCTTCCTCTTTCTGTCACCTCTGTTGGATGGGTGAAAGCCGACGCCACCGCTGAGGATCGCCGAGACACGGACTCCTCCGTGGATTCCCGGTCTCATAGGTGTGCCGTCCTTGTCACTTCCACCTGTAATTTGGAGCTTGTGCTTGGGAAGAGAGGCAATCGATCCGTCGACAATTTCGCCGAGTTTTCTCCCAATGAGTGGGAAAGCCTTTGCCGTTTCCAACTCTAGTGCCTGTGACTTCCCAGTCTTGGGATCGGAAACGATAAGCTTCGGCAATGTTTTCCCTCAAATCCTGCATGGAGGGTAGGTATACGATTCTCGTCTTTCTATTAAGCTTTCTACAAACCCCAGGCCGGGTTCGCTTTCCTCTTCACCTCGGCCAACTTCTTCAGGAGCTCCAGTTCTTCGCTTGGAAGCTGGCCCGCAAACTTGGTCTGAATGGCTTTGTAGTCGGCCTCCGGCAGATCGATCATCAGCTCGTCTCGTTCAAAGATGTGCCTGCCAACGACCGCGTCTCTTATGGATATCGCGACCTGTCTGCCTTTCTCCGCCATCTCTAGGCTAGCCCCCTTGTCCTGTATCTGCATGATCTCCCCAATTGTCCTTCCATCACTTCTTATGAGCCGTGTGTGTGGCTTCACTACTCCCTCCAGTATCTCTACGCCGACGATCGCTGGGTTGCTTCTTCTGAATAT
>Ga0315310_10000411_pt1 | contig 27474 bp, 28 predicted proteins | sample TDP5_MG_FD_203630 | JGI IMG/M metagenome (GOLD analysis project Ga0315310, IMG submission 203630) | Freshwater sediment microbial communities from Lake Towuti, South Sulawesi, Indonesia - TDP5 | ecosystem: Environmental > Aquatic > Freshwater > Lake > Sediment | place: Indonesia: South Sulawesi...
CAGAGCAAGCCATACCTGATATTATTACGTTTCTCTGAACTGAAACAGTTTCTCCGCCATGATTAACGTCTGTATTAAACCCAATGGCGCCGCTGGGACTCCACAATGCGTACGGACCTACAAGCAGTAGCACTGTTCTTCCGCGATCAACAGCGTAGATTATGGTTGCCAGCACAATGGCGTTGGGCACAGGTCGCCCGTCATAACGTGAAACATTAACCTTGAAATCGATCGTGGCTGTTTTGTCGTCAGGTCGCCCGATACTAACAGCTCTGTCGACGTTGAACAAAGGTCGTATGATGAGGCTGAACCCGTAGCCGGATAATCCAAGCAGCTCTTTAGCCTTCTGGTATGTTATGTTTCCAGTTGGATTGTTCGCCAGCCTCTGAACCTTGTTCGAATCCAAAACATAGAGCGACGGTTCACTCAGAAGCGCTAAACCGAAACGGTTCACATCGTTCTCATTGAACATGCTTGCCCCATGCATTGAGCCCCAGTTCGACGGATAACCCTCATCAAAAAGCATGGTCTTAATCGCCGACAAAGCGACATTCTGCATCTGTTGCTGTTCCATGTAAAGCAGGTTCACGTATGTTAGGCTTGGCACTACGAACACTGTAGCCATGAAAATCGCACCTAGCACGACGACTGCCATCAAGTGGTCATATGCTTCGCCTGTCATTCCGCTTTCACGAATCCATTATATATTAATACTCACTACACCATATACTGATTGAGGATACACAACCATAAAAACATATCGTGTCACAAGCCACAAATCGTAAATGCAACTTCCTCTATCTTTTCAATTATGCGAAAGGAACTTCCAAAGAAGTTAATAATAGAGCTGCTTAGGAATTCCAAGGCAAGCGATAGGAATCTCGCCAAGAAGCTAGGAGTCTCACAACCAACGCTAACACGAACTCGCCGCAGCCTAGAACGCGAGAAACTTATCAGAAGCTACACGATCATACCGGACTGGAGAAAACTCGGATTCGAAATACTCGCATTCACCTTCGTCAAGATGGACCCAAAAGTAATGTCCGAAGAACTCATAGGCAAAGTCAAGGAATACGCTTCAAAGTTCTCCAACTCGTTTTTCGCCTCAACAGGAGAAGGCCTCGGCATGACCGGAGTGATAATGTCCCTTCACAAGGACTACAGAGACTACTCCCGCAAGCTGGCTCTGTTTCGACAGGATTGGGGCCAGTACATGTTGGACATCCAAAGCTTCGTGACGGTTACAGATGAAGGCGTAATCAAGGAATTCTCGTTCAAGTACATCAACGAAGACCTCCTTTAGAAACATGACAGCGAAAAAGCGCTCTCCACTCGCCAGAAAGAACCCAGAACAAGGAACAGCCCGCAACGAAAGACACAGACCGCTCAGAGAGCGTTGAGCTTATCAAAACTCGACTTCGAACCCTCTCTCTGTTATTCGACAAGTTCTGCACTGATGATTGTCACTGGCTCTAAGGGTCTATCATTCTCATCGGTCTGCACTTTGCCGATCGCGTCGACCACTTCCATTCCAGCGATCACTTCTCCAAACACAGGATGCCTATCGTCCAAGTAATTGTTGCCAGCAGTGTTAATGAAGAACTGGCTGCTTCCAGTGTCAGGTTCCCCCGCGTTTGCCATGGACACTGTTCCTCTATCGTTTCGATTGTGATCCGTAAACTCGTCAGGTATCGTCGGTATATTGGCATCCCCGTAGCCAGTTCCAGTTGGGTCTCCGCCTTGAATCATGTAGGGAGATTCATCATCGATCACACGGTGAAAAATGGTGCCGTCGTAAACTCCCTCTTTGACAAGCTTCTTGAAATTACTGGTTGTGATGGGCATGTCATCGTAGAGTTGAATAGTGATGTTGCCCATACTAGTTCTTAAGAGAACCTTGTTCAGCTCAGGCTCTGGACTAACTTCTGGCTCCGGACTTGGGCGTCCAAACCGATAAAACAACACCAACGCAACCACAACCACAACAACTATCGCTAAAGCTATAACCCTGCGCCTGAACGTTCTAGCCCTTCGTGCTCTCCTCCTCTCCTCACGAGCTTTAGCCAACGTGACCAGCCCTGCCATGGGAGTTGAAAGCCAGAATACAAGAATGATTTAATAAGACTTGCTCGAGCCCATGACATGGAAACATAAGCAGTTTTAAAAAGCCGGAGCATGATACTCAGAGAGCGGGAAGGCGGGATGCAGATGGGTTTCAAATGCGTTCACCATTCAAAAGTCAAGCTTGAGAGCATGCAGGAATCGGGCGCTCAAGGCATAAAGGTGCGATGGCTGATCAAAAAGGACGAAGGCGCACCCAACTTTGCCATGCGCCTCTTCGAAATAGAACCCAACGGTTACTCTCCACTGCACAATCACGACTGGGAACACGAAGTCTACGTTCTGGAAGGCAACTGCCAAGTCACGTGCGATAAAGAGAAAAGCAACGCCTCAGCCGGCTACGTCGTTTTCATACCGCCGAACGCAAGGCATCAGTTCAGAAACACAGGCAAAGCAGCGCTTAAATTCATATGTTTGGTTCCTCACCGCAAATAACACGCGTATATCAGCGCTTCTCTATGCGATATCTGCATGAGGCTTACTTTCTCTGAATAATGATTCAACATTCAGAAGCATTAAACCCTCATTCAAGCACAAGGCATTCAACAACTGCTCCAAGGGCACAACTGCGAATTTCATGGTGATTGAATGGCAATCAGCCATGTTGACTTCAAAGTCAAGATACTCTATTTGCTTGCGCTCTTTTCTGCTCTAGGTCTGGCTCTAGTCTACGTTTTGGCAGTGCACTCTGATTTTCTGATCTTCTTCTCCAGCTTTATTCGTCCTGTGGTGGCAGGCGTTTCCCTGCTGGCTTCGGGCTTAGCGCTGCGTTATTACTGGAGGAACCTTGAAAGCACGCTGTCTCGAATTTGGCTCTGCTTCACTGTGGGAATGATGTTCTGGTTCCTAAGCGAGCTCAGCTGGGCTGTTCAAACACTCGTCTTGAACATGCCTAATCCTTATCCCTCGATTGCCAACGTCTACAGGCTCGTAGGCTACGCTGCCTTGTTCCTATCAATCTTCGTCTACCTCAACCTGTTCCACAACGTGATATCAGGCAAGGTTGTCGCAGTTGCCGCAGCTGTAACTTTGCCCACAAGCGCAGGAATAATCCCCTCCATCCTGTTGCTGGCGCACGGCAAAGTTTCCACCATGAATTTTGCAGCGTTCTTCGTGACAGTCGCGTATCCTCTATTCGATCTTCTGCTGTTTGCACAAGCAATGTTCGGTCTGCTGGTTTTCACGATAACTGGGCTTAAGGGAAGGCTTAAGGGCGCTTGGCTCTTGCTCAACGCAGGCATATTGATGAACGTGTTCGGAGACTTGCTTCTGAGCTATACTAACCTTTCTGGAATCTATTACCAAGGGCATCCGCTGGAGCTGTTCTTCCACTTGGGGTACATCTTCTTCGCACTTGCGTTTTACACGCACACAAAAGAACTCTAAAAGGGCATCAGTCCTCTCTCTAGCTCTAATACGAGGCTAAAACAGGTAGGCACTGTAATGTTCAACCAAATGAAATAAGCAATACCCGTCACAATCAAGAACAGCGTAAAAGTTACAACGAAGAACCGCAAGAGTCTCGGAGGTTCAGTTTTCATTTCTCACTATTCCCTCCGTTGAGTTCTCTGTACCGATATAACTTGCATTGATGATTTTAAGGAAAATCTCTTACTAGAAGATGCTTTCACAAGCAGTAAATAGATGTTGCATACCATGTTCTACTGCTGAATTGAGAAAGGAGAAGTGAGAGAATTGGAAAAGAAATCGACATCAGGAATAATGCTGACACTGCTGTTGATAGGCATGTTGACGTTAGCGTCTAACATTCAACTTGGTAAGGCAGATTGGACCTGGACTGAAACCATTTACATTCGAGCTGATGGAAGCGTTTACCCCAGTTCAGCACCTATTTCGACTGTTGACAATGTCATTTACACGCTAACAGATAACATTGTTGGAGCCGTTGCAGAATCCTCAAGCGCAATTGTGGTTGAGAGAAGCAACGTAATAATTGATGGGAAAGGAAAAACTGTTCAGGGCACCGGAGCCCATTTGTCCAAAGGAATAAGCCTGACCAGCATGAATAATGTGACGATTAAAGGGACAAACATCAAAGGCTTCTTTTTCGGCATCTCGCTTGCTTCTTCTTTAGGCAACTGTATTTCTGGAAACAACATAACAGTAAGCAACTTCCATGGCATCTGGCTCTATTATTCTTCGGACAACAGCATTTCTGAAAATAACATAACAGCAAACAACGGAGATGGAATCGAGCTCTATAATTCTTCAGGCAACAACATCTCTGGAAACAACGTAGGAAGCCACATGTATGGCATCTGGCTCTATTCTTCCTCGGGCAACTGTATCTCTAGAAACAACATAGCAAACAGCTGGCACGGTATCAGGCTCGAGTACTATTCAAGCGATAACAGCATTTCAGGAAACAACATAACAGCAAACAAATATGATGGCATCAACCTTGCTTCTTCTTCTGGCAACAGTATTTCTGGAAATAACATAACAGCAAACAACGATTCTGGCATCTATCTCGAATCTTCTTCAGATAACAGCATTTATCATAACAACTTCATCGACAATATAAACCAAGCCTCTTCTTACAACTCGCTGAACGCTTGGGATGATGGTTATCCTTCAGGGGGCAACTACTGGAACGACTATGTTGACGCGGATGAGCGCAGTGGTCCAAATCAGGACGAGCCTGGAAAAGATGGAATATGGGACCATGCATATGTTGTGGGGTGGGACAATGAGGACAGGTATCCGCTTGTTAATCGATGGGTTCCAAGAACCGTTGGGGTTCAGGTCGGCGATTGGGTAAAATACTCTGTGGAGATTGTTGGGTATCGCCCCGGCTTCCCGGTTGACCTGAACGATGTTGAGTGGGGAAAAACCGTTGTCCAAGCGATCTTAGGCACAACCATCGAAGTTGAATTGCTGTGGCATCTCAAGAACGGCACTGAAATCACAACAACCGGAACCGTTGATGTTGTCACGAGCGGTTATCCGGGTCCAACCTCTATGACAGGGTTGTTCGTTTCAAAAGATCTCCCAGTAGGTGCCACGCTATATGCGACGTATCCATTCGGAGCTATACCCCCTTCTTTGAAGATAAATGAAACAGTTTTCAAAGAGTATCTGGGAGTAAGTAGAGAGACAAATCGTGCAGAGGGCACAAAAGGAGTTCACATAGATGCATACTGGGACAAGGCAACAGGGATTCTGAGCGAGTTAAACGAAGACTATGAAGGATACTTTACTTGGTCACTGCGGTTCGAGATTGTTGACACCAACCTTTGGGAAGCTCCAATCATATCTGCAGCTATAGACATTGACTCTGACTTTTTGAACTTGTGGAGCAAGGGCAGATGGATTACTGCTTACATTCAGCTTCCAGAGGGATACAGTGCAGAGGACATCGATGCTTCTACCATTCTGCTCAATGGAACCATTGCACCTGTTCTTGACTACAAGTATGGCTTCGTAACAAATGCAAGTGAGTATCTTATTGACCACAACGGTGATGGCGTCTTAGAACGCATTGTAAAGCTTGACAGGGCGACTTTGGTGTCATGGATTTACCAGAATATTGGAATGCGATCTGGCATTTCATTAACCATAACAGGCAAACTATTTGATGGAATCTCATTCGAAGGCACAGACACGATTTCAGTACTCTGGACTGGTCGGCGTGCTCCTTTTAAACGATAACTCAAACGCTATCATCACCAAACGCAATCACCGCTTCCTCTTTTCTGTATTTCATAGTTGGTTCAGACTTGATGAAAAGATTGAGTGAGCAGTTTAAATGAGGGTATACATCTACTCGACCCGCCACGTTCAGGAGAAGAAAAGCGGTTTAGACCCTTTCAGAGGCTTTTTGACCATCATTAAGATTTCCCAGAGAGCATGTACATGCAGGCTATTCTGAACAAGTGTTTGGAGCGCACAATTCTTAAATAGACAGTTGTCGTTCTCGATTGGACGGTTGGTAGACTTGGCTAGGTGCAATGCTCTTGAATCGCTTTGCCGTCTATGGAAGAGAGATTCTAATCGTTTCCGCGATCTTCCTAGTGAATTCCCTAGCCATTGAGTTAATCACTCCGATTTGGCCGATTTTCATTACAGATTCGCTTGGCGCATCCATGACAGAGCTCGGCTTAGTTTTCTCCATATCCAACGCTGTAGCCGCAGTGATTCAGATCCCCAGCGGTTTGCTATCGGACAAATACGGCAGGCGAAGACTGCATGCCCTCGGCACGTTGCTGGCTGTTTTTCCGCCTCTGATGTACTCCGTAGCCAGAAACCTGAACGACCTCGTGCCATGGGTGATGATGTCCGGCTTTGCCACAGGCTTGTACATACCCATCCGCTGGGCGATAGTAGCCGACGCTTCTTCATCCAAGACTATGGCTTCGGCTTACAGTTGGACAAACATTTCGTGGCTCTTAGGTTCAACTGCTGGTCCATTCATTGGCGGAGTGATCGCAGACATTTATGGCATACGAATTCCTTTCTTCGCCTGCTTCGCGCTTAGATTCACGGTCTTCCCACTCGTCCTTCTTCTGCGAGAGACAAAGAGAAAGACACAGGCGAAGAGTGATGAAGGTGCCGTAGCAGCGGATGTCAGCGGTTCCTATGCCACTGCTATGATGCTGTTCGCGCTGATTAACATATTTCAAGGCTTCGGAATAGGTGTAGCTGGACCTGTAATCCCCGTTTTTGTTGTGTCAACCTTCAAGGTGGATTTCGCTTTTGTGGGCATACTGTACTCAATTGGTTTTGGAGTTGCGTCCATAGTTGTCCAATTGCCTGGAGGCAGATGCAGTGACCGATATGACAGAAGATTGGTCATGTTCGTGAGTTTCTTGGCTTCAGCGCCGTTCTTCCTGTTGTTCGCCTACGCTCGCAGTCCAGTCGAGTTGATTCTGTTCATGTTCGCTTCTAACGCCGTTTTGAACCTTTCATGGTCTGCGTTTCAGACTCTCATGATGGATGCGACGCCCTCGTCTAAATGGGGCTTCATCAACGGGATTTCAGCTACAACATTCTGGGCAGGGCAAATAGCGGGAAACGCAGTCAGCGGCATCCTATGGGATAACGTCGGGGCACTAGTTCCATTCTATGCTTCATCTCTAGCGATAGGACTCTCCGCAATACTGCCGCTTCTGCTTAAAGAGACCAGAGCCAAAGGATTACACATTTCCACGCGCTAGGCTTATGCACATCCAGATTATCCATGCGACGATCACGAGGCCAGCGAACACTGCGCATACAGTAACAATTTGTGATGGCGAAATGTAACCACTCTACATGTTCTCAGCATGTGCGTCGCCTTTTATACCCTCAGCAGAGTACGCACCTTCTGTGGTGAAAGAAACATGGCAAGTTTGAGAAAAGAAGAACACGAAATGGCAGAAGCCGCCAAGCTGGACGCAGAAGCGGCAACGGCTTGGGCAACGATGCAATGGCTACTGTTCAAACTTCACACGGCATGAACTGTGAGCGGACGTGCCGCAGCGCAAAGTGTCCAAGCTACGCAAACAGCTAGAGCGCGTGGTCAAAATGACCATGAGGGTGATCACTTTTTTCCACAATGTTAAACTGAAGGGGTCAGTCATTTGGTGGGAAATAGAGGAAAAATCGTGGGCTTGCTTGGGAACCTGAGGCATGAGTTCTCGTTCATCAGGGGCAACTACGCTGTTATGATAACGAGCTGGTTACTCGTGGACTTTGCTGCTGAGCTTCCGGCTACGTATTTTAGTCTATATGTGCTTGGTCTCGGCGCCACTGAAACGATTCTGGGCGTCATTGGGCTCTCCCAGTTCTTGGCTTTGGCTTCCCTGCAGTTTCCCGGCGGCTACTTGGCGGACAAGTACGGGCGCAAGTGGCTTATTTCAACAATGACTTTTGGCGTGGCACTCAGTTTCATACTCTATGCAGTTGCGCCTTCATGGCCTTTCATACTTGTTGGCGTGATTTTGATGAGCGTTTGCAATTCAACGTATCAGCCAGCTTTGAACGCCATGATTTCTGATTCTCTCCCACCTGAAAAAAGGGGGATGGGGTTCAGCATAGTCATGCTTATAGCAAGTATTTCCACGACGCCGAGTCCAGCGGTTGCTGGCGTGCTGCGGGCTAACTATGGTTTGATCATGGGTATGAGGATTGCTTACGGCATCGTGGTGGCTCTCTTCCTGATTGCAGCCTTCTTCAGGTTGTTCTTCTTGAAGGAGACTGTTGTGACTGCTTCTAGACCCAGTTTGAATGAGATTTTTCAGAGTTATCCCACAGCTTTGAACGAAAGCTTCAGCGTGTGGAGGAAAGTGCCGAAGTCCTTGCTTTATTTGTTCTTTTCGTTCTGTGTAGCCATCTTCGGGTTCTCGGCTACGTCTCTTTTCACTGTCATTTTCGCGACCAAAGTGCTTCTCATAGATGAAGTGTTGTGGGCGTTCCTCATCGCAATTCTGCCCATAACCGCGATTGTCTTAGCTCTGCCTGTGGGTAAGCTTGTGGACAAGATCAAGAGGAAGACGCCTATTCTATTGTCGATATTGGTCTTCGGGTTGGCGATATGGATTTTTATTAACGGGGACTTGGCTGGGGTTGCTCTGGCTTTGGTTCTTCTCGGCGTGGCGCAAATGCTGATGATGACTTCTTTCAGCGCTTTACAGACCGACTTGACTCCGAAGGAGCAGCGTGGAAAAGTCAACGGTTTCATCAACTTCGCTAATTACATTGTGATGGCAGCGGGGAGCTTCATAGGTGGGTACATGTATGAGCATGTGGCTCCTCAGGCGCCTTTCATGCTTGCCATAGCGTGTGTTCTGCCTTCATTCCTGCTGACGCTTATCCTTGTGAAGGAACCTGAGAGAAGAGAGGAATAGTGACAATTTGCGATGCGCAGCGCGGCTTTCACCCGAGCTTGCTGCCGCAGACGATTACCCTCGAAGTTAGATGCACTTCTGGAGTTTTCTTTATCTTTGTGGGATGTTGAATCAGGTTTTCCATGTAGTCAATGTATCTTTGATGGAGCTCGTGAAATTCCTGTTCCGTCATGCCACCCACCAGAGCACACTTTTCGTTTCTTTTCTCGAGTTTCTTCCATATATTGAGTCTGGCTTGTAAGTGTGTTCTCATTTCTTTTATGCTTCGTCTATGGTCACACAGAAGAAAAGTTGAGAGATGTCCATTCAAGGCGATGTCAGTTAGTCCAGCCTTTAGAAAGAGCTGAGGGATTTTGAAGTGGAAATTCTCAATGTAGGTGGACATGTCAAGCTTCTGACGCCAGCCCTTGTCAATTGCTGTCCCAAACGCTGTGAGAAACCTGCTATACAGTTCACTCAATCTTTCATCCGGGAAGTACTGACCCCCACCCTTGGCAGAGTCAATTACTGCGACTTTTCCGCCGATTTTGGCAACTCTCTTCATCTCCAAAATAGCATCAAATTGTCGAGGAATGTTAGATAAGACTACGTGGCTGACAACAAGGTCCGCATAGTCACTCTCTAATGGGATTTTCCAGATGTTTCCGATCTTAAAGTGAATGTTTGAAATATGCATTCTTCTGCATATCTTTTCCGCTTCTTGAATTAATCTTCTGTCTGGGTCTATGCCTACAACGCTGCCATTTTCCTTCACACAGCCTGCTATTATTTTTGTGAAATAGCCGCTTCCACAACCGACATCTACGACCACACTTGAGGGCTTAGGACTTGGACAAAGCCACTTGCATATGAATGGAATGAATTCGGGTTCATACTCGTATTTCCTGCTAGTTTCCATCTCTTCCGCAGTCTGATATTCTCCCCAACCACTCAAGACTTGCACATCCTAATATTCTACTCTATTGGGTTCAGGTCCCAGCCGGTTAAGCTATCTGCTAGTCTATATGATGCACGCGCTTTATTCTACGATTTAAAAGGTTTTTTCCCATTCTGATCGCATCACTATTTTTTCTCTGTCCCTAATTCTGTCAGTGGCAACCACTCCACTCAAATGGCGCACGCTAGCTCTGAAACAGCGCCAGTCCCGGGCTTTGCTCAGCTTCAAGGAAGACAAGTGGCTGGTTAAGAGAGGTCGCGCAAACCGCCTTTCGCATCTTTGATTCTAAAACGTACTCCTCCATTCTCAGATTTTGTTCTCTTCACAAGGCATAAATGCTGATCAAAGCCATCTACCCTAGTAGTTTCATTGAGCCCTTTTAGGCGATGAAACTAGAACGCAAGAAAGAGAAAGGAGGAAGAGTGCATGAAAGGAGCAAAAGTGAAAACCATCTTGGTGGTACTCTTGATCGTTGCCATTGCAGCGCCTATCTTTGTGTACAGTCAACTTCAAACAAGCAAGCAAATACCAGTAGTGTTAGTGATAAAGTATCCAACCGCTGCCCAGTTCGGACTTTACTGGAATTATGAATGCACAGACCCAGTAACGAGCATAGACTTTGGTGAATATCCCAAATCAACCAACTGGATATACATTTCGAAGTCGATGTACCTCAGAAATGAACAACCGGGCAAACGGATTTGGGTATTCTACAATTCAACGTTACGCGATGCCACAACGATGATCGGTGAAAGCTGGTTCAGCAACGGAACGTCTGTTGATCCTGGCTACGTATACTACGCGAGCTACTACCTATCGATACAGCCAAACATCGAGATCGGGACATACAATTGGGTATTGGGCGTGTGGGCTATATACTAGTGCATACGCGGCGGTTCCAAAATCCTTCAAGTGGTGATCGCAGATGAAGACAGCAGCTTTGTCAGCTGTACTTCTATCGGTAGTCTTAGCCTACGGGCTCTACGCAATACCGGTCAAGGTCGGCTACAATAATGTCGGTCGAATACCTGTCGGCTTGAAAATCAGACCTGCAGCAGTTCTTGCCACGGTTGACATAAAGCCTGACACGTTGAACCTGAAGAGTAACATTTTGAGGGTGACCACGTACATCGAATTACATGACGGCCTCGACGTAGACAACATCGACATCTCATCGATATTGCTGAACAACACTATTCCGGCATGTGTCAAACCCACAGCAACTGGAGATTACGACGGCGATGCAATCCCCGACCTAATGATGAAATTCGATGGAGCTCAGGTCATCTCATACATTCAGCGCAACATTCAGGCTTCAGAACCAGAAGAGAAGTTTGCATGGGTTACGTTGACGTTGGCAGGTAAGCTAAAGGACGGCTTGGATTTCATGGGAAGCGACGTTATCAGAATAATACTAGTCAAGCCAACATAGGGATGCCCTTGCGGAGTATCATAAGATACCGCCATTTTCCCTTCTTTTTTCACTGATGCACGTGCTATTCTATGATTTGAAGGTTTTCTCCCATTCTGACCGCATCATGATCGCTTTCTTATGCTTCATTCTGTCAGTTGCAAGAACTCCATCTAAATGGTCTATTTCATGCTGTAGAAGCTCTGACAAATCGCCTTCTGCACGCATCGCATGTTTCTTTCCCTTCCCATCGATGTACTCAACCCTTATGCTGTGATGCCTATCGACCAGTACGAAGAATTCCACGTTGAAGCTGAAACAGCTGTCCCACACTTCAAACGTCGTATCAGAAGACCACGCAATCCTAGGGTTTACCATTGGTGATTTGAAACTTGGCATGTCAATGAAGACCACTCTTTTCGATTCGCCTATCTGAGGCGCGGCAATTCCACGACCATAACCGAATCTCTTCTTGGCATCTTGAAGCGTGTCTGACAAATCCTTGACGAGGACCTCTAAATCCTCATTATCGAAGTCTGTAATAGGTGATGATTTTCTTCTAAGAGCAGGATTGCCCAACTGCAGTATAGTCCTTATCACGGCGGCGACTTTCCCGAACTGAAGTCATAGATCAGTCTTCCTTTTGAAAATTTCCCACACCAGAGAAAGGCAGGGATTTTCTTGGAGGAAAATGATGCCGTCGGGTTTGGAACCTCTTGTCAGAAGGGGTTAGCTCACTGAAACCAAACCGTTTCCTTATAAGACAGATGGAACTTTGAAGTAATAGGCTGGGAAATTGGAGAAGCTTGTCTCAGTTTGCGGAACCTGCTGCAGCTTCTGCCCAGTGTTTAGAAAGCAGAGATGCCCGGGATGCATTGAGGTTAACCGAAAGGCAAAGCTGTCGTGCGCGATGTATAGGTGCGCTGTTGAAAGGAAGCTGCAGGCATGTTTTCTTTGTGAAGAGTTTCCATGCGAAACGCACTACGAGAAAGGTCTGATATACAAGCATTCATTCCTCGACGCTCTCAGAAAAGAAGACTTTTCCATCGCAAGAAAAGCCATAGGAAAACCGAACTGAACCTGCCATCAAGCTTGCGTATGAGCAGATATCGTTACAATGCGCACGTGCATCTTTTCACTTATTCAGAATTCATTAAGACTATATGGTGACAGATTCCACATTTAGCTCGCAGGTGCACCGGTGTCATCACCTGAGCCTGAACTGTCGTTCACCCTGTCCATCGGAGAAGTAGTCATCATACTGATCGTAATCGCACTCATCTTACTAGTCATAATCATCAACCGAACAGAAGCAGCTTCCCGAAAGACAGACCAACATTATGTTCCACCATCTTACGCCACCAAAGAATGCCCAGCACGCTTCGGCTTTCTCCAGAGGCTGCCGCGAGGAGGCACCATACCCGAGGAATGCTACGTTTGCCCCCAACTGGTCGAGTGTTTAGGCTTCCAGCGCAGCTCTAGAATCTGAATCTGATTTTCATTATAGCGCAAAATGCGCTGACCGAAGTCAGTTCTAACCGAGATCCGCGTGAAATGGTAAGGTTGAATTACCAGTTAGAGCATCACACGTGTGTATGAACCTTAAAATAATCCTCGGCGCAATCGCTGTCATCGTACTGTTCTTCTTCGGTATCATATTCGCTTTTGCAACCGTCTATTGGCCAACTGGATTAGTCGTTTCTGCTATGCTTTTTGTTGTAGGGTTCGGCATCATTTTTTTCGTGTCGAGGAAGCCGAAGACGATTGTTCAGCGGCTTGAGGTTTCTGGGGAGATGAAGGCTGTGGCGCTCAAATGCCCCAACTGTTCAGCGTCGGTTGATGCTAAGCAGATTAAGATCGTGTCGGGCGTGCCCTACGCAACGTGCAATTATTGTGCGCATACTTTTGAGGTGACTGAGGAGCCGAAATGGTAAGACGCCACTTTCTGCTAATTGCGTTAGTTGTTGCTCTTTCACTCGTGACGTTCGTTGACACTGCTGAGGCGCAACAGAGACAATACCACTTCAACCATGAGTGGACGAAAATCTGGATCAACCAGAACGGCAGCATCGACCTGCTCTACGACGTGAGTATGACGCTTGACTCAGGTGATCCAATAAACTGGGTAGAGATCGGTCAGCCTAATGGTGATTTCACAATAGGCGAAGCTATCGACCAAAACGGTAAGACACTGTCGACCTCGGACACAAGCTCTGGAGGTGAATACAAAGTGCGGGTCTACCCGTCTCCACCTTTGGAGGTTGGCCAAACTTTGTGGTTCAACCTTACAACAAATGTTGCCAAAATGATATACGAGGATGAAACAAATCCTGGCTACGTTGGTATGCAGTTCACTCCAACATGGTGGCGAGACGCACGAGTAACAAACCTCAGAGTGCTAATTGTCTTGCCTCCGGGAGTTACGAATCAAACAGTCCGAACTATGGTTGACTGGAACGGCACGCAGCCCGATGAGGACGGCCGCTTAGGCATCTACTGGGAAAGAAGCAACCTCTTGCCAGATCAGAAATACACGTTCGGTTCTGCTTTTCCAAAGGAATTCATTCAAAACTACGTAGCTGCACAGCCTTTATGGCAACGTTACGTGCCTTGGATACTTGGCTTTGGTTTGATTTTTGGAGTTGTAGGCACAGTCGTGTATGTGGCGCGTAAGAGACCGTATTTGATCCCCAAGATCAGCATGGAAACTCTCGGAATACGGCACGGCTTAACGGCAGTGGAAGCCTCCTACTTGCTAGACATGGCGCCAACTATGATCGTCACTGAAATGCTGTACAGCCTCCTGCAGAAGCGCGCAGTGTGGGTTGAGGCAACTACGCCGTCGCTCAAACTGAGAATCATGGAACAGTTCAAGGACAAATCAGCCTACGCAGAGAATGGAGCGCTTCGATACTATGAAATCGACTTCCTCGACGCAATAAGACCTGACGGCACGCTTGACGAAGAAAAGCTGGCGTCTACAGTGATTTTCATGAGGAGCACAGTTGAGGAGAAGATGCGAGGCTACTGCAGACGCGACACAATCGACTACTACAAAGGCGTAGTTGCAAAAGCCTGGGAGCAAGTGGAGCAAGCCGGCACCGCTGAGCTCGCTTCAAAAGCGTATGACGAACAACTGCTGTGGCTGTTCTTAGACCCCAACTATAAAGACCGCACGAACACAGCTTTTCACGACAGAGCATTCGAGCCTAGTCCCTTGTGGTTCTGGTACTGGTACGGATACACGCATTATCATCCGCATCCCACTTACAGACCCAACGTAGAAACACCAACCCAAAGCGCAAAACCGCCCAGTATTCCAGGCTCAGACTTCGCAAACAACGTTGTCGACGCCGTGGGGAAAACGTCGAACAACATCGTGCTCAACATAGAGAAATTCGCCAACGCCATTGTGCAAGCTCCTCCAGCTGCTAAGGCTTCAAGTGAACCTGCACATCACGGCGCCACCTGCGTCTGCGCCTGCGCTGCATGCGCCTGTGCCTGCGCCTGCGTGTCTTGCGCATGTGCTTGTGCTGGTGGAGGAGTAGGCTAGAAGAGGAGGCATGGTGGCAACATGAGTTTTCTGCGTCGTGTCTTCCGCGTTTCTCGCATTCCTCAAGGACGTTATACTTACCGAGGAAAGGGCAAGTTTGCAGGCTTAGCTCTTCAGCTGCGTGTTGAACCCAGCGGTCAAGGCTTGCTGGTCATTAACGCCAACACGGTTCTCTACTTGAATGAAACCGCAGCGGCTCACGCCTACTTTTTCATGCAAGGCTTGCCAGAAGACGCTGCCATCAAGAAGATTCAGAGCATCTACCGAATTGACAAAAAGACTGCCAAGCAGGATCATGAAAAACTGGTGTACGCGGTCAGCACGCTGGCACAGACTGAAGAAGTCTGCCCCATATCATTCCTGGACATTAAAAGCGTTGAACCGTTCACTCAGGAATATTCAGCGCCGCTGCGCATGGACCTAGCCCTAACCTTCAGATGCCAAAACAACTGCGTCCACTGCTACGCTGGAGGACCACACGAAACTGAAGAATTGACCACAGAGCAATGGAAAACCGTCATCGACCATCTGCAGGAAATCGGCGTGTTCATCGTAACGTTCACGGGCGGCGAACCCACGCTTCGAGAAGACCTAGTTGAACTGCTACAGTATGCGCAGAATAAGGGCATAGTAACTGGATTAATCACGAACGGCAGAAGACTGAAAGACAAAGACTACGTGCAGACACTGGAAAAAGCCGGACTAGACTTTGTCCAGATAACGTTAGAGTCGCATGAGGCTAAGGTTCACGATGCCATAACCGCTGTCAAAGGAAGCTGGAAAGAAACAGTGGCAGGAATCAAAAACGCGGTTGCCAGCCAAATCTACACTACAACAAACACGACGTTAAGCCAACACAATGCCGCTCACTTTCTAAAGACCGTTGACTTCATCAAAGAATTAGGCGTCGCAGGCTTCGGATGCAACAGCCTCATATACTCGGGAAAAGCCAGCGACATCAGCGACAAATTCGCGGTGTCAACCGATGCCTTAAAGGAACTCTTGCCCAGAGTCCGCGACAAAGCCAACCAACTCGGCTTAAAATTCCTCTGGTACACTCCAACTCAATACTGCCAATTCGACCCAGTCAGCTTAGGCTTAGGCGTCAAATCATGCACCGCAGCATTGGTAAACATGTGTGTTGGACCCAACGGCGACGTCTATCCATGCCAAAGCTACTTTGAAAGCCTCGGCAACATTCTCAAAGAACCATGGCAAAATATCTGGAACCATCCCCTAGCAGTGAGCATAAGAAAAAGAGAGTACGCCGAACCAAAATGCAAAGACTGCCCGCAGCTGCAAATCTGCGGCGGCGGATGCCCACTCGAACTCCAACAGAACAAATACTTTTGCGCCCAAACTCAGTAACTTGACGCACGTGTCATGCAAGGCACGCGTTTTCAATTGAGCAGTTTCAGCGTGCACGTTTCACTTTAGGCGAGCCAAAAGCCTTAAGAAAAACGAAGTTGAAAGAAGAAAGAAAGCGGAGACGAACTAAAATTGGTTTATTGCACAAAGTGCGGAGCCAAGAACGAGGACACAGCTGTGGTCTGCGCGAAATGCGGAGCAAACCTACAAACTGGAACAGTGGAGTCACGAAGATATGAGAGAAAACGAGCAGAAAGCGAGTGCTTTGGGCTTCCTCACGGCGGCGCCATAGCAGGCATAGTCATCGGTGTGCTGATACTTCTCTGGGGCTTTCTCCAACTTGCTCAGCAAGCAGGCTGGGTCACTCCAACACTAAACTTCTGGTGGATAGTCCTCATCGTTATTGGCATACTCATGATTGCAGGCGGCATATACCGAACCACGCGCCGACGCTAGACATCGCTGTTCCCCGAGTTTTTCTTAAAGTCGCATGATTCAGACGGGCATCTGGAGCAAATTCGCTCGTGATCCCGCTTAGACAATGATATTTTTGTCACAAGCCAAAGAACACTCAAGGCAACAACGAACAGGTCGAGTGAAACACTCCGAGATGACTCCTCAATGCCCAATAAGATCAGAAACGCTCCAACCACAAAGAAGACACCAGTAAACAACCGTGTGACTCCCCTTTGAAGGATAGGCAGTGAAGACTGAGCCAAACCTAGGCTAACACCTACAACACCAACAGCAACAGCTACCACCGCATTCTGCCCGACCTGCCACCCAAAGAAGAAAGAGGCACCATCACCCGCCAACGCGAGAAGCGCACCTAAGAACAGCCCAGAGCAAGTTGCACAGAACGTTCTTTCACCAACCACGAAAACATGCCCAGAAAAATGGATGCACTGAGGGTGATGCCCACGCAGAGTAGAGGAGGCTGCGTGAGAAACCTGTGCACCCAGCCCTTTCTGTTTCGCTCCAGCTGCGAAGAAACCTGAACACGAGCTTGGAAAAAGCACAGCCAGAATCCCCAGAATGCAGACGACTGCGAAGGCCGAACCAACCAGAGGCTTGCGCCAAACAAAGGGTTCCTGCGAAACCTGAGGGCTAGCTACAAACAAGGCTACTAGGATTAGTCCGAAGAGCGAGACTGAAACTTGAAAGAGAATAGTTGATTTGTTGATTTGAGAGTTGAGTTCCCGCAAAATGACTCAGCTCAGACCAAGCCTTTCAGCTGTCTCAGAATGTTCTGACGAGCCATGTAACGGTAGGTTCTTCTCTTTATTTCGTTCTTTGAGAAAATTCTTTGAAGCAGTCTGGGCCATGAGACGAAGTAACTGCGGTAGCATCGATAGAGCTCATGCTGAAGTTCTTCGCGTGTCAACGTTTCGGTGGGCATTATGGCGTGAACCATGTCGTAGTTAGCCCAGTTCCAGTCTTCAATCCAGCCGTTGCGTTTGGCTTCTTCGAAAAGATCTGTGCCCGGATACGGCGTTAAAATCATGAATATGGCAAGGTCAGGATCAAGGAATCTGATAAACTCCCTCAACTCACGGATTGACTCAGCTGTATCTTTGCGTTCTCCGATTATGCATGTTGCCTGTGCAAAGATGCCGTTTTCCTTCAGGAATCGAACTGCTTTTCTGCTGTGCTCTGGGTTGGTTCCTTTGCGGAAGCTGTTAAGCGTGAACTTGCTGTGGCTTTCAACGCCGAGAAGCAGGAAATTGATTCCAGCCCTGTACATCTTTGGTAGCAGGTCCTTGTTGTTCACGACGTCGTCACAGCGTGCTTGCATAAAGATGATTAAGTCATCAGAGAACCTGCGTGCTGTCAGCTGGTGGCATAGTTCTTCCATGCGTTCGCCGAAGCCGAAGTTGTCGTCGGTCAGCCACATCAAACGGATTCCATAATCATTATACAGATATTCGATTTCGTCGGCTACTCGTTTGATCGACTTGTGTCTCCAGACGCCTTGCCAATGCTTCCATTGGGAGCAGAAGATGCATCGATGAGGGCAGCCGCGTGATGCTTCTATAAAGCCGTAGCCTTTGCATCCACCCATCATCTTGAAGTTATATTCGTTAACATAGTCTTTGACGAAATGGTAGCCTGGAAAGGGCAGGGCATCCAAGTTTTTCATTAAAGGTCTGTTGGGATTGTGCCTGATAGTCTGTCCATGCCTAAAGGATAAGCCTTTGATCTCGAAGAGGTTTGGCTTCTTGGGCGCTTTCTCCACTGCCTTCACTAGCTCAACCAGTGTCTGTTCGCCTTCTCCGCGAACGATGACATCAATCTCCGGGTAAGCTTCAAGGCTTTCCTGAGCTGTGACCGTGAAGTGCTGTCCACCTGTTACCGTCATGGCGCCTGGACAGATCTTCTTGACTGTCTCAAGTGTTCGCGCCGTCACGTACGCGTTGCATGTGGCAAACCCGCTTGAGGCAACGATATCAGGGCTAAAAGACTCGATGCGTCTCTCCAGCCCTGTCCAGTCTAGAGCCATGGCTTGACAGTCGACAACCTCGATGTCCACGTCTTTAGCTTGGCTTTCAAGGTAGGCAGCGAGTTGAAGGATTCCGTAAGGTGGGGGAAGGTATTCGCCCATTATAAACCAGTAGTCTTTTGGCGGTTCAACGAAGAGCACTCTGGTCAAGACCATTCACTCCAATGTCCTTATTCAGGTAACCTCAACTTTACACTTCTGGACTAAAAACCTTAGTTTCAGGAACACCCGTGAAGGACTCGTCGACCTAAAAGCCTTTACACTCGGAAACCAAACCCATATGCCTCACATAATCATTTGAAAACAGCAAAGGAGCTCCATCATGGTCAACGTTACTGCTGTAGTACTCGATTTAGACGGCACCTTATTCGACATCGATCAAAGAGAACTACATTCCATCAACAAGGCTTTGTCCACTGTGGGAAAGCCAACCTTTTCCTCTCAATCCTTCATTCAAGAATACTACTCCAACCCGTACGAGCAGATTGGAACAAGCGCCTTACTAAGGAGAGCCATAGGCAACGAAGCCCTGAATCAGCAAGCAATTGAGGTTTACAGAGATGAGTTTTGGAGAACCGCGCATCTTAACAGGTTGCATGCAGGGGTTTTCGATGTTCTGCACGCTCTAAGAGATAAAGAGATGAAGGCAGCCATAGCAACCCTGAGATCTAGGCGAGCACTCGTCGAGCAAGAGATAAAGCAATTCCAGATTGAGGATTTTGTGGATATTCTCCTCGTTCGAGATGACATCGGCTATCCTTCAGGGATGCCGCCGTCTCCAGACGTTATCACTGAAGCACGTCGCCTCCAGTTCGAAAAGACTCTGATGTTACTGAAAGCCGAACCTTCTAACACGTTGATTGTGGGCGACTCGTGGTGGGACATCCGAGCAGCAAAACAAGTTCATGTGCCAATCGCTTGGGTAAAGACTGGGTTCGGCGCTCACAAGGATTTTTCACCCGAGCAACCAGACATTACAATTGAAAATCTGAAGGAATTGCTTCAGCACATCCAAGCTTAGCACTGACGCCGTCGCAAGATGAATCGTCACCGTTTTTAACACATGTATGCCAGAAAACTCAGCGTTTTTCTCCTCTCATGAAGAAATACGTTCTGTACGGCTGGAAACCAGCTTTTGTGTATGCTCGAACCGCTGGCGAATTGTCAGCTAAGACAAATATCATTGCGAGCGGCACTCTCTCCAGAATCTGCTTGACTATTTTGGACACTATTGACGTTGCGTAACCCTTGTTTCTATGAGCCTCCAGCGTAGCCACAATTCCGATTAGCCCAGCCCACTCAGTTAACCGTAAGTTGCCAATTGAAACCAGTTCATCGTTAACCTTCACTCCAAACCATTCCGCGCCTTTACCCATTCCTTCCATAATGCCTTGACCTGCTACGTCTCCCCAGTATTCAGGATCAGCATCTCGCATTATAGCAGCGATTTTCTCAGAATCAGAAGCATCCAACGCCACCACTGGACAGCCTATGACAGGCCTTTCGTCTCCCCTGCGAGCCAACATCAGCATCATTTCTTGACTCTGCTTCAATGTGGGCTTATACTTCCGAAGAACTAGCAGCTCATGCTCCTTCAGAGACTGGAATTCCACCTTTTCCAAGTCCAGTTTCTGTAAGAGAGCTTCTGCGGCTCTGCTGCTTCCTCTTAACTGAGCTATTCTATCGTCGTAAACCAGCATCATTCCTTCAATTTCTTCATTTTCCAAAGCTAACAGGATTTTCGTCTTCTCTCTGTTGTGTTTCCAATCGAAAGCAAAGAAATAGTGATGAGGTATGTCTTGGTTCACGTGTTTCCAGAAAAGGGCTTCGAGATTCTTGTCTAATTGCACAATCTTCATGCTGGCATCAGTCCTCGAGAAACAGATTTCATCGTTCGAATTATATAACCGACGTGGACTCTACTGAATTGTTGTCTTCTGTGCGTAGTCTGAAATAACGTCAGCTCGCTTGCTTTTCCTTGGAAATCAGAGTGCTCCAAGCAACAACCAAAAATGACAAGATGACGAGGGAGAGGCTGGTCCAGAGGAACGGTTGAGTCGGAGCAACTTCGTAAAGTACGCTGCCAGCGTATGGTCCAGCGATTTCGCCCAAGCCTATCATGAACATGTAGAGCCCAAAGATGGCTCCTCTCAAGCTAGCAAGAGAATATTTTGTCACCACTGAACTGGAAAGCCAATAAGTCACCTGTCTTGCACCTATGAGAAACACGGCAAAGGGAAGAAGAAGAGAAAGCGCAGGAAGCCCAAGCACAATCATGCCTAGGACAGTTAGCCCAAACCCTGCTATGAGAGCCCACGTTATCCCATGTCGGTCACCAAACCATCCTAGAAGAGCAGCTAGAGCAAGTTGACCAGCGGAGAGCAAAGAAGTCAAGGCTAGAATCACAGGTCTCTGAAGATGATAAACGTCCTCAAGAAGCGGCGACAAAAGAGGCATGCTCATCGCCGAGGCGAAGGTTATCGGGATACAGAGCAGAATCCACGACATGAGCTTTCTGTTCTTCACTATGGCAGCAAAATCTGAGGCAACAGACCATTTCTGCGCCCTTTCCGGCAACTGCGGCGATATGAACGAGATAGTCACTGCAGAGATCAAATAGAACACGAAAGCAATCCTCAGAAGCCATCGCATATCGATCACAGCAAGCAGGTACGCACCTAACAGGGGAGAAAAAATCATTCCAAGAGAATACCCAGCCTGTGTAAAAGCGAATGCTCTAGCCACACGCTCTTTCGGAGCTGCAGCTGCAATGTATACATCTATGGCTGGACTAAGCAACGCTACATTGTACAATATTGCCCCAGGAATCAAGTGCTGCCAGCTTGTAGCAAAAGAGTAGATTAAGGGCGCCGAGGCTGTTTGCATCCAGTAGAGAATAGCCAGCTTTCTCCGGTCGTACCTGTCTGCGATGAAACCGCCAAAAATCATAGTTGTAAAGTAAATGGCATTCATTAAAACATAGAACAGACCCACTTCAAGAATTGTGCCGCCTAGATCTCGTATGTACACCGGCAGGATGAAATAGTATAAGCCGCCTCCACAATCCCACAAGAAGCTGGCCAAAAAAATCAGCTGCAAGTCTCTGGGAAGACTGAAAACGCCCTTTAGGAATGAAAACTCTTTAAGACCACTTGCCAATCTCATAGACGCCTTTTTTGGCTTTAATGTCACTTCAAGTTTTTCACCGACATCGGTTGATAAGTTCTGTGGTGGCTCGAAGACTGCATAGGAAACTAAAAAGAAAGGGACTTTCTCTGAAGACTAAAGGTTTCACATTGGCTGTTGTAGATTGAGAGCGCTTGTGTCAGTTGGCTACTCTATTGTTATGAGTCTCTTCATGGCGTAGGGACAGCAGAGAACCTCTGTTTCAACGGCTTTCATGTAATCCATGAGCTTAGTCTTCAGCAGCCTCAAAGCTTCCTCGTTCTGCTCCGCTTGTTTCACATGAAAATCCTCGATTTCAAAGACCTTTTCCTGCAGATGCAACACCATAGCTGCAACGATCTCGCCGTCAGTCTTCTCAACCACATAGCAATGTTTCGCCACGATTTCAAGATGATCAATAGTGTGCTGTTTGGCTTCTAAGTAGCCCTTATCCTTGTCTGGGTCATGGTCTAGAGCAACCATTCTAGCCACCGCTTCAACGTCTTCAACACGCATGTTACGAATTGTAAGCATTAACGTCACCTCCATCTTGGTTTCAGAATTTTCAATCAACAACGACGCGCTCACATAACTCGCCGTGAGCTGAACTATGATCAGGAGCAGATTACGAGGATTTCATCTGAATCGCCCCCAATAATAGGAGGCATCGAAACAGATTCCTAGTCTTGCAATTATAAAGCCTTTGCTTCCAAGAAAACCCAAGTAACAGAACGACGTGTCATGACACTGTTTCGGGTGCCTGTGGCTCTGCCTGTTCTTCTGCTACGTCAAGCTCTGGGTTTTCAGCTGCCCGTTGAACAGGAAGTTCAAGGACTTCTTTTTTCTGTCTCTTCTCTTGAGCTTTCAGTCGTTCCTCTTCGAACCTGTACGCATCTCTTAAGGCGTTGGTGTACCATATTCTCTGAGCGCCGTAGTGAACTCCAAGGATTATGCCAGCGAGAAGCAACATCACGCCGATCAGAGTAAAACCTAGACCCAGAAAATCGTACGGAGAAGCTCCAAGCTGATAGGGAAATATGAGAAACCACTGTGGTCTCTGCACTGTTATCAGCGTCTGGATGATTCCTCCAGTTAAGAATACTGAGCCTATAATGGCTATACAATAGGCTATGGATTCATTGTGGCGTGATTCCTCAGCTTTTTCATGTAGGTAATAGGAGAAGCTCAGCATGGTCGATAGTCACTTCTACCTTGAATCATGGAAAGAGCTTTACAAGTAAGCTTTATGACTTAGTGCTCTGTAGGCTGGATTCAAATACGCATGTACCTATGGTCATTTCTTAACTGAAAAGACGACGCCTGAAAGAATCATCAGATTCACCAATAAGAGAAAAGGTGTCCTGATTCCAAAAGCTAGGAAATAAGTCACAATAATGGGCATTACGGGGAATGAAAAATCTATCACCGCATCGAAGAAAGCCATGTAGAAGCTTTCTTTCCCCGTTGGAGCCAACTCCGCAACAATCGCGCTGGACTGAACAAACACCGCTCCTAACGCAATGCCAAGAAGCCCTAATGAGAGGCTCATCTCAATAGGATCACTAGAAAAATAGAGAATGATGAAGGGAACGGCGCCAGCGAACGCAGCTGATGCTACAACTCTTTGTTTCCCAACTTTTTCAGACAGCAAGCCTATAGGAACCTGCAGAACAGTAAACGCCAAGAAATACGAAGTCAGAATCACCCCAATCCAAAGAGTCGAAAACCCAAGGGACTCACCAACGATCGGTATCATGATGTCTAAGGCAGCGAAACACAGCTCCGCCACAAAGGCAGCCACACAGATTAATGCAATGCCTCGGGTTGAAAGCATGCTCCTCAGCGACCGAAAGAATTCCGCACTTTGAGCCTCAGCTTTCTCTTCCTTCAAGAACTGAAGAGAGATTATAGCTACCAAAGACGCTAACCCACTAACAAAGAAAGGATAGGAAATGTCCAAAGCCGCAACTGCACCACCCAAGACAGGACCAATGATTATTCCAGCGCCGTTCGCTGTTCTGTAGAAAGCCATGCTTCTTCCCTTTTCCCTAAACTGAGCAACAAGACCAAGCGCTGCAGGACCAAAGATTCCAAGCCCAACGCCTTGCAGCACACGAAGAAGCACGAGCTGAGCAAAGCTCTGAGCCATGGCTAAGAACAGGGCGGAAACTCCATATATCAAAAGCCCTACAAAAACGAACCTTTTCTTTCCATACCTGTCACTTAAATAACCCGTGTAAAGCTGAAGCAAAGTCCAAGTGAGAGAGTACGCTGTGAAAAAGTATCCTATCTCAGAGTAAGCAACGCCATAACGCTCAACGTATTGAGGCAGAATCGGCGAAACCACAAAGAGTGCCAGGGTCTCAAGCAGTCCGAGCAAAGCGAGACCGAAAAACTCACTTGTCTGCCCCACCATGGATTCCCGCATATTCAGGACTCTGGATACCAATGAAACTAAAGCGCTTAAAAGAATAACCTGAGTGAAACAGTGCTGGGAGGATATGAGGCTCATCCTGTCCATTGCAATAATCGCAGATACAGTATGTTGATAAGCTGAGCTTGTGTTAAAGAGCATCTGTGCCATGGAATTGAACATCAAACGCCTAGAATTCACACTTACTACCAAATGCAACTCACAATGCATATACTGTCAAGCAGAGGCTTCTCCACTCAAAAAGGAGATTATGGACGTCGAAGATGCACACAACTACCTAACAGAAACATGCAGAGTCTCAAAACTCGAATCTTTCATGGTCTTTGGCGGAGAGCCCATGCTTTTCCCCAGCCGAACCCTTTCCATTCTCGACAGGGCAAGCAAACTAAACATCCCTAAAATCGAAATGCTGACAAATGGAATCTGGGGGAAGAACCCAAGAAGAGCCCAAAACCTTGCACTTGGACTGAAGCGATCTGGTCTAAATGACCTGGGAGTAAGCGTTGATGCCTTCCACCTCCAATTCATACCACTAGAGTATCCACGGAACGCTGCCCTGGCTTCAGTTCGAGCAGGCATTGAACAGGTTAACTGGAACGTAGCGGTTGTCGAATCCCTGAACAGTAAGAACAAATACGACCGAAAAACCGCCAGAATACTGAAGTCATTGAAACCAGTGGGAATAGAAGCCCACGTACACAGGGTCATACCAGTCGGACGCGCGATAACCAATCTAAAACAGTACATCAAGAAAGAATCATTGCACGGTCCTTGCACAAGCGATCCAATCTTGGAGAATACGCTTACGAACCCAGAGTGCATTACCATCGAACCGTCCGGCAGAGTGGACATTTGCTGGAACCTGACAATCGGTAACGCTAGGGAAAAGCCGCTGAGCCAAATAATATACGAATACAACTGGCGTGAGAATCCAATAATCAGAACACTGGTTGAAGAAGGACCCATGACCCTGGTAAGAAAGGCTGCGGGAGGCAAGTTCCGCTTGCAAGAGGACCAGTACCTGAACAAGTGTCACCTATGCATAGAGATCCGAAAAACAATCAACGTTTGCAATGCCACACCCACTAAAGCTTGATCGTTGCAACGTCAATGTAATTTGGGAACAAACCGTCCAGTTCTGTTTTGATAATTCACGTATTCCTCTCCGAAACGCAGCACCAGAAGTCTCTCCTCTTCAAAGGTGATCTGATAGTATCCCGGAATTGCGAGCATTGGAAAGAACGTGAACACGCTAGGCCACAAGAGAAAGAGCCCGACAAACATAAGGAAATAGCCCAGATAGGAAGGATGCCGCACATAACGGTACGGACCCCATGTAACAAGCTTTTGCTGTTCAGACATCTCCCAAGATGTAGCATATTTGCCCCTCACAACCACGCTCCAGATGAACAGGAAATAACCGAGTGATGTGAGAATCAAGCCTAGAATCTGCACGTAATCCATGAACGGAAACTGGTAACCGAAAGGAAAACCACTCAGCATCGAACTTAGCCCAGAGAAGACGAGAAAGAGAAACAGGAGTGTCACCAAAAAATAGGCAAACGTGCCAACAGCCGCCAAAGCCATTGCCAAGCCATAGGGTCGTTCAACCTCTGCATAGGTCCTTCCGCCGGTTTTTCGTCTATGAAATTTCATAATGTTGTGCAAGTTCACTGAAAAGAACACTGCCAACCAAACAGAGAGAAAAGCTGCAACAACGGCTTCATTCAGCATGATTGCCGTATCAGTCGCATCAGTTCATATGTTTTACGAGTGCTTTCGTGATAGCAATCTCGCTTTCGTCCGCTTGCGGGTTCATCCAGTTGGCGACGGTATCCATCACGGTTTTGTCACAAGGGACAGAAGCAGTTCCCGTAGCTTCTTTTGGGTTTCTATATTCTTCCTGAATTCGGAATCTGTCATCGACAGGGTTCCAGCGTACTCGGAAACTGAAAGCCTCGTGACGAAATCCAACTCGTCCAAATTTGCAATCGCGTCCTCAAACTTGCCAGATTTTGCCTTCTCCTCCAGCTGAGCTTCCAAATCGACTAATTTGGAAACCTGATCATCTGTGTACCCTATTTTGAAGCCAAGTTTCTTCAATGCTTCAAGTGACGCCTTCGCCTGTTCGACTGCTGCTTTGTGGTTGCGAGAAGCTGTTCCGCGCGCCTTTCCAACGCTAAAGGAAAAAACCTCCGCTGTGGTTCTGTAGTAGCTTTCGATCATGTGACCGGAGCAGCAGCGTTCTTCGCGCGCCACCTCAAGCATTCCTCCCTTGACAAGTTTCTTAACGTGATGATAAACTGCCTGGGGAGTCAGGTTTAGTTCTTGAGCCAGTTGACCTACGGTCATCTCTTTGACTCGCAGTAGATAGATGATCTTTCGTCTGGTCTCGTCGGCTAGAAGCTGGAATGATTCTGGATCTGTTATTGTCTTCATTGGTCGCATGTTGCTTACCTAATAAAATAAAGACTTAAATGGCATAAAAGCCTTTTGGTTATTACAAATGAGGTTTGGCTATTAAAACAGAAACTTTATAAGCGACACAGGCTTCAGTATTAAAACGGGGATTTGAATAGGAAAATGGTGATTGAAATGAACTGTGAAAAATCAACCCAAACTTACCACGCGACGAGAGGAAACAGTAAAATAGAGAAACTTGGCAAAATCAGCCAAGCCTTCGACACGCTTAGACACGTGCTCAAGGGCTCCGAATCCAACTCACAAATCCAACCTTACAGCGAAATAGAACAATACAGAAACCCACAGTTAAACCCTGACATCTGGCAAAACTGGACAATCGAACAAATTCGCAATCGCATGATCTAGCACGAAGAACACTACCCTCTCACACCCTCTCTTTTTTTAAAACCTTAATTCACAACGAAATAAACAATGCCTCAAACAAGTGAGAGATGCGCTATAGCTCAAGTTGGGCGGAATCAGTTGACTACGTCGAATCATGCACCTGCTGGCATGTTTGCTTTTACGATGATTTGTGTGGGACAGGTTTTCTCGTTGTTGAGCACAGCCATGACAGGATTTGCGCTAGCCGTTTGGGCTTGGCAAATGACTGGCCAAGCAACAGCCTTGGCATTAGTCGGCTTCTTTGCCTTCGCCCCTTTGGTGCTGGTCAG
>Ga0315310_10000413_pt1 | contig 27447 bp, 57 predicted proteins | sample TDP5_MG_FD_203630 | JGI IMG/M metagenome (GOLD analysis project Ga0315310, IMG submission 203630) | Freshwater sediment microbial communities from Lake Towuti, South Sulawesi, Indonesia - TDP5 | ecosystem: Environmental > Aquatic > Freshwater > Lake > Sediment | place: Indonesia: South Sulawesi...
TAGGGCATCTTAACTCTTATCTCTTAGGTGAGAACGAACCGCCTACAAGACGACAAAAAAGGGGCGAGGGTAGCCGACAAAGAAGAGGGCTACGGGAGGCGGCCCGCTAACAGGTCCTCCGCCAGCTTGCTCTTCTGGTTGCCCAGCCACTTCTTACAGCGGTCTTCTGCGGTTTTTATGTCGTCTATGAGCAGGGTGGCGCCCGATATGGTGCTGAGGCTTTGGGGAACTCGTATCGTCTGCTCTTCAGGTGTGCGCCTGTGCTTGCCGTGTTGAGCGGTCCAACTCTGCGCCATAGCTAAGCCGTATTGGGTTTGATGTTCAGCCTTGAAGCGGTCCATCACTTGGGCGATCGTCTTGGCGCCGAGACCGTACGCCATGCCCATAGCGCCCGTTAAGGTTAGAGCCATAGGAGACGACATAAATGTGTGCTTAGCACGGTCCACTTTGCCTTTTAGATCGCCGAGTTTGTCCTTAGCGTTGTAGATACTGGCTTCGAGACGTGGGAACAACTCGTTAAGTTTCTTGATTCGTAAGACACGCTCGTAATCGCTGGGTATTCTGAACCTGCTGAGTCCTGAGACGCCCAGCCATGACAAGGGGTTAAAGCACATCTCGACACGGGCAAAGACGCCGACCCTTATGGCGAAGCGGGTTGTTAGGTCTCCGCCGTCGATCTGGACGCCTGTCTTTATGCCTGCGAATTCGCCGAACATGTAGGTTTGTCCGTATATGCCTTCGTGAGACGATAAAGGTTCTCCTATGATTTGGCGAGCGGTAGCGTAGACCTGTTCAGGCGGTATAAGTAGGTGCTTCTGGGTTGCGACTGCCACAACCTCATTAGCCGACATAATAAACTGTAGCGGGCGCTCCTGCTTGACGCCTATTAGGAGCTGGTCCATGAATTCGGGGCGGTCTTCTTTATGGGCTTTTATTGTGTCGTCTATTTTGCGCCCGTAGACTAGTCGCAAGTAGGACCATTTAGCTCTGTTCTGCCAGCCGATCGGTATAGTTTCGCCCTGTTCCGTTTCGATGTGGCGAGGGTTCACCAACTCGCCGACAACAACGCTAATCGGTGCTTTTTCCTTCATGCGTTTCACCTCCTTCACGGGTTAGACGACATAAATAGTGTTAGACGACAAATATAAACTTTCTGTGTCGTCTGCACAACACAAAAACAGATCAGAGAAAAGGGGGTTTAGTAGAGTTCGCCCTTCTCTGCGCCGTAGTCGTGTCGGCTCTCTTCATATCTAGGCAAGTCGTCGGTTGCGTCGTGTTCTCCCTTCCCGAATATTCGCCCGCATTTAACACATTTGAAGGCTAGGAATCCTCTTGTGACGTGTTCCCGCATCGCAGGGTGGTAGGCTTTAGTTTGACAGTAGGGGCAAGTTAGTTCTAGATCGCTTTGTTCTTCCCATCCTTTAGGCTTCATTTTTTCGTCGTCTCCTTTCCGTTTTGCTCTAACCATTTTCGCCAGTTTTCAGATTCTAGGGCGTTGTGGTGTGTGAAGTATCCGCCTTCGTACAGGTGATGGTAGAGGTCTCGCAGGCCCTCGCTGTGGTTGATGAGTTCAACGTATACGTCGCCGTCCCGCCAGTTCAAGCGGTGGATTAAGTCGTTTATGGCTTCTATGTCGGCGTGATAGTTTTTGAGGCTTATGTAGGCGTAAAAGGCCCAGTAGTCTTTGAACCAGTCGGACGCAAAGACTTCTATCCACTCATCGTTTTGGGGTTGATCGTTTACGGAGTTCCAGCGTCCCTTATACTCCATGTTTTCACCATCTAGGATATTGTAAGCGTTGCTTAAAAGTGTTTGTCGTCTATGTAGAACAGAAATACAAAAAAGACGACAGAAAAAGGGGTTATTCGGGAGGATAGGGTGGGAAGGGGTGTCCTTCTTCTTGTTCAGCCTTGTCAGCTTTGCGGCGTCCTTTAACCCATTCGTCAAGTTTTTTGATTATTTGTAGGTAGATGCGTGTTTTTGTGTCGTCTTCCACAGTTTCTTCTTCATATAGAGAGGTCCTTCGCTTCGTGTAGTAGGGATAACGTTTCGCAGACGACGTGGAAAAGCCTAGAGATGTCAGCAGTCCATCAACAGCCTCTAGCACCTCTTCGGCTAGTTTTTTGTCGCCTATCAAACGCAAACTCACACTAGGCACGATGTCTCTCCTCCCAGACGTGACCGCAGTTGTCGCATTGATATTGGGTCACTTTAAGCCTGTATTCATCCCATGAGAGCAGTTCAACGATCTTGGAGTCCTCACCGCACTTAGGACATTCGGTCATTTCTAGGTCGTCTCCTCTTCTACTTCTTCCACAGTTATGTCTTCTTCGTTTGCGATCTTCCTTCCGACTTCATAGGCTTTCTCGGCTGAGTCATAGAGTCTATTCTGTTTAACCCACATTCTAATGAACAGTCGATATTTTTTCGTCATTTTTTTGTCGTCTCCTTGTCTTTTGTTATTATTAGAGGTCTTACAACAGGCCCGAAGTGGAAGGTTGTGTCAAGAAGTTCAACCTCGCCGACGCGACGCCAACCACCAACTATAATGCTTGCTTTCTTTGAGCCTTCTTCGGCTGGGCAGAGTTCAACAACCCTGCTCATTAGATGTTTCTTGATCTCCCGCAACAGACCTTCAATAGTTTTGAACTCAACTTCTCCGCAGAAATTCTGTCTTCCAAGGTTAATCAGTTTGGCTCTCATTTTTGCGTCGTCTCCCTTTTCCAATCTCTTGGTCTTTGACGATATAGTTTCCCCTGTTTCTGTTTCAGCATCTTTTTGTAGGTTGAACAGTCATTGTAGTTGAAGAGGAGGCCAAATCGGACGCGGCAGAAGCTTTTGAAGTGTTCCTCTGTTAGCTCATCCTCGCATTCGTCTATGTATGGACATTCCTTCATGGCTCACTCCTCCTTTTTGTCGTCTTCTTCTTTGCAGAAGTCGCTGTCGTCGTAGCTCATGTAATCTATTTTGTCGGCTATTTCGTCTGGAAGCTTGGCGTTCACTATGGCGTCTAGGACCTTTTCGGCTTCTTTCCAGTCTTTGGCTTCAACTGCCACGTGGATTAGTCCCATATATTTTGTCATGTCGTCTACACCTCCGCTTGTTTTCAGTTCGTGGGGCTTGACGGGAAGGCTGAACAAGCTAGAAAGGATTGGCGTCTGGCCAGCAGACGCAAAACCCATCTTTCCATCAAGCCTTTCCACCTGTTTCAGCATGAAGGACTAGGCAAGCCAGACTTATAAGCGTTGCTTACAATTTCGATATATCTTTCCACGTCGCCTACTTTCTCCTTACTTCTATTGCTATGCCTAGTTTCTTGGCTTTGTTGACGATTCGCTTCAGTTTTTCCTGCGTGAACTCTGAGAAGGCGGTAGCCATCATCAAGGGACCGAAGCCTGTTACGATTTCGATTCCGCAATTGGAACACTTGTATTTGTCTCCGCAGACGACAAAATCAATATCGCCTTCTTCCCATGAACCTTCAATCATGCGGTCCGTGTAGACGACGCCCCCTTCCTGAATCGGCCCTGGTGTTGCATGTTCAAACGGATGATAGACTACTACGTTGTTCTCCTCGCATCTCATCTCTCGGCCACACTTGACGCAGACAGGCATAATCATTCAACCTTCACCTCCAAGCATTTTTACGAATTGCTCTTCCGTTAGTTCTGCACCTTCGTGATAACCACATTTAGGGCAAATTCGCCTAATAATTTGATAGAAGCATTTGTCGCCTTCAACATCCTTGGTCATTTCTAGATAACTTAGCGCATCTTCTGTTGGTGGAACTAATGCTGGTTTTTCAAGCTCAATCAGTTCACCACATTTATTAGGGCACTCCGTTTTTTTCGTCACCTCCCTTTCTTTTTCATTTCCTTGGCTTTTCGGAGCCATTCTTTTCTCTGTCGTTTACTGGCTTTCTCTACGGCGTCTACGTCTCCGAGAGTGTGCTCGCCTTTACATCTGGGACATCGCCCGATCCAGACTGGCGGGTTTCTTGACGCTAACCATGCTTTTAGTTTGCGTCCGCATCTGCATTTGACTGGGCGAAATTCTGGGAGGATCGGTTCGCCAGTGGTGGGGTCTACGAAGATTCTTCCGCCTTCCACCCGTCGCTTATAATAGAAGTCGCCTGTATCTACGATTGGCGTCTCTGCATATTCAGCGTATCGTTCCTCAAAGTCTTTTTCGTCTCGGCACTCAACAACCTTCATGACTTTACGTTTACTTTCACTCAACTCTCTCTGTCTCCTTCTCCTCGATTTTCAGGTCTCCCGTATACTCATAGAGCATCCTTAGAACAACAGTTAGCCTGTTTGCACCCAGCCTCTTCACTAGCTCTTTCCATGTGTCGTGGGGCAGGTAGAGGTCAACAAACTTTAGAGCGTCGTCTACCCTCAAAATGGTTTTAGGCTCCACTCTCTTCACCTCCCTTTTCTTCCCATTCTATTTTGAGTTTGCTTAGTTTGTCGGCTAGTTGTTTCTGTTCTTTTCGGATTTGCTCTATGGTCTCTTTCCATGCTTTATGATCTATGAGGGTCATTAGGGCGTCTCGGATTATCTCCTGGAGCGTTGGCGGTTCTAGGGCGTCTAGTTCTGCGGCGTATTCCATTCCGTAGCGTTGGGTTCGTGGATCACGTTTGAGTTTCTCTATGGTTGCGGCGTCTTCAGGGCGAGGTGGAAGATTGAACCGCTCTATTTGCTCTTTCGTTAGAGCGACTCGAACGACGTTGAAGTTCTCTCCGCCGTAGCGTCCTAGCCTTTCCTTTAGGTCTCGTTCAATATCTCTTCCTGAAGGATCATAATCACCAAAATACAGAACGATTGTCTTTTTCTCTGTTATTGGATTCATTCGCTCTGCCATATCTTTCACGTATGAATATGAGCCGTAGCCCTTAGTTGGAAAGACGTTGACATGGAATCCGTCAGCTACGTCTGTGAAGATTCTGCTTAGGGCGTCTTTTTCTAAGGCAATCAGCAAGTAGTGTGGTTGCGCTGGCCACAATCTCCTAGTCCAATATCGCCACGAACCCTTGAGGCTTTCAATCTGTTCACTTAGGAAGGAATCCAAGTCGTCGTAGCCCCAGTCGCCTGTGCCGAGGACTTGTCTACTGCGGTCCTCGATTCTTGTGTCGTCTACTTCGCCTCGTTCTCTAGCCTTTACCAGCAACCTGCTCAGAGTCTTGTAGGCGGTTACGGTGTTCGGGATCAAGAGTTTTGCGACTAGTCTATAGTATATTTGTCGGAGCGTTAAGGGCATGTCATACTGCGCTAGGACATCGTTGACGGCTTTCACGATCTCTTGATACTTCACGTTTTTCACCGATTAAAAGTACATGACCAATCCCCTATTTAACCTTTTTTAAGGGTTGCTTACAAGCTCTGAGCGTTCAATCCCGTTATTTTTTGGATGAATTCTTGGACCAATGGTGGCAGTCTAGCTTGTGTTACGCTTCTTAGAGGGTCTCCTTTCCAAGCCTCACTTAGTTCTATGAAGCCGTATTCGGCTAGGAATTCCAGGGCTTTAAGCAGTTTGCTTGTTGAAAGGTTTAGGAATGGTTTTTTGGCGCTAATCTCGTTTATGTCGTGCCAATTTCCGTCTGTAAGAGACTCGAACAGTTTGTCAACAACCGCCAAGCTTGCCCCTTCTCAGGGTTTGACGGGAAGGCTTAAAGCGGAAAGGAGTTCGGTGTTGCGTGTTGGCGAGACGTTGTTCCCCCAGATCAAAACTCCACTTCCCATCAAACCCCGCACTATATCAGTTTAGTTTTCCTTATAAAACGTATGGAATTAGATTCTAGAGGTTCTTTCTATTTGGAGTTAAAAAAAGGAGGGAGTTTGGCTACTATTCTAGGACTACAAAGGGTTTTTCGGGCACTTTGACTGATTTGATTTCTAAGTTTTCCGTGCTGAAGAGTAGAGTCTGTATGGCTTTGATTTTCTTTAGAAAGGTTTGGTAGTTAGCTATACTTCTGTGAAGCGTAACCAAGATGTGGTCGCCTTTTCTTCCAATGGCGGGGGCAATCACCAAGACGGACCATTCGGAGAGGTTTATTGTCTTGTCAACAATCTCGCATAGTGTTACGGCGCCAAATTCGTAGCCCAGTTTTGCGTAGTCTGGAATGGCGAAGTAGTCTTTAATGATGCCTTCATCCACTAACCTTTGTCTGGCTCTCGTCACTGTTGGTTGAGATACTCCAGTGCTTTTAGCGATGTCACGGTCGCTTCGTTTACAATTTGATAGAAGGGCGCTCAGTATTTTAATATGTGCCTTTCGAGCCATTCATTTTTCCTCTCGATTTTAAAGGAAAAAAGCTATTAATATACGTTTGTGAATTATAATTATAGAGGGCTTTTCTATAGTTCTTTTTCAACCTTGACGATTTCCCAACCGAACTTCAAGCCTTGTTGTTCAAGCCATCTTGCTCTTCGTTTGGCTTGAAATTCGTCTCGGCATCCTATGCGGATTCTCTGGCCCAGATCGTGAAGAGAAGCTTCTAGGCGGTATTCCCATTCTTCGTCGTCTACCATGCTTTCGCATATTGCACGAAGCCTACCAGCATCCATTGGCGTTTGAGGATGCAACACCAGCATGACTGGCTGTTTCAAGTCGTAGGCAGGCTTCTTTTTTGGTCTGGGTGGAAACGCTTTGAGGCGTAGAGCCTTAGCCATAGTCTTGCCAGCCTCAGTGACGACGGCGAATACTTTGTAATACTCACACAGTTCCAACCAATCTTTGTCGGCTTTAGACTCTTTTGCGACAGCCAAGGCTTCCTCAAAAGTTGGAAATTCGCTCTTAGGAAACTTAACATGGAAATGGTTTGGTGTTTTACTCTGCTCAATCTTGTAATGCCCAAGTTCAGGGTGGAGTTTTCTTAATTTCTCGCAATCTTCAACCACTTGCTGATAAGTCATACCGTCAAAGTCAAGATGGAGCACCCAGAATTTTCTAGATTCAGACAAGTTCCCAAACGCATCAGTCTCAACAGGATAACTCATGGTTTCTTCCTCGCCAAGTATCTGAAGATTTTTTCTATGTTGGGAATGGACCAGCAGTTTGGACACATATAGGCCCTTTTTGCCTTATACTCGTAACAAGTCCAGTTTGACTCTTCTTTAGGATTTGAGCGGTGTTGGGCGCCGCAGATAAAGCACGTCATTAGTTCTCCATGAAAAGGTAGCCCTGGCACGGCTTGGCCGCTAGTGTATATTCGTATGTGTTTGATTCTGCGCTTTTCACTCATTTTGTCGTCTCCTTTTGAAAACCGATAAAAACATCTCCTAGAGCCTGCAACCACGTATGGGCCTTTTTATTCAAAATGTAAATATGTTTCTTGCCGACAGAGACAACAATACCTATCCATTCACCTTCCTTTCCGTCAACTAAGAAGTCATCAGTAATTTCAAATCTCATGGTTTCTTTTCCTCTTCTTCTTTTATCTGCTTGGGCGTCTTCTTCTCTCCTGTTACGTATTTTTTCATGTCGTCTTTTTCTTCTTCTGTTGGTGGGTAGATGAGGACTGGTGGCTCGAATTTTTCTCGGTAGGTTTCTTCTTCGTTTTCTCTTACGCTCATTTCTTTTATGGTGGCGCCTTTGGCTTCTTCCACGATTTCGATTTCGCCAGTTTCGGCTATTTCTGGTGGTGAGGCTCCGCTTGGCAGGGCTATCCAGTTCCAGCGGGCGTAGAAGTCTTTTGTTATTATTTTTAGTTCTTTGTCGGTTAAGGGTGCTGTGTAGTCTATTTCGCCTGTTTCTGGGTCTCGCAAGGCGTCTATGTTGTAGATGATTTGGAAGCGTTTTGTGTATGGTGCTTTCGGCGGAACTGCGACCACGACTGAGAAGATGACGAGTTTGACTTGAACGAGTTCTTTGACTACTACAATTTTTAGGGCGATTGCGGCTTCTAGGCGTGTGATTTCTATGCGTTGTCTTCGTATTTCTATGATGGCGCTTTCTCTTTCGTCGCTCCATGTTAGGTGGCGGACTCTGGCTTCTGGCAGGCGGCGGTCTCGGATTTCAAGCCATTCTCTTCGTTCAGGCGCCCTAAGATAGACCCAGCCTATGCGTCTTAGTTCGGCTAGGCGGGTCTCAAGAGTTGCGATTCTTGATTCCCAGAATCTCACCCTGGTGACGACTGAGCGCAAACGTTTCCATTTGGCGTCAATTTCTTGTCGGAGACGACGGAGTTCCTCTACTTCTCTGGCGTATTCTTCTTTGGGAACACGTCGTCTTTCAGCCAACGTTTCATCTCCAATAGTTGCCTCTCAAGTCTCGTTGGATCGCTCCTTCCTCAGCCATCTTCCTGAGTTTGCGGGTGATGGTTTCGGCTTTCCATTTTTTTATGCCCCATTCATACCAAATCTTCTTTACTATCATGTCTTGATGAAGTTTGTCGTATTCGTCTAAAACGTCCAAGATGAGGTTCCATAGTTCATCCTCACCTTTCATTGTTTTGTCGTCTCCTCTAGAACCCATTCCAAAGCTTCTTTATATGGTTCAAGTAGGACAATGAGAAAAGAAGCTAATGATGGATGCTTGAGAAGGTAGCATATTTTTTCCTCTATTCGCTTAATTTCAGCTTTAATTTCTTCTTCAGATCGCATCAGAATTCCCCTCGGCTTGTCTATACAAGTCGCCTATGGTCATAGTCTTTGAGCAAGGTAGCAAGTAATCATCCAAAGGCGTCACAAAGTCAAACCAAATGACTCCATTATCAAGCACAACCAGCACTTTGCCATTCTTGTTGATGTATAGGTCGATGTATGTTGCTGGTTCATCGGGATGCACATCTGGAAAGAACCAGCCTTGAGTAATTCTTATGCTTCCTTTACCCAAGAAGCAGATTCGAGGATAGCCATACTCTTCAACATCTATGCTCACTTAGATTTCTCCTTTAGTGCTGGGCATAGTTTTCCGTAGTCTGTGACCATGTAAATGCCTTGCCATTTTTCTCCTTTGTCGTTTACGTAGTAGGTGACTAGCCCAAGCAGACGAAGGATGGAGATCAAGGGGTGAACGGTTGACCTTGATTTGACGCCTAGTTTCTGTCTGACCTTTTCTGGCGAGAGCGGTCCCTCATCCCTGATTAGGCGTAGGATTTGAATGATTATGGGTTCACTCATTACTCGCACCACACGAATTTTTCGTCACATTTTATAAGGTTGTTTTGTTTGAGGAAGGTGAAAGCTTGACCCCATACTCCGCCGCTAGTGTTTTTGTAACCTAGTTGCACCGCTAACTGGCTTTTCGTGTATTTTGCCCCTCGATTGTCTAAAAGAAATCTGAAGATTTTGCGCGCGCATTTACTGGGCATTTTTGGCGCCCAGACGTTATAGAGTTTTTCCGTCTCTACTGTTGGAATTTCCTTGATAATGTGAGTTTTCCCTAAGAAAACGTCAGTTTCCTTGTCGATTATTTCCACAACTTCGGTTTTTAGACCTTCGAGGAAGTCCCTGACCTTTTCTACATCCATTTCTGGTTGGATTGGAGCTTGAGGTGCTTCTATCTTTATTTTCCCAAGGGTTTCGGCTTGAAGTTTTAAACGTTCATGGTCTTTCGAAAGTTCCTCGTATTTCTGTTTAAGGGTTCCATGTTCCCCACGTAGCTTTTCAAGCTCTGACTCTTCTAGGCGTTCACGTTCAAGGGCATCCGTAATCAGCTTTGTTATGTTGTCAACCGTTTTCTTTGTTTCTTCTGTTCTTGGCGCTACGTATTCAAGTTTTGGTGTGTCGGCTCCGTGCGGCGTTGTTCTCTTGGCGTCTATGGTTGTGAAGGTTGCTTCTTCTGCGGTGATGGCTATCCACGTTCCGTGTGGCATTTTGACGCATTTTTCAGCCATTTCTTTTGCTGGTATGTCTTTGTAGGCGGAGAGCACTGTTTTTATGTCGTTTAGGTCTTTTGGGTGGAATTTTCCGTAGAAACTCAGGTTTGCCATCATGCGAACAGTGAAGTCCATTTGGGCTGGTCTTTGGCTGGTGAAGGTCAGATTGAAGCCGAGAGGTCTGCCTTGTGTGGCGATTTTTACGATTCGTGATTTCATTCTGTCGTAGACCCAAGGTTCAACGAGTTTTCCTGTGCTTCGGAAGGGCGCGTATTCAGAAATTTCTTCCAAGAAGAGGAGGAGGGGGCGCCTAGTTACGTTTTGGAGAGTGTATATTCTTTGGAGGAGTTCTGCCGAGAATTTCACAAGGTCTCTTTCATCGGTTTCGGAGAAGTCGAAGACTATGCTTACGCCGTTTTGAACTATTGCTTCAGCGTATACTCTTGCTTGGTTTACGGCTAACGGCACGTCTTGGAAGGGGCCTCCCACAACAACTATGGATTCAAAGCGTTGTTTTAGAGTGTGCCATTCTGAGCGGGGTTCAAAGATAACGACTGTTCCACCCTCAGCCAAGAAAGGTTCAACAATGCAGGCCGCAACCGTGTAGCTTTTTCTTGTTCCAGGCGCAGAGTAGAAGCCTATGCGGATGCCTTCAGACTTCCAAGTTTCTTTTTCGCTGTCTATTGCTAGTTCTCCAAAGCGGAATATCATTTTTTCATCACCGTTTTGATGTCAATTTCTAGGTCAAGATACTTCTCGGCTAAGTCGCAACTGTTTTCAATGTCTTTAACGAGAAAGTGGGCGTTTTCCCTCTTTCCCTTGATTCTTATTGAAACCGAATATTCCGCATCTTCATTACTCACGTTTTTCACCTTACTTTTGGTTTGCGTCTTCCAAATGTGTTTCCTTTTCGGTCTTCGAGTCTAATCTCATCTATTTTGTCGAGTTTTAATAGTTGGCTTTTGATTTCCAAGTCGTCGAGAATCACTTTTGGTCCAAGACTTGTTATGAGTGTGCCTTGAATAATCACTTTATATTTGTCTGTTGACATGTTTTCACCTTGTTATTCTATTGTAAGTTTTGCTTATAAGGTTTGCTCGAGGATAAAATCTAATAGTTGTTTGGCTCCAAATAGAGGGTGGCGGTTGAGTTGGCTAATCCTTCTGCGTCTCCGAGTTTAGTTTGGGTTCATGGTGCGGCTGGGTTGTCGAGGCGCTTCAGAACTTGGTTTGATAAGGCTTGCGTGAATTATGGTGAACTGTTGGAGCTTGGGGGTGTTGTGGATAATGTTTTGCGTAGGGAAAGGCTTGAGGAGCTTACGGGTGAGGAGCGAACCAAGTTTACTGAGGCTTTGATGGAGTTTGAGCGTTTGGAAGATGGACTTGCCAAGTTTATCACGTCAAAAGGTTACGTGGATTTTGTCGGCATCACCGATGAGGACTTGATTAAGTGGCTTGGAGACGAGATCGTTTCTTTGGGCTACTGTGGTTTCAGGGAGAGAAGCGCTCAGTATTGGCTTTGGGATTTGAGAGCAGAGAAGTTACCGTTTGAAAAGAAAGTTAGGCAAGTTTTCGATTTTTATGGCGTGCCTTATCGGATGCGTGTTCCCGCACAGGAAGAGTCTGAGCGTATGCTTTTTGAGTTTTTGGAGAATGTTAAGAAGTGGCCTAGAGATCGCCTTGTCTGGTTGATTAGGAACGTTTATCCGCTTAGTGACGCCACTGGCGGTTTTTGGGTTGTTGTGCGTAAGGTTGTTGAACTTGAGAGCGTGTGGGATGCTTGGGAAGACACTACAGACAAGTGGAGACATGAGGTTGAGGAGCAACTGAAAAAGATGCCTCAGCATGAAGTCTTAAAGACGTTGATGACTGAGTGGGAAGCCGAAAGATATGAGAGAGGTGTTTTTGAATATGTTAAAAACGAGTTGATGGTTAAGTATGGTGAGACGATCGAGGCGCCAGATAAGGTTAAGGTAGAGTTTTTCGAAAGGGCTAAAGCGGTTTTGTCTGAGAGAGTGGCGCCTGAAGAGAGACTTCGCCAAGTTTATGAAGAGATTAAGCCGTTGGTTCCAGCCGACAAAGTTGAACTTACTCGTGCAGGCTTGTGGAAGGCCATCCGCTGGGCTTTTCTGCACCCACAACTCAGTGTTGACGTTTTTGCCTCGTCACATGTGTTTCCTCTAGGCTTCACGACAGAAGAGGCTAGGGCGATTGGAGCGAAAATAATGGAGAAGGTGCTTAAGAAACCGCCGCCACCGCCCATCGAAGTTCAGGTAGTTGGTAGCGACTACGTGCATGATGAACTTGTAGCTAAAGGTTGGAAGCCCATAATCTCCATTCCAAGATTGGAAGAGGCGTTGAAACGCCCTGGTGTAGGAGGCAGTAGCACTTCTGAGTTGGCTCTAGAGATGGCTAAAAGAAAGCATAGCCCAGAAAAGTATGATTTAAAGGTTGTGAAGCATTACGCCCTTGACCCCAAGTTTCCGTATACTGTTTTTGTCAAAGAAAAAGTGCCTCCTCTGCCACCGCCTATCGAATACGTTAAGGTTAGGTTTTTGAAAGAGATTCCAGCCATTGTTGGAGCCGACATGAAGACGTATGGACCGTTCAAGGAGGGTGACATCGCTGAGTTGCCTAAAGAAAATGCTGAGGTTTTGGTTAAGCAGAAGATAGCGTCTTATGAGTTGGTTCCACCACCGCCCCCTGCTGTTCCCCCTGAGTTGCCGACGAAGGAAATTGACATTTTGAAGGGCGTAGTTCACATGAAGGCTACGGAGATGAAGATTGAATGGACGCCTAAGTTGTGGGATGATTTTTGGCGTGAGTACGAAGCTAGGGCTAGAGAGTTGTGGGCCACCAAGGGCATTAGCTTCGTAGAAGAGGAAGTAGCCGACGTTTTAAGGGTTGTTGCGCCGCCGCCACCAGTTGTGCCCCCTGAGAAGCGTCCTTTAAGAGAGTTCCCAGCAGAGGTTGATACAATGAGGGATCGTCTGATACGTGAGGCTGAAGAGGTTTTTAGTGCCTACAAAATTTGGGAGCATTGGGTTACGATGAGGGATTCTGTTGTCGCCATGATTGATGAAGTTATTAGAAAGTATTGGCATTTACCGTTGGTTGAGGCTGAAAGGAATATTCATAGAGAGTTTTTGGATAGGACACATGAAGAGTATGTTAAGAAGTTGCGTCCACCCCCACCGCCGAAGCCGCCTCCCCCAGAAGTCCCTCCGCCACCGCCACCTGTGCCGAGAGTGCCGCCATACCCATACATTCCCCCTGCCCTAGAATATGTTGAACTTGAGGCTGACTTCAAAAAGTTCCTAGCCGAATGTGGAATAACAATGGAAGACTACCGCAGACTAGAACATGTTGGCAGAATAACTATGCGTGAGGAATATAGACGCTGGAAATTAAGGCCGTATAGTAGTTAGTAAAAAGGGTTCAGCATGGAAAACGAAGAGTTCTCTGAAGACATATTAAAAGGCAGGTGGCATGTTAGAGAACTGATTCTACATGAGAGGCTGTTCAGAGTATTAAGAGAGCCTTGGAATTCGGGTAGAGACGAACTTTGGAAGATGTTTCAAAAGGTTAAGAATGATTCGTTGCGTGTGGGTGAAGACAATATTGATGGATGGATGGATATTGATAAAAAGGGATGGACTCTATTTCGAGAACAAGTCATATTGGGAAAAGCGTCTTTGCCTAATCATGTTGAAGTGATTGTTAATAAGATTAAGGCAGAACTTTCTCTTATTGCGAACGTATTTATGAGTGTGAATTTACTAGAGGGAAAGGGTTATGCACGGTCAAAGCCCCCTGAAGCCTATATTTTTCACACTGAGACGCCAAACGATAAATGGTATAAAGTTTGTCTCCATGAATTGCTACATATTAAGACAGGGGAGGTCTATTGGGAGTTTCTACCCCCTGAGTTGAAAGGAGCAGATTTTGAGGAAAAATGGATTAAAAAACTTCAGCATTTATGGAAATAATTTTTGGTATTCTTCAACCCATTCTGGATGTTCTCTTCTTATTTTGTCGGCTGTCATTCCTTTCATCCGTTCTGCTACGCATTCGGCGATTTTGGGCATGTAGGTTTCGTCGTAAACTGTGACTCCTATAGTGCTGGCACATTCTTTTGCTGATTTGCCGAAGGCTTTCCAAACTAGAAACATGTTTAAAGGAATCTTCTCGCTGAATGGATGCGGTTTGAACCTACAGTTTATACAGAAAGTTTCCCATACGGCTTCGATGGCTTCTCGTGCTTCTGGACTTAGATCGCAAGCGCATTTTCCACATTCAGTGCAGACAAGCCAGCCGCAGACAGAGCAAGTTGTGGCTGAGTGAGGACTGAAGTAGTGGTCTCCTACAAAACATTTGTGTTTTTCAGAGGGCGGAAAAACCTCGGATGGTTTCGGAACTTCTCTTGGACATACGTAATGTTCGGGTTTTCCTTCAACGTAAATGATGCGTTGCCCTGTCGTTATCGTGTCTCCACATTTAGGGCAAACTTCACCTGCCATAGAAGTTTACTCCTACAGTTTAAGGTGTTCTTTTAACTTTGAAGCCACATCTCGTTCTTCTAAGTAATCAAGAATTGTAGAAAAATGATTTAAGACACCTACACCCATATCCCTTGTCTTACCCACAGTTTCTCCTACTTCTGGGGAAAACAACAAAGTTTCCATGTCCTCTAGCTCAACAGCACTTTTCTTTGCTTTCTGACTAACCAGTGTTTCGTATGGGACTGGTGGAAAAACATACGCTGTGCTTATTGCTACCCAACGTTTCTCCTTTGGACGATGAACAAAACTGATTATTTCCCATCTCTGCCAAGGAACACCTTCAATTTCAGGACACGTAGGATAATGGACGGGTTTTCCTTCTTCAAAGATAATTTTCTCGCCCGCTTTGATTACTTGACCACATTTTTGACAGACTTGACCAGCCATAATTACCCCTCACAACGGCCAACGGTGAAATCCTTGTGCCTCTAGTTCCGCAACAGTTCTTCCTTCAGCAATCAACTTTACCTTCCGTCCAGCATCGACCATCATCAGAAAATCCCTCTTAGGCAGAAACCTTAGACGCCCTTGTTCATCTTCAAAGAAAACAACGCCCACAATCCCTGCATATTTCATTCCGATTCTTCTACCAATTTCCGCTAATCTCCGAAGTCTTTCTTCTTTTGACATAATTACCCCTAAGAGCATAGATGCTGTTTACGCTCAAAAAATTTTGGATAGAAAAAAGAAAAGGGGGGTTTAGGCTGGCACTGGGATTTTGGCGGCTTCTGCGTACATCGCGTATGCCTTGGCAGGAAGTCTCTTCAAGCGGCCACGAACAACTCTGACCACAACGCCTGTCTCCTTGTGGCGCTTAGACATCGCCTTGGCTTTCTCCAACCCCTTTTTGATTCCAGGGTCAAGTTCAGCCTCAGTCTTCCCCTTAGCGATTGGGGGCGCCTTAGTTGCCAAAGTGCCTCCTGTTTCCACGAGGCCGAAAGGCGAGTATATGATGCAGTGGGCTGGGTCTCTGGCGAAGTCGTCCAGTGAAGCCAAGCTCACGAACCTTAACAGCGGTGGATGCAGTTTCATTTCAGGTCTCCTCTTAGTTAGGGTATCAGAGTAAAAAACTTATAAGGTTATTGAACACAGAGTTATCGGTGAAGGTTTGGACAACCTTGACAACAGGTGATATATGATGCCTTACGTTCGAGTTGACACAGAAACAAAGACAATCGTAAGGAGACTCCAAGCTTTCTTTCGTATCGCTGAGGGAAAAAACCTCACAGAAGGTAACACTATAAAGGAAATTTTCAAGGAAGCCGCATTTACAATATCAGGGCCTAAAGGAGAGACAGAAATCATTCGTTACCCTTTTGACCAATTTGAAGTTAAGCATCTTTCGCCAGGAGATTTAGCCAAGTTAGAGGAAGAGGAAGGAGAAAGTTGAGTATTCCTACGACTGAGGATGAACTTTTGAGGGACAAGTTTTTTCACGAGTTTTTGCGGGACACTTATCGTGAGTTGCCTCTTGAAGAGGTGATCTATCAGTTTAAGCAGAGCGATCAAGCCACTAAAAGTTTGATTCGAAAAGAGTATTTTGAGTGGAGAAGGCAGAGAGGCTACTTTGGAGAGATCAAGGCCAGTAGCAAAAACGATCTGGATGTGCCTATGCCTGTCTAACCTAGCGTAGGTAGTTTTTCTATTCCATAAAGGGCGGCAACCAGCATGATGAGTATTGCGAGTAGGCGCATAATCCATTTGTCGTTGTTTTTGAGGGCCGACACGTCTGCGGTTAGTTTGTTTATTTTGTCCACTACCCAAACTTGGAAGTCTTTCGGGTTCTTTTGAGCCTTTTCTAGTTCTTCTTGTCGGCTCACGTTTCATCGCCGCGCGCGTTATTTAGGGGTAACAGGTGCTTTCATCAGTTCGTTTACTACGTCGTTTGTAGTCCATCCCCAGCCGAAGGCAGATGCAAATAGTAAGGGGCCGCCTGCGTTTGGTATCTGATTAATTATTGTTTCGATGGCGCCTGGGAAAATGAGTATGGTTCCGATTCCTGTAAGGGTGGCTGATATGAGGAAGGACACTATGCCTGTTAGTGCGTATTTCCAGTTCCAAGGCAACTCTGCACCAGCATCAATGGCTCTTTTGAGCGCCCATAGGTAGGGAAGCAAAGTTCTTCCAAGCATACCAAAGAAGAGGCCGAGAAACACGATGATTTGGGGGTCTAACGTTATCAACTTTTCACCCCAGACATAGTTTAGGTGCTTAGAGAAAATAAGACTTTCGACGCTCAAGCTTCCACGTATAGATTAGCGTAGGTTATTCTTACATAGTCGTAAACATCTGGTATGGTTCTGAAGTATAGCCGTGCGGCGTTTACCTTTGCGGGAGTGTTAAGGTAGGATGTCACATCTCTAGTAATTGTTTTCCAAGCTGGGTCTCCCTCAGAAACGTTTGTAACGAATTGCCAAGCTCCGTCCCAAATATATACGCTATACGAAGCCCAACCCACTAGACCTGCGAATCTGGTCTGCCACATGAGGTTACACAAGCTGATTGTACTGAATGTCGTGTCTTGGAAAGTGAAGTAGCTCATTGTTTTGTTTATTGTGTTTGTAGTGATGTAGCTGGCGTCTTCGTCTTTTGAGTCGAGCCAAGGTTCAGCGCCGTATGTGCTCCATTCCTTTGTTTCTTCAACATAAGCGTCAACGGGCAGAAATTCAGGGGGGATAGGTGGGGGCACACCTACACTTGCCGTGCTAGGAGATAAGTATTTCCAGAAGGCGTTTATTTTCGGATGTTGACAGGCTTTTCTGATTCTTTCGTCAATCGATGAAGGCTGTAGCTTTGGTAAAGAACGTGGGTTGAGGCGTGGAAGCAACGTCACGGAATAGACCTTCTGTACGTTACGATGACGACATATACAGTTGTATATCTAACTGAGTTGGCACTACTCTGCGTAATTGTCACTTTGAAGCCGTAAGTTCCTGCGGCTGTAACTAATGCTGTGATGTCTTGAACAGTTGGTAGCGTTACTGTTGCCCCATCCACATTTGGTAGCCCTATGCAGTCGTCTTCACTGAAATAGGTATTCCATGAGCCTCCGCTTACTCTTCCCTTCACATCCACGTCTATTTTTTGTGCATTTGGGGTGTTGTTCATGGCGACGACATATGCTATTAATGCAACCCTCACGATTGAGGCTCCTGGGGGAAGCGCTACCGTGATTTGTTTCTCCGTTGTGTCAGTGGGGGCGGTTACGGCTATGGCGTCTAAAGCTTCAGCAGAAGGAAATCCTATGTCGACGTCAACCTTTCCCATTATTCCAGTTCCCCCTTTTCCGATAACTCGTAATCCTGGTCTAATTGACACATTCAAGCAAGCTCCTTGTTTCTGGTTTATTCATTATCACACACTATAACAAGTGCTCCTTTCCGTAGCAGAGACACACTTAAACTTCCTCGCCGACAAGTTCCGTTCCTAACGCGCCTGCCGCTCCTCCAGTTGGGTATTTGGCTTCTACTTGAAGGGTTTTTGTGCCATCGCCTACGCACACTTTTTCTCCTTTAGCGAACCAATCAGTTAACGGAAGTTTTCCTGTTATGGTGTATTCGAGGCTGATGTCGCTTCCGCCAAACGTTATTTTAACCATTGCGTCTTCTGCTGAGGTTACGGCGATTTTTGTTATGTGGAAGACTTTTCCGCTAGGTATTACTCTTGTGCAGTCGCCCACTACTGCGTAGGTTGCTCCAGTCGTCATTGAGCCTCTGAGGACTTTTTCTCCTTTGGGTCTTGGCACCACTTCGGCTTGCATGTGGAGAGGCATTTAAACCACCTTATGTTGGTCTTATTAGTCGTGGGTTCCATACGACCCGTATGATGGCTTTTCCCGAAAGCGCTGAGTTGGTCACGTATACCTCTTCTATCTCGAACTGGTCTTCTTCTAAACCTTTTTCGGCTGGTGTTGCGTCGTTGATGGCGCTGTTTAGTCGGTAGTCGAATGGCGAGTCTGCTCGTATGATGGTCATTGCGTCGGCTACGATTCCCAGTTTTCTTAAGCCTAACTCCGCGTTTGTTCGGGCGGTGGACAAGTCTAATTCGAAGTTTCTGTATTGGCGATCTTTGACTTCCTGTGTTAAGGTTGGTGTGATGACTTTTTTCGGCGGGAACAGTGGAGGCGGTATCGCTTCTTCAAGTTCTTTTGCACGTTTCGGTGAAAAAAAGGGCGGCGGCTCTGGCTTGAAAGGTTCTTCCACTGGTTTTTCGTACGTCACGATTGGCGTGCGGATTGGTCGCTGAAGTTTCTCCTCTTTGGACATTTCTAGCCTGCCCTTGCTTTTCTCATTTCAGCCAGTTCGTTTAAGACTCTTTGTTCGTAGGCACCTACGCCTGCAAGTGATGCCCCTGCGCGCACAAACTGGGCTTGGCCATTGGCGAATATGTGTAGGAAGTCGCCGTCTGGCTTGCCTGGGTATCCTGTGACTTCGTATTCTGCGATTACGAAGTAGTAGTCTTGTGTGCCAGCCTGCTTTACCCTTAAAAATTGGGAGTCGTCGTAGCTCCATCGGTCGATTTCAATCGGTTGGTCTACTGGCGCCTCAGCGCTGGTTATGGCTTCGTCAACGTCCTTGCTTAGGAGCGGTTGGGTGAGCCACCACAGATACGTGTTTTGTGCTTGGCCCAATCCTAAGTATTGCAGTTGGACGATGCGGTTCTTCTTCAGATTTCCATGCAGAGATTCGTATGCGGCGGCTGTGCTTATGACGAGGTCGTAGAGGTCTGTTTTTGCGCCTGATATGCTGACTTTTTTGCGGTTGTTCCTAACGGTCACAACTTGGAGGTAGCCTTTGTCAAACTCTGGTCCAGTGTGGATGATGTGTCCAGCCTTCAGAACTGGCAAAGCGACCTTATAGTGGATGAATGGCTTAAAACTCGTTTTTGATTCCTCCTTCTTCTTGTTCTTGAGGAATCATTTGTCGTTTTAGCAAATAAAACTTTCTACGCTGGAATAACGGGGTATATGCCCGCTTCTGTTACCATGAAATTTGCTGTGATTATGCAGGGGCGGGGGATGTTTAGTTGTGTGGTTGGATTGTGGGATACGGTTATGCCGTTGATCGTCCACTTGTGGAAGCCGTATGTCAGCATGAGGTCTGGGGTTATTGAAATGGCGCTGAATTTGTGTTTTCCTTTCGTTAAGGCTATGGTTTTTGGCGTGGCTACTTCTATTTTGTCGTCTATTAGAACTACAGTGCGGATCGGGTTTGAGTTGAGGGTCACTTTCACGGTTGGTTTCCAAGGGCGGAGAAGGTTGTAGATGAGGAGGGCACCTGAGCCTAAGAGTAATCCTCCGAGGGCGACTTTGGCTAGGGGAGATGGTTTTTCAGCCAAGGACATCACCCGACAAGATAGTGAGTGGCTAAAAAGTTAAAGTTTTCCCCTTCCTCTTAGGTAGAAGATTCTTCCATACACATTAAAATAGAAGTTTTTATCCCTCTTAATGTGGAGAAAGGAGAGAATGATTTCTAGAAAGCTTTGGCCTTTATCGCTTTGCTTTATAATGGCGTTCAGTTTCGTTCAAATGATACCAATAATTCCTACACCGCCTCCGTTTCCTCCGTCACCGATTATTCCGCCTGGCACTCCGATTCTTCCCCCGATTCCTGAAGAATACGTTATAACTGTATGGATAAACGTTCTTGTCGCTGGAGACGAGGAGTTTGATAGCACCATTTATGAGACTCCAAATGGAGGCTTGGAAGGCAAGAGATATGCGGAGCTTCAGATACGTCTCGCAACGATTCCCTTTGCTAGAGACTTTGGAATCGAGTTGATTCCACGTGAGTACACCATGTGGGATTCCGATGATAGCTTAACAGGCGTGGCTCTCTATAATGAGGTTTTGGCTGAAACGGGTTTTTACAGCGGAATGTACGTTGGGCAGTCTTACGTTGACATCCTCATCGCTTTCACAGGTCAAGACCTTACGTGGGCGGGTTGGGCAAACTGGATATATGACGCCGCAATTATTATGCCGCAAGCTTACTGGGCTGACCATCAAGTTATACAACACGAAGTTAGTCATTTATTCAAGTGCGCGGACGGAACCTACGAATCTTATGTAGCAAGCGAGAACGAGTGCTACATGAAAGAGTGCGTAATGAGCAAACGTCAGATTTGGGTAGATACAGTCACAGAAGACTCCACAGTGTATGAGGTGCATAACTGGGTGAATCAGGGGTACTTAACGGACAAATGGTGCAATAACTGCACTGCGGTTATCGAGTCAAACAAAGGACGTTACGTGTGGTATCTGCAAGAACCTTACGGTGATGACTGTTGAAAAAACTCAAAATCTTTTCTATAGTGCTTTTTGCCGCAACACTAGCCTTCTTCGCAATCGCCATGTTCTCTATTGTACGAGTTCGTATTGAAGACGCTAAGTACGGATACAAGGGAGATGGATACTACGCTGACCCAAAGGTAACAGCTTATAGTTATCTGGATTTAGAACTCTCAGTTCTCGACTGGGCGAGTAGGATTTCCCTCATCTTCACAGGTCTATGGATAATATGGGGAATTCTGTGGTATAGAGCAAAGAGAAAGAAAGCCTCAATCTCCCCTTTTTTCTAAAGTCCCAATATCGCTTTAGCCATTTCAAGCTGAGGCAGAGCGCTTCCGCCCCAAACAACTGGAGGAGGAGTGTAAGTGATTTCAAGTATCGGCACATACGCGCCTGCGTAAGGGTCGTTGTCTCCTTCTTCATGCAGACCAAGACTGAAACGGTTAACAGCAGACTTCGCATTTTGAACATCGGCACAGACTGTGCCTCCGAGAAGAAACCATTTATCCCCTATCGTTCTCAATGCGTCTGAATCGTCAACGTATTCCGTTCCAGCGGCGCAATTGTTATAACAAGTTGTTGTATCATCAGTTTCTGGGTTAGGCTGGCCGTTAGCGCCATACGGATGAATATCAGTTAAATGAGCCGCGCCACCCGCAATGTAACAGTAGAAGTTAAACCTGACTTGAGTGACTGTGGCGCCAGCAGGTAAACTTGTAAGCGGAAAACGGGCGAAACCACGATAATAGTAGTAAACACCTTTAGCGGCTTCATACATACCCATAAACATCGGGTCAGGTAATTTGGTGTAATCGGGTGGAAAGTACTGAACAGTGCCAGTATAATCTCGGTCTATAAGTATAGTCGGCAAAACACCGTCCTCTCCTCTTCCCTAACAACCTCAAAGGTGAACCCGTGTTTCTTTCCAAGTTTTTCCCAAGTTTTCTTAACAATATCTAAGCCGTCTTTGGCAACCCAGAACTCAACGATTTCTATTCCAAACGCCTTAGCTTTATTAACTCTCTCTATACGTTGCTCGTCTGTTTCAGCCTCATAATGCGCCTTACAAGTTTTTTCAGCACCCAGTAACATAGCCTGCATTGTAGCAACTTTGCCTTCAACCTTCCAACGATAACCTCTACGGTCAAAGTATTCAACCTTCCGTTTCTCTTCTTCAGCCATTTAATTCACCCTAACTCATTTTATACGTGACAATTAACAGGTATTCGGTTTTGAATCTAACAGTGGCGGCACTGGACAACGTAATGGTTACCTTGAAACCCCAAGTCCCTGCTCCAGTAATTAGGCTTGTAACGTCAACCATGTAAGCATCACCTGTAGTTGCCTTATCTACTTCTGGAAGTCCGAGACAATCGGTTAGAGTGGAAATGAGCGTCGTCCATGAGCCTCCACTTGGGCGTCCTGAAACACTTATGTCGATGTCTTGGGCGGTGGCGGCTCCGTTCTTTGCTGTAACAAATGCGGCTAACATAGCTCTAACTCTTGAAGCGCCACTTGGAAGAGACACCGTTATCTCCACTTCAGTTGTGCCAGTTGGACTCGTAGTTGAAACATTATCTTGGGCTATGGGACTTGGAAACTTTATCGGAATTTCAAGATTATCAACGTCGGTTTTTACTGCCGCCAAGTTTCCGCCAGACTCAGGTGCGCGAGAAGAAATTGCCACATCTAAATATCCAGCTTTAGCGTCAGTCCAAACGGTCTGTAATGTGGGGTTTGTGGGGATGCTTCCAACAGGTGCGTTTAGGTAGTCTTTCAAAAGCCTTCCTATGCTGTCAACGGGGTCGGTTCCGAGGCAAACTGACTGTCTAACATCTGCTGGAGCGTGGCTACTTCTTGTTGAAACTGCTACGTCAAGGTAAGGTAAGTAGTCCCACAGTGATTTACCAGTCGGACATAAAGCGCCACCTGTCTTCCACAATATTGAGTCGAATTCAGGTATGGCTTGTATCCTCTTTAGGAGTTCAACTGAATTATCGTAAGTCCATAGTGTAGTTGTGTCTATCGTGTCAATGGTTGGAAGGTAGTCCCAGATTCCCTTGTTTGTTGGCGGAGTGATGTTTCCTGTTCCATGAACTAAATGGAGTTTCTGAGCTACTTCAGTTGGAACTCTTGTTAGAAGAGTATCGAGGTCTGTGTTTAACATGGAAAGACCGTAAGTTGGACTTTGTATTTCAGAGAGAATTGTTGCTATGTCCGCTCCTTTAAACCTCGTAGCGTCACTGAGGATTGCATCTCTTATGATGTTGAGCGGGTCGCTTTGAAGGGCTACTCTAAGGTTGCTAAGGTCAACTGCTGAAGCGGGATTCGTAAAGGGAAAAGCGTGGGCTGTCAGAGTTCTAGTTGCGTAAGCCCAAACTTCTGCGGCGGTCGCTCCTGGGTTACTGAGGATGATTTTTTCGGACTCTAGCTACTTGCTACAAGTTTTCCGTCATCATCCAGCAGAAAAACCCGATAGGCGCCTTGAGCCTTTTTAGTTGTGGTTCCCCATGCAAGTATGCCGACATCTAATTGATATTTGCCTAAAATCTGTTTTAGCCTATGAATTATGCCTGCAACTTCCGACATTTCACATCACTTCACGTCAGAACAAGATTGGTTTTAAAGTTTAAAAAAGTTACTCATTACCTCTCTGTTTCGACACGCACGCTCGCGGTTTTACCTGCTTCTGTTATCAAAAATATTCGTGAGATTGTTGGTTTTTTATAGGCGAACCGCCTACTTTCTGTTGCTTCGATCACCCGTGCGGTAGCAATTGACCCATCGTTGATAGTGGCTTTAACTAAATTTTCTTCATCATCATTTATGATGGTTGCAGAGTACCATTTGTAGGGCCAAGCGTAAAGCGTTTTTCCCTTGTCGTCTACAGTGATTGGGAAAGATTCAGATATTCCTTCTGGAACCCACACTTCAAGAGACATTGTTATTTCCTCATATAAGCTAGAAATCCGAGGAATGCGAATAGTCCGACTAGGCTTACGATTGCGACTATTGGAACCCAGTTTGTTTCTTGCTTCACCACGTAGGTGGGATAAAGTGGGACTTCTAGGGGGATGCGGCTAGGCTTCTGTCTGAACGTTTCCTCTAGGTGGCGCGCCGTTTCGTATGTGAATAGGGGTTCTGGTTCTGGGATGAAGACGCCCATCAGCCTCGCCTCTCTGGATATAAGAGTGGCACATCTTCATAAAATTTGGCGTCTCGATAGACAGGGTTTCGCATGTAGACTTCGTTTGTGTAGAAAACGTACTTATGGTCGGGGTGCAACCAAGCGAGAATCCAGTAGGGTTTAGGAGTGACGACAAACACTTTTTCCGCTACTCTGTGCAGTTCCTTTAGAGCATTTTCTGGGTTGTTTGTGTGTTCGATGACGTGGAGGGCTAAAGCCGACGCAAAAAATTTGTCTGGGAACGGGAGGCGTGGTTTATCAAAACTGTGGATTAGAATGAAGTTTTTGGCGTTTCGTGGCTTTACGTCTACGTTGTAGTCGCCTCTTGGTCGAAAGCCACAGCCAAAATCCAATACAGGTTTATGTCGGTGACGTGCATACTCGTAGGCTTTCTGGGTTATGATGCGTTTTTCCATCTCGTTGTAGATTTGTTCACCTATGATGTTGCCCGCAACCAGCGTCAAAGCCCACTTCCATATAGCCATTTTGTTTATATCCTCTTTTCCGTGACTTTAAGAAGGTATGTTTTCTTGTCTTGGGCAGTGATCTTGCCGATTATCCAAGCCTCTTGAATGGTGGGCGCTTCTACCTCTAGGGTCGTGCCGTCCGTAAAATCAAGTTGCCATTTTTTCATAGAGAGGCTCCCATGTCTCCGATAGCTAGAAAGTTTACCAAGTCGTGATTCAAAAATTTTGCTTGTTCCCCCTGATCTTCGACTTCTGCGTTTTCCAAGTAGTAGCGGAAGGCTTTGCGTGTTGCGTTGGCGGCGAATCTAAAGTTTCTTCCAGCGGCTAAGTGGAGAGGCAACTGTAGAAGACTGATGAAGAAGGGTTCTGCGAGTTTGTCACGGCTTGGCGACGTGTTTTCTTCGCTTAAGAAGATGAAGGCATCTCTGAAGCCTGCCACTGCTTCGGCCCCGTAGTCTATTAGGCGGAAGCCCAGTTCTTTCATGGCGTTACAAGTGAACAGGTAGACTATTCGTCCGCTCATCCATTCTGGGTTCTGCCTATAAATTTTCTTGCCAAGTTCAGGATCGTAGTCAACCACGCCTAAAATTATTCGGTTATCTACCTCTAACCCCTTGGAGCCGCCGTGTCCATTCAGAATCACGAAGCGAGGATCGTATTTGTTCAGAGCATCTCTTAGAGTTTGTAGATTAACCATCGACAGAAAGATGATTCTGTGTCCCTGTTTTGAGGCGTATCTGCTGAAGCGTTTAAGCCAGTGGTAGCCGTAAGTGGTGGGGGTGTCGAATGGAGCAGAGACGATCAGTATTGTCGCCATTCATTGACGTTCCTTCTCAGACTATTTGACGGCCCATTTCCACAGTTTGATGCCTACTATTGGAAGCACTATTGGTAAGACTATGTATCCAGTGACCACCCCTATCGCAAAGGAACTTAAGTCAAAAGGTTTCGGCGACAACTTTCTCATTTTGGCTCCATAGTAGCGGACAAGTCTTTCCGTCGGTTCATATGTGATTGGCATTCTATTTCTTCCTCCCTCTCCCATATTCCTCTTCTGCCTTGATAAGACTTTTGCCGATGGGGGTGCCTAGTTTCATCTCTCGTTTGGCTTCTTCTTCTGTCATAGTTTTTGAGAAGGTTGAAATGCGTTTCTTTTGGCTCATGCTTTCACTTCTTCCGTTTTAATATTATGGCTAAGGGTATTAATACGCCTGCCGCAGTAATCAAAATCCACGCTATGATTGGTAAGCCTAGCGGTCCAGGTCGGAGCAGTGGACTTGCGACTTCTCGTATGACCCATAGTTTGGCGATTGTGCCTACCAAGCCTAGAACGGATGGGATTAATAGGGCTACTAGGGGCCAAGCTATGAATGATTGAAGCGTTTTAAGGGTTAGCGTTCCTTCTACGTGGTTGGTTGTTGCTTTAACTTCTGCGTCTTGTAGTTCAAGTCCATGAGAAAGCCAGTTGTAGCGTCTTAGTCTGCTTAAAACAGTTTCTCTTGTCTTTTCTGGGTAGGCGGAGTAGTGTTTAACGTGGAAGCCGATTTTGTATGTTTTCCCCCTTTCGAGTCGAACTTGAGTGTAAGATTCATAGAGTAGAGGCATTTCATTTGCGCCTCCATTTCATTATCAGAGGCACGGTTATGCCAACTGCGGCTATTGCTCCGACACCGATTAACCCATACTTTAGATAGGGCCACCATGTTGGAGGTGGAGGCTTAACAGATGGTTCTTTTCCTTCAAATTGAGCTACGAAAAAGGCGGTTATTGCATCTATGCCCGATTCTAGCACTCCCCAACTTCGTCTTACCTCAATAGAGAACTTGTTTGTGCCATTTTTCATGTGTACTCCGATGTTTAGTCCTTCAAGGTTGCCTCTAACGGCACAAGGCGCATCCATGTCACGGGCTGATACAACTACATCGTTGACGTACATTCTGGTTTCCATTAAATAATAGGCCCCAAAATGATGGGCTGACCAAGTTAAAAGGCATTGAGTCATGGTTGTAACCTTCTCGTCCCAAGTCACATCTACGTAAGCGTCTTTTCTTAGGCTACCGCCAGTAAACACTCCGAATTTTAATTTCGATGGTAATGGAGGTTTTGCTATGTCGGGATCAAGAAGGTTGTATTGTTTTTCTTGCTGGAAGCCTCTTCGTCTTGCGAAGACGGGTCTCTTGAGAACAGGTTTAGCATAGGTTTCGTATATGATTGGCATCGGGCGATCTCACCTTTTCGGTCTCGTCACTCTTTCTATAATGATTACGCCTACTGCGCTTACGCTTACGATGCCTAGTCCGATAATCCACCAAGGCCAAAGCGTTATGGTTATGAGTTCGCCAGGTTCAAAGGTTCTTTTTTTTGACCATCCTTTGTAGCCGCTTTTAGAAACAGTTATCTTGTATTCTCCAGCAGGTAGTTCTCCGAAGATAGCTAGGCCTGAAGCGTCTGTTGTGGCTCCATACGTGTTGACGGTGACTTTGGCGCCTTCTATAGGTTTTTTTGTAATTGCGTTTCTCACTCGCACGGTTAGGTTTGGAGCTACGATAAGGGTTACTTCAGGGCTTACTGCAAACACGCTTTCATAGAGAATCCCGTAGTTAGCGGGCAAAAAGTTTCACTACCTTACTGCATCCTATGTATTCGGCGTCGCCTTTAAACTCTGCGTAGAATGAGTGTATGCCTGCGATAGGTAGTGTGTATAGATATTCTATGAAATTGGTTTCGGCTGTGCCTGTGACTAGTTGTTCCCATGCGCCAGTATTAACCCTATGGAAGATGTAGTGTTTTTTCTTAGCTAAACCAGTGTACCAAGGTTCAGTGAACAGCGCGGTACGAAGCAAAAGTTTGCTTCCGACGTAGACGGTTTTATCTTCCATCCGTTCGGTTCCCGCTTCGTTAAATAAGTATAGCCGCATTTCTGTTGGCTTTTTTTGAACCGTCACTTTTACTTCTGAACTTACAGCGTAGCTTTCATATATGATTGGCATGCCTATTCACTCCTAGAAAACGGATGGGGAGGCGTAGAAAAACGGCGGAGGCTAAGCGTTGGCTTAGTCTATGATTTTGACTTCTTCTAGCGTGACGGGCATTACTGCGAAGGCGAGTAGCCAAGCTTGTAT
>Ga0315310_10000414_pt1 | contig 27425 bp, 25 predicted proteins | sample TDP5_MG_FD_203630 | JGI IMG/M metagenome (GOLD analysis project Ga0315310, IMG submission 203630) | Freshwater sediment microbial communities from Lake Towuti, South Sulawesi, Indonesia - TDP5 | ecosystem: Environmental > Aquatic > Freshwater > Lake > Sediment | place: Indonesia: South Sulawesi...
GAACTATGCCCTTTGGTTTACCTGTCGTGCCTGACGTGTACAAGATGTAAAGTGGATGAGTGCTTTCGAAAGGCTCTGGAGGAATATTTTCTTCAGCGTCTTTTACGATTTCGTGATACCATAAGTCCCTTCCTTCCTTCATTTCAACCTCTTGACCGGTTCTCTTCACCACTATCACTTTCTCTATAGAAGGGGTGCTTTCTAAGCCTACATCTGCCATCTCTTTAAGTGGTAGGGTTTTTCCTCTTCTGAGGCTGCCGTCTGCCGTTATGAGCACTTTCGCTTCCGTGTCGTTAACCCTGTCTGCAAGGGCCATTGAGCTGAATCCAGAGAATATCACCGTATGTATTGCGCCAATTCTGGCTGTCGCTAACATGGCAATGGGCAGCTCAGGTATCATGGGCAAATATATGGCTACTCGGTCTCCATCTCTAACTCCGAGTTTATTAAGCGCTGATGCTAAGCGGTTCACTTCTCTGCCAAGTTGCGAGTAACTTAATGTTTTTTCCTCGCCATTTTCTCCTTCCCAGTATATGGCTACCTTGTTTCTTCTCCAGTTTTTCAGGTGTCTGTCCACACATAAATAGGAGGCATTCAGCATTCCGCCGGGGAACCACTTTGCGAATGGTGGGTCCCAGTCGAGCACTCGATCCCATGTTCTGAACCACTCAAGTTTTCTTGCTTCCTGCTCCCAAAACTCTTCTATGTCGTCTAGGGACTTTATGTATATGTCCATGTACCTTTTTATTGGCCAGTATTTCAGTTCAACCGGAAGGGATTCCATTTGCATATCGTTAATCTTCCAAACGTGTTTTTGCGACTTAAAAGGCTCTGGTTATATATGTTTTTTGGAGCTTTAAGCGAAAAATTGTTGGTTGCGTTCTGCAGGTTTCAGGCTTTTTATAAAAATGGTTTGAATATGGGTTTTTCTAGCTATCTTCGTCTTTTGCTTGCAATGTATTTGCCTATTTCCAATGAACCGAAAGTTATCGTCGTGAAAAGTATTGCGAATGCCCAGTCAAGGGGTTCAGGCGAGCTTACATCGAACAACGTTTGGACACTTGGCGTGTAGAGCACTATAAGCTGAAGTCCAAGCGATGATAGTATTGCGTACCATAAGAATTTGTTCTTGAATACGCCTACTTTAAACACTGGATATTTTAGTGAACGAGCAGATACAGCGTTAGCCAACTCCATCAAAATCATGGCTGTTAGCAGTTGTGTTCTTGCTTCGGTTAGCTGATATGGGCCTTCCCAAGGTTTGTAATAGAAGTATCCAAACAAAAGTAAAACGGTCATTATTGCTGGCACTGTGATTAAATAGACTTTAACGTCGCGTGTAAATACGCTTTCTTTCGGGTCTCTCGGTTTCCTTTCCATCAAATCCGGATCGCCTGGATCAACTCCCAAAGCTATAGCTGGCAAACCATCCGTTGTCAGGTTTACCCATAGGAGTTGTATTGCTGTTAGAGACACCGTGGCCGGACCAATTGTTGATGCGCTTGCGCCTGGTGAAAACGCGGCTGCCAGATATGGAACTGAAACCATAGTTATGAACATCACAAGAATTTCCATGATGTTGCATCGCAGCAGATACGTCAAATACTTTTTGATGTTATCATATATTTCACGTCCTTCCTTAACAGCCTTCACGATTGAAGCAAAGTTGTCATCTGTCAAAACCATGTCTGAAGCTTCTTTAGTAACTTCTGTGCCTGTAATTCCCATCGAAACACCTATGTCTGACCTTTTAAGTGCTGGTGCATCATTAACTCCATCCCCAGTCATTGCGACAACGTGTCCTTTCGCCCTCCAAGCCTTGACAATTCTCATTTTATGCTCGGGCGAAACTCGAGCGTAAATTATAACATTTTCAACCATCTCGGCTAGTTGTTCATCGCTCATCTTGTCCAATTCTGCGCCTGTAAGCACTTTTCCTTCTTCTTCGTTTTCGCCTAGCAGGTTAAGTTCCTTAGCCACAGCCATTGCTGTAAGTTTGTGGTCGCCTGTCACCATTACTGCGTCAATTCCGGCTTTTTTACAGATGTAAATTGCGTCTTTTACTTCTTCACGTGGCGGGTCAATCATTCCCATGATTCCAACGAATGTGAAGTCCTTCTCAATTTTCTCATCAAAAGTTCCAAGGGATTCCGGCAGTTCCTTAAAAGCGAAACCCAAGTTTCTCAGCGCTTGAATTGCCATGGCTTCGTTTATCTCTAGTATTTTTGTTCGGTCATCTTCTGTTATTTTGCGCACTTTTCCATTTACAAAAATCTTTGCACATCTCTCCAAGACTAATTCTGGTGCCCCTTTCATGTGGGCTATCTTCTTTTTGCCAGAAACTATGTGGATTGTGGTCATGCGTTTTCTTTCCGAAGAGAATGGAATCTCGTTTATGCGTGGTTCTTGTTTTTCCAGTTCTTCCTTCCACAATCCAGCTTTCGCCGCAGCCACAACCAGCGCGCCTTCTGTGGGGTCGCCTTTTATGACCCATCTTTCAGTCTCGGTTTCCTTTTCCAGTTTAGCATCATTGCATAATGCTGAAACCTTCAAAAGAGTGCGAAGTTCTTCGCCGTGCGGGTTGATTTTCTTGTCTTCGAAAAGGAATTCTCCTTCCGGTTCATAGCCGACTCCTGAAACTTTAATGGCTTGGTCATTCGCGTATATTCTCTGTACAGTCATTTCCCCTTTTGTCATGGTTCCAGTCTTGTCAGCGCATATGACGCTTGTGCATCCTAGAGTTTCAACTGCTGGAAGCCTCCTGACTATCGTGTTCACCTTTGCCATTCGATACATGCCGACTGCAAGTGCGCCAGTTACGATTGCGGGTAAAGCTTCTGGAACTGCTGCTACTGCGAGGCTGATTCCCCACAAGATCATGTCAAGAATGGCGCGTCCTTCAATCATGCCTATAGCTGCGACTGTTAGACAAATTGCTATTGACAAGATTCCAATCCATTTGCCAACGGCTGCCATTCTCTTTTCAAGCGGTGTTTCTTCTTCCTCTGTCATTTGAACCATTTTGGCGATTTTTCCAAACTCTGTGTTCATTCCTGTTGATGTGATAACAGCTTTTCCGCGTCCATAGACAACAACGGTTCCGGTAAAAACCGTGTTTCGCTTGTCGGTGAGTGGCGTTTCTTCCGGTAACGGGTTAACATCCTTATTCACGGGAGTGGATTCACCCGTTAACGGAGCCTCATCCGTTTTCAAGTTGATCGCCTGAATAAGCCGAGCGTCTGCAGGAATCTTATCACCTGTATATAACAAAATAATGTCGCCTGGAACAATCTCGGTTGCTTGAACCTTAACCTCCTTTCCGTCACGCAAAACCATGGCCGTCGGTGCAGTCATCTTTTTCAATGCTTCTAATGCTTTTTCAGATCTGTATTCTTCGACAAAGCCTAGAATTGCACATGCTAAGACTATGGCGAAGATCATGAGTGCGTCGTACACTTCGCCCACAGCTAATGAAAGTCCTGTTGCAATCAGCAATATTATGATTAGTATGTCTGCGAACTGTTCAAAGAAAAGTTTGATCGGAGAAGCTCCTTTTTCCTTTTTCAGTTCGTTAGGTCCAAACTCTATTAGGCGTTTCTGCGCTTCTTCTTGACTTAAACCTACCTCATTAGTGTTTAGAGCTTGCAAGCTTTCTTCAATTCCTATTGCATGCCAGGGCTTTGACGTATTTCTCTCCCTCCTAGTTACGTAGCACAGACTGTATCTTGTTAAAATCATTGGTTATATTCTTTTCTGATGTAGGAATATAAGGCTGGTAAATAAGTTTATAAGATAATTCGCAAATCACTCTAAAGGTATTTAAAAATAAATGGAGAACGATAAGGGGAGGACTGAAGCAGACATGATTGAGCCATGGTTAATAGCACCGCTATCCGCACTAATCTCGATTCTGGCTGGAATATACTTCTATCACTATGTGAACAAACAAGACAGCGGAACCAAAAAGATGCAGGAGATTGCCTCTGCAATAAAGGAGGGTGCAGACGCCTTTCTAAGGAGAGAATACAAAACATTGGCGATATTTGTGGTGGTTGTAGCCATTCTGATATGCATCTTTTTGCCGGAACCTTTATGGCAAACTCAAGAACCATTAAAAAATGTTCAGTTGACAATAGCGTACATGTTTGGTTCATTCTGTTCAGCTCTAGCGGGCGTCTTGGGTTTGAGCATCGCAACAAAGGCGAACACAAAAACAGCCAACGCAGCAAGGGAAGGCTTGAACAAGGCTTTTCCAATAGGTTTTCGTGGCGGAGCGGTGATGGGTTTCGCCGTTGTCGGTGCGGGTTTACTTGGAATCAGCCTCGTTTACGCGATTACAGGTGATCCAGAGGTAATATTAGGTTATAGTTTTGGCGCAAGCTCGCTTGCGCTTTTCGCTAAAGCCGGAGGAGGCATCTACACAAAAACCGCTGACATTAGCGCAGATTTAGTCGGTAAAGTTGAATTAGGTATCCCTGAAGATGATCCGCGAAATCCGGCGGTTATAGCCGATAATGTAGGCGACAATGTAGGTGACGTTGCTGGCATGGGGGCAGACCTCTTCGACTCGTACGTGGCAAGCATTGTAGCAGTCATGATATTAGGACAGACTCTTAACTCTATGGCGAAGTTGGCAGGCCTGCCGGAAATATATCTTCAAGTTCCACTGATATTCTCTGGTTTGGGCATATTGTCCGCTGTTTTAGGAGCATTGACAGTCAGAGTCGGCAAGCATGGCAATCCTGGAAGTGCACTCAACATGGGCACGTACGTAACGTGCACAATCTTCGGAATTCTAACGGCTATAGCAACTTACTTTCTCAATTACGATTGGCGAATATGGGGCGCAACGATCGTCGGCTTAATTGCTGGAATAATAATTGGCATGACTTCTGATTATTTCACGTCAGAAGATAAATCACCCGTTAAAAAAACTGCCGAGGCATCTTTGACAGGAACCGCAACAAACATTATAACTGGATTTTCATACGGCTTGCACAGTGTTCTTCCGCCACTGATCGGGATAGGCATAGCAACAGCAACCGCATACTTCTTATGCGCTCCGCTCGGCGACAAGTATGCTTTATATGGAATAGGAATGGCCGCCGTAGGCATGCTTTCAATCGTTGGGCTCATAGTTTCAAACGATGCTTACGGTCCAATAGTTGACAATTCCAGAGGAATAGCTATGCAGGCTGGACTCAGCGAAGAAGTTGTACGTGTAACAGACGATATGGACGCTGCTGGCAACACTGCCAAAGCGATAACTAAGGGGTTTGCCATAGGCGCAGCGGGATTAACCGTTATTGCACTTTTGGCTGCATATCAGGAAAGGGCTGGCGGAAGCGTCTCCTTTGACCTTATGAATCCTCTGGTTTTGTTGGGCGGGCTGATTGGTATCGCCATGCCCGCAGTGTTTTCAGCAATGGTCATGCTCGGCGTTGGCAGAAACGCTTTCCGCATGATTGAGGAGATCAGAAGACAGTTCAGAGAAATTCCAGGATTAAAAGAGGGAAAAGAAGGCGTCAAACCAGATTACGCACGATGCGTTGACATCGCCACTAAGGGAGCTCTGCGGGAGCTCATGCCTGCAAGCATCGTGGCTATTGGTGTTACCTTGATTATTGGCTTTGTAGGTGGGATTCAAGCATTGGGCGGATACTTGGCTGGTACCATATTCTCCGGCCTGCTTTTCGCTTTGTTGATGGCTAACGCTGGCGGTTTATGGGATAACGCCAAAAAACTAATAGAATCCGGAGAACACGGCGGCAAGGGTTCAGATGCCCACAAGGCGGCTGTTGTAGGAGACACGGTTGGCGACCCCTTCAAGGACACGGCAGGGCCTTCACTTAACACAATGATCTGCGTGATGTCTCTAGTCGCTTCACTGTTCGCTGTGCTGATCGCAAACAACAACCTGCTAAAATTGCTGGGTTTAGGCTAATAATCTGCCTTTTTATCAAAAGTTAATCGCTAAACGCCGGTTTATCAGTTGACCTGAGACATAATTTACTATTAACCTCTTCTGGAAAACATCTGGCGCCGGGAGTGGGACTCGAACCCACGCGGCCCCGAAAGGGCCACAGGCTCTCAAGGCCTGCGCGTTATCCACTCCGCCATCCCGGCTCTTTTCAAGATAGAGGAAGGTTGCTTCTAAAAACCTTTGTTTTTCAAAAGACTTAATTAAATTTGAGGCTTTAGGTTCTGATAGTCTGGGGAAAGAAGTGACGAAGAAGTTAAAATCCGCCGGAAAAGCATTAAAGTCATTAATTTTCATTTGTGATGGATATGATAAATCCGATTAAACTTAATTGGCCAAAGTTGGATAAAGGCATCTCAGTAATGCAAGCTTTGAAGAACAGAAAATCAGAAAGGGAATTATCAGACAAAAAGCTTTCCTTGCAACATTTATCAGAACTGCTTTGGGCAGCTAACGGTGTGAATAGAGAAGACGGCAAACGCACCGCCCCTTCAGCGTTGAACAAGCATACTGTAGATGTTTATGTGGTGCTGCAAGAAGGTGTTTACCTATATGAGCCGGTAAAGCACCAACTCTTGCCCATTGTGGAAGGTGATTTTCGAAAACTTGCAGGTATGCAGGATTACGTACATACTGCGCCAGTGAATCTGATTTATGTTGCTGATTTAGATAAATTGAAAGATTTGCCTATGCCTGCACCAACAGACGAAAAATTAAAGTGGGCATACATTGAGGCAGGGCATAAAGCCGAAAATGTTTGTCTTTATTGTGCTTCAGAAGAATTGGGAGTAGCAACGAGAACGTTAATCAACAAAGAGAAACTTGGTAACGTCATAAAATTGCGCCCTGAACAAATAATTATTTCGGCCCAAACAGTAGGATACCGTGAATAGAAAGAAAAACCTCTCAAAAGCACGGATTTTCTACGTAGAGGGCCAACCAATATACGTACCTTACATTCAAAACCTTAAAAGAATACGTAGCCAAAGAAAACAGTCTCCAATGATAATTCATCATGTTAATCCAAACCGAAAACCTATTTTAAAAGAAAGTCTATCAAATAAAATGCTTTAAATGGGCCGGTAGTCTAGCTCGGTTAGGACATCCGCTTGACGTGCGGAAGGTCGTCGGTTCAAATCCGGCCCGGCCCACCAAAACAGATAAAAATGTGGCTATGAACCAAAACGCGTTAAATGGTGTGGAACCTATGCCTTCGGAAATCTTTAACTCAGAAAAATTCGTTGAGATAAGCGGACGCGCCGAATACTGTGCGGTGAAAAGGTTGAAGGATGTTGTGAAGTTGAAGCTTCGCACTGCGAAAAGGCTTTACACTTTGAAGGTTGAGCCGGCAAAGGCTGAAGAAATCATAAAGAGGCTTCAATGCGAAATCCGCGAAATATGATTTATTGTGCCTCTATCACAACCCTTGCTAGGCGAATGGAGTCTTCAAGACTTTTCATTATGGTGTCAGTCACGGTGACTTTCACGCCTAACCCTTCGATGCGTTTCCTCTGGTTTTCGTCAGCTTCGTCTATGACAATGTGGTCAAGGAAGTCTTTATAGAATTTGGCCACACCGTATGCCGAGGCTTCAAGCTCCATGCTGGCCATTATTCTATCAGCTGGTCCCTTAATCGCCTTCCCACCCACAATTGGACTCACACCCACAACATACGCCCTTGTTTTCCTTAACTCGTTCCTGATCATCGAAATTGAGAGTATGGGGGATATGCTCAAAACCGGGTTGCTGGGACATATAACTACGCGTTCAGCTTCCTTTATCCCCTCGAGGACACCCGGTGCAGGCCCTGCTTTTTCAGCTCCTTCAAACAGCACGTCTGTAACCTCATCCCTTGTTCCCCTCTTGACGAAGTATTCCTGAAACTCTAGGCTCAGCTGGCCTGACACGACTTTGGTTCGTACATGGTCGTTGGTCATTGGTATAAGTTTGGCTTCCACTCCCAGCATCCTACAAAGCTCAGTTGTCGCTTGGGAGAGGCTCATACCCCCCCTCAATAATTTGGTTCTGACCATGTGGGTTGCCAGGTCTCGGTCGCCAAGTTTGAACCATGTTTCAAACCCGAGCCTACCCAGCATGTCGAGACAGTTGAAGGTATCACCTGAAACACCCCAGCCCTTCGTTTCATCCACAACCCCAGCTAAGGTGTACATGATTATGTCTAGGTCTGGGCTTATGTGGAGTCCGTAAAGCTCGACATCGTCGCCCGTGTTGCCAACAATCACCAAGTCATGTGGCGGGATAACTTGGACAAGCCCCCTCAACAGCTTAGCCGCACCAACCCCGCCAGCAAGGGCTACCACACGTCCCATAAACCATCGCAATCCTAAAGCATTGCTCCAACCTCATAAATTTAACCCTTAAACCTCGGCTTTAAATATGAAATCCATAAACGGCATTAAAGAGGTACCAAGCTTGGATATCAATCAGTTGATAAAGTCTAGGAGAAGCATCAGGAGGTTCAAGCCTACCAGGGTTCCACGCGACGTCATTCGTGCCATGATGGACTTAGCGAGGTGGACACCATCTGCCCACAACGCCCAACCTTGGCGTTTTGTAGTGATTGATAGTGATGAAGTAAAGAGGAGGCTCGCAACCGAGATGGGTAACGCATGGCTTTCTGACATGCATAAGGATGGAGTTCCAAGGAATAAAGCCGAAAGAATTGTGAAGCTTGAGAGCTGGGATAGAATCACAAAAAGCCCTTTCGTCGTTATAGCATGCCTAACCATGGAGGATATGCATAAGTACCCAGACCCAAGGAGGCGGAAGGCCGAACACCTAATGGCTGTCCAAAGCGTCGCAGCATATATCCAAACCCTGCTGCTCACGGCCCACAACCAGGGGCTTGGTGCATGCTGGATTTGTGCACCCCTCTTCTGCCAAAACACTGTGAGAAAAGTTCTCGGCTTACCGAGAAAACTCGAACCACAGGCAATGATTATTATGGGATATGCCGAGGAGGAACCCCCCGCACCACTCCGAAAACCATTGGACGAAACATGCACGTTTAATTTCTGGCCAAAATGCAGGTGAGGAGAGAACTACTCGCTTGCCGACTTCCGCTTTTTCAATGAAAGCTTGACGAGCAAATTAAGAGCCGGCTCATCCTTCTCGACAGACCTAGTTTTGATCACATCAGTTCTCTCTGCTCCTTCGAAGAATTCTTCGCCCTGCTTTGTGCGTATGGCAACAAACGTCCAATCCTCCAGTCCCAGACCTCCTGCGGATACGTCGGCCAGCTCGGAGCTGAAGTCATCGCAGAATCTGCAGCTTTTTCTGGCGTAATGCTTTGCGTCGGCTAGGGGAATGGTTTTCACTTCAGATTTTGTTGTGACCAGCAGTTTTCCCTTGATGTTCATCTTTCTTACGTCTTTCAAGTCGAGTCCCAATGTTTTGTGGATGTGTTTTTCCAAAAGCCCTTCATACGTGAAGCATTCAGAGCACATAAGTCCAATTAAAAACTTCAGAGGGGATGTGTACTTCTTTAAGCCCACCATTTGCATTTTTCTGATGGCGCGGATTTGGCACGGAGTTCCCACAAACGCCATGCTTGCCTTTTTCTGTTTGACTCCCTCAGCCAGAGCAAGGATGTTAGGCGAGTAGGAATACTTTGTTCCAGCGCATTCCAAAATCTCTTCTGAGGTTGTGGCTAATTTTGGAGTGGGATAGAAAGGTTTTTCTTGACTTATTCCGGCAACAATCGCCCCATCGATAAGCCCTTTTTCTAAGGCGAATAACAACAGTGCGGTGACGACTCCGCCGTCTTGACAAACCTTCAGCGTCTTGTCATCTTTTGCTTGTGCTATAACAAGTCTACGATAAACTCCAAACTCTTCTTCGGCTTTCTTTTCTCTGCCAAACACAAAACTCTCCGCTTTGGACCATGACCACTCGTATTGGGGACAAGTTTGTGGGCAGATGCCGCAGACTTTGCATTCCTTCACTAAGCTGGGTTTTTCTTCTGCATACTCTAAACAATTGAAGGGGCAGACAACCACGCATGTGCCGCAGCCTACGCATTTTCCGGTTGCAACAACACTTTTCGCTAAGGACTCTTCGAAGCTTACTTTACTGAAGCTCATGGTTAATTCACTTATAGAGAAGGAATAACGTATAAGTTTAGGTTTAAAACTTTTTGAATGTTCTGAAGCGTATGTGAGGAAACAACTTTGAAAGAAGTGGTCTTGACGGTTTCTGACAGCCTTTACAAATATCTAACTTTTCTTGAGAAAGCACGTTTCATAAAAAGCAAGGAAGAAGCCTTAAGTACCGCCCTAGAGTTTTATAAAAAACTTGCCATGCATGATTGGCTTCCATACACTTACCGCATGGGCGGAGGAAGGGTTCTCCTTATTGATACTTCGATGCTCGCCGACCTATTTCATGGACTATCAAACCGCGAAATCTTTAACGCTGCGAAAGCAAGCGCGCTCAAAAGGAAACTTACAAATCCATTTTTCCGGGATGTTGATTTTACAGACTCGCAAAACTGGCCTGTTGTGTTAAAAGAGCTTGAAATTATGGGTTGGGGTAAGTTTTCAATTTTTCGGAACGAAATAAAGGTGGAGTTTTGTCTGCTTCCGGTGCCGTATTTGCAGGGCTACTTTGAAGGGATGTTTGGATTTCAGTTTGAGAGGCATCCATCAAAAATTCCAAATGTGAACGTGTTTATAGCGAGGAAGAAAAAGAGTGGGGAATTTGGGTAAACCATCTTCACCTCTTCTTGCCTTATTGGACGCCTAATTAATCTTTTGACCAGTACATCTGAAACATAACTCTCTATCCTAGATACACGCGTATAAAGGAGAAAATTGGCTAAAGGTAAGGAACCAAAAACAGTTCGATTTGAGTTGCTTTAGCCTATCCCACCTCTTTCAATTATCTTTGGCACAATCCACTCGAAGCCCACAGCCATCATATGAATCCCAGCAGCATCGGTTGTTTTACGGATTTCATGAATCATCTCGCCAAAGGTTTCAACATTCTCCTCCAAAAAGGCTTCCTTACTCTTTTCTTTGGCTCTGCGGAGTCGTTGTTCCACCTCGTTGGGAACTTTTATTCCCGGGACGAATTTGATCATCCAGTCCATCATGGCTATTGATTTGAAGGGTGCAACGCCAATGAGTATTGGTGTTTTGAGGTGGGATGATGCGTCCAGGAAGCGTTTGGCTTGCTCCACGCTGTAAACGCATTGGGTTTGTATAAAATCAACTCCAAGTTTGACTTTTCTCTCAATTTTTAGGATTTCAGGCTCTAACGGGTCAGCGTTTGGAGCAGCCGCGATGCCTATGTTGAACTTGGGTGGGTCTCCTATTTTGTTGCCGTTTAGGTCAGTGCCTTCATCTATGACTTTTCTAAGCATGTAGACGAAGGTTGCAGAGTCTAGATCGAAGACTGGTTTGGATTGTGGTGTGTCGCCCACTGTTGTGTGGTCGCCTGTGAGCACCAAAATATTCTTTATTCCTAAGGCTCCTGCTGCTAAGACATCAGAAAGCAGTGCTAGACGGTTTCTGTCCCTAGTGGTCATTTGATAAACGGCTTCTACACCAGCCTCCTTCTGAATTAGATAGGATGGTGCAAGGGCGTTCATATAACCGAAAGCTGTGGGGTTATCTGTGATATTAATGGCCACGACGTGCCCCTTCAATATTTTCGCTCCTTCAATGACTTCGTGAAGGTTTGTTGTCTTCACCGGTTCAAGCTCTCCAGTAAAGACGAATTTGCCGTCTATTATTTGCTTCATTAAATCGCTGTAGGCTTCCCTTTTCCATCTTCCTATGATTTCCTCTTTCCCTTTTATTGCTTCAGCTTTCTTTTCGGTTGCTGTCTCGCCGCCTGTTTCTCGCGGGTGCTCTGAAATCCTATGGTCGCGGGGAATTCTAAACTTTGTAAACGAGTCAAGTTTGTTTCTTTCTTTTAGGCGGTTGTAGATGAGCACCCATGCACAGTCTTTTTTCCAGCCGCCAACTTCACACTTTCCCTTTGCTTGTCCTCCGCAAGGTCCATTGAGGAGGCTTTTGGCACATCTGGTTATTGGGCATATACCGCCTGTCTCGAATAGGATGCAGTCTCCGCAGGCTCGGCACATTTCGTAGAATTTGCCTTCTTTTGTGTCGTGCATTCCCAGAAATCTTGTGTCGTTGGCTGGAATGATCAGTTTGTTTGGATATAGGTCTGCAAGTGTTTGAGCTCCAACTCCACATGCTAAGCTGAGCACAGCATCATAATCGTTAATTAACGGGTGAAGCGATGTTACAGCAATTTGTCTGTCACATTGACGCAAAATTGAGGTAGCTTTAATTTTGGAGTCGCTCAAGCCTTTGAGCTTTCTGTGCATTTCCAGCAGCATCTTTAAGATTTCAGCTTGTTTCTCGCCTCCAACCTGTATTATGGTTGCACATCCGTCACAACCTACTATCAAGAGACTTTGAAAATTTTTAGTTGTATCGAGAATTTCTTCAAGGGGTTTCTGCTGGACTATAATCAAGTTAATGGTCTCCTTAAAGAAACTCATATCAACATAAACCAGCAATATAAAAATTGCTGTAAGGGAACATCAAGGTATTGGTGACGCAAGTTTAATATTTCTGATATGCACTCCTTAAACTTCTTTGCAATCGCCGTTAAAGAATATTTGAGGTTAGCATCATGCCTATTGAAAAGATCAGCGAAGAATATTATCGCGGGCGCCCACGCTCTTCTGCTAGTAAGAGCAAAACGATTCCGAAGGGATTCCTGGAAAAATTGTTGGATAAGCAGAAGCTAAAGTATTGCTTTGAATGTGGCGCTTGCACCGCAAGTTGCCCTGTTGCGGAAGTCCTTCCGAAATACTACAATCCCAGACGTCTAGTCAACAAGATCTTTTTTAATCTAGAGAGTACTCTGATGGAAGATGAGTTGTGGCTCTGCGCATGGTGCTATCGATGTTACGAAAGATGCCCACAAGGAGTGGAGTTGCCAGAGATTTTTGCATCAGTAAAAAGCCTCGCCACGCAACACGGTATTTTTCAAGGTTTTAGGGAGGCTGTAGAGCTGATTAAGAAAGAAGTTCCCCTCCCTGCAGTTTGTAGTCAGATCTGTTTTCATTTTGAGCGTGGCAATTTAGATGAGTCGCTTGTGACAGACACATTAAAAAGTTTCGTCGAGGATTACGAGCTGAAGAAGAGAGGGGTGTTAGAACCAAAGGCACATGAAGAAAAAATAGCAATAATTGGTTCTGGTCCAGCTGGACTCGCTGCCGCATGGGAATTGATTAAGAAAGGATACTTAGTCACGATTTTTGAAGCGCTGCCCGAGTCCGGCGGAATGTTAAGAGTCGGCATACCCAGCTATAGACTATCCAAAGATTTGCTGGACGCGGAAATTGCATATTTACAACGTCGAGGAGTAGAGATCAGAACCGCTACATCGATTGGCAAAGATTTGACGATAGATGATCTCACGCAAAAAGGCTACAAAGCTATATTTATCGCCACTGGAGCCCACAAAAGCCGAAGGCTTCACATTGAAGGTGAAGGGTTAAGCGGCGTCTTTCATGCCCTGGATCTTTTAGGAAGAATAAACCTGGGCGAGAAGGTTGAGCTTGGAAATAGAGTAGCAGTAATTGGCGGTGGCAACGTTGCAGTTGATGTTGCGAGAACCGCCCTCCGACTTGGATCTAAAAAGGCGGTCATTCTATACCGAAGATCAAGGGAAGAGATGCCGGCAAATCCTTGGGAGGTTAAAGAGGCAGAGAAAGAAGGCGTTGAAATCCAGTTTTTATTGGCGCCAAAGAGAATTTTGGGTGAAGACAAAGTCGCCGGGATAGAGTGTATTCGCATGACGTTAGGGGAACCTGACGAGACTGGAAGAAGGCGCCCGATACCAATTGAGGGATCTGAATTCATTCTGGAATTGGATACCGTGATACTTGCCGTTGGAGAATCGCCAGATCTATCTTTTCTGTCCAAGGAAATTGAAGCGACTGAAAATGATACAATCCTCTGCAATCCAATCACTTTGGAAACGAGTTTGTCTAGCGTATTTGCTGGAGGGGACGCAGTTACCGGACCTGCAACAGTTATTGAGGCAATCGCAGCTGGTAAAAAAGCGGCTCACTATATCGACCGCTACATAAGGGGTGAACATATTGAGTGAAAAACCTTCAGTGTTAGTTGTTGGCGGTGGCATAGCCGGTATTCAGGCTTCTCTGGATCTTTCCAATCAAGGGTTCACGGTGTATCTTGTGGAGAAATCTCCCAGCATTGGAGGAAGGATGGCCCAACTTGATAAGACTTTCCCTACGATGGATTGTTCCATCTGCATACTCGCGCCGAAAATGATTGAGTGTTTACGTCATCCAAACATTAAGTTGCTCACCTACTCTCAGGTCAAAGGGGTCAAGGGCTCAGCGGGTAACTTTAGGGTCAAAATCTTGAAAAAGGCCAGATTCGTCGTTGAAACTAAATGCACAGGCTGTGGCACTTGCTCTGAAAAATGCCCCATCAAGGTTCCCAACGAGTTCGAAATGAATTTAGGAGTGAGAAAGGCCATATACATGCCTTTTCCACAGGCTGTGCCTCGAATTGCAACCATCGATAAAGACAATTGTTTGCTGTTCCAGAAAGGCGTATGTAAGATATGCCAAAAGCTTTGTCCAGCGGGAGCTGTAGATTTTGACCAACAACCAGAAGAAATCATTCTGAATGCCTCCGCCATAATCGTTGCCACGGGCTTCAATCCCATTGATCCATCCAAGATCAATGAATACGGTTACAAACGGTATAAAAACGTCATAACGTCTCTGGAACTTGAACGTCTGGTTAATGCATCAGGCCCAACGAACGGGAAGCTCTTAAGACCATCTGACAACAAGTCCCCCCATAGAATAGCCTTCATCCAATGCATCGGCTCCAGAAGTCAGAAAGGCTTTCCCTATTGCTCCAACGTATGTTGTATGTACGCCACGAAAGAAGCAATGTTGATAAGGGAGCATGAATCAGCATCAGAGGTTTACATTTTCTACGTCGACATGAAGGTCTTCGGAAAAGGTTTTCAGGAATTTGTCAACAGGGCCATGCATGATTGGGGAATAAATTACATTAGAGCTCGACCGAGCGAAATCAAGGAAAATCCGAAGACTGGCGATCCCGTGATTTGGTATGAAGATCCGACCGATAGAAAAGTGAAAACGATGTTAGTAAATCTGGTGGTGCTTTGCCCGGCTTTAGTCCCGAGGCCAGACAACAAGGAACTTGCTGCCATTCTAGGAGTGGAACTTGATGAATATGGTTTCTTTAAAGCTAAGGACCCATTACTCACGCCTGTTGACACGAATGTTCCCGGCATTTTTGTGTGTGGATACTGCCAAGGTCCAAAGGACATTTCTGAATCAGTGGCGCAGGCGAGTGGAGCGGCCGGTAGGGCTGCTGAAGTCGTCATGCTTGCAGCCGCTAAGGAGGTTATTGCTTGATGAAAATCGTTAATGAAAAGACTCCAAGAATCGGTGTCTTTGTATGTCATTGTGGAATCAACATTGGAGGAGTCATAGACATCCAGGAAGTTGTGGAACATGCCAAAAGTTTGCCAAACGTCGTTTATGCCGAGGAAAACCTTTACACATGCTCTTCAGAAGGATTAACCAAGATTAAGGAAGCCATACAAAAATACGACCTTAACAGAGTTGTTGTTGCTTCTTGCACCCCCAGAACCCATGAGCCGCTATTCAGAGTTACATGTGAAGAGGCAGGCCTAAACAAATACCTCTTTCAAATGGCGAACATTCGTGAACATTGCTCATGGGTCCACGCACATGAACGCGACAAAGCAACTGAAAAGGCCAAAGACATCGTTAGAATTGCTGTAGCAAAAGCCCGTCTACTTGAAGCACAAGAAGAACGGGAAATAGAAGTGGAGCCCTCTGTTCTGGTTATTGGAGGCGGAATCGCAGGGATGACAGCCGCTCTATGCTCGGCTAATCGAGGTTTCAAGGCTTTCATTGTTGAAAAAGAACAAGAGCTAGGCGGTATGTTACGACAATTGCACAAGTTATATCCCACTGGCGAGGAAGCTGACAAGGCTCTAAAGAATATTATTAACAGCGTAAAGGCTCATCGGAATGTCCAAGTATTCACATCTGCGGCTGTAAAGGATGTAAAGGGATTCATAGGGAACTACAACGTTTCTATTGAAGTTAAAGAGAAAGGCAATGTTAACATTAAGGCGGGCACAATAATTGTTGCTTCAGGAGCGGATTATTTCGAGCCCATTGGAATGTATGGGTATAAGGAATATGAAAACGTAATCACACAGCTTCAACTGGAACACCTTCTTAAGTCCAGAGAATTGAAAAAACCCAAAAAAGTTGTCATGATTCAGTGTGTTGGAGCCAGGGAGGATAAGGGTAGGACATATTGTTCGAGGATTTGTTGCACAGCTGCTCTCAAAAATTCGATGTTCATCAAAGAAGCATATCCGGACACCGATGTCTATATTCTCTTCCGTGATCTTCAAACCTATGGTAAGGAATACGAAGAACTGCGCTGGAAAGCACGAGAGAAGGGCATTAAGCTTGTCCAATACATTCCAGAAAGACCTCCAAATGTCAATCCAGAGGCAGAGGGAAAACTCACAGTCAGCGTATATCACACTCTCTTGGGCGAAGAGGTCAAAATTGGTTGCGACTTGGTTGTATTATCAACTCCTTTGATTCAACGTGAAGATGGAAAAGAGCTATCCCGCATACTCAAGGTGCCACTGGGACCCGACGATTTCTTCTTTGAAGCTCACGTTAAGTTGAGACCAGTAGACTTTGCAACTGATGGAATCTATGTATGCGGAACCGCTCAAGGCCCCAAAGACATAGCTGAAAGCATCGCCCAAGCCTATGCTGCCGCTTCAAGAGCAGCTATCCCAATGGCCTCAAAAAAGGTGCGAACAGAGGCGATAACGGCAGTGGTTGACTCAGCGAGATGTGCAGAGTGTGGACAGTGCGTAACCGTTTGTCCTTACAGCGCCATACAACTCGTTACGGTTAACGAACATCAAATCATATCAAAAGTTAACCCAATTCTCTGCAAGGGGTGTGGTGTATGCGCCGTTGCCTGTCCAACACGTGCTATTGAAATGCAAAACTTTACCAATGATCAATTGATCGCCCAGATCAGTGAGGCTCTTGCAGTTCTAAAACCCCGCGAGGAGCCGATAATTGTTGGGTTCTGTTGCAATTGGTGTTCATATGCCGGAGCTGACATGGCTGGAGTGAGCAGATATCAATATCCGCCTAACATTAGAATCATTCAAGTGATGTGCTCAGGAAGAGTTGACCCCATACATATTCTTTGGGCATTTCTCAAAGGAGCAGATGGAGTGTTGGTGACTGGTTGTCATATAGGTGACTGTCACTATGTCTCGGGCAATAAGCATGCTGAACAGAGAGTTAAAAGATTGAGAGAAATGATCGAACGTGCTGGCTTTGATTCCAAGAGGTTGCGACTTGAATGGATTTCAGCAAGCGAGGGAAAAAGATTTGCCGACTTGGTCACGGAGTTTACGTCACAAATCAATGCCCTAGGTCCAAACCCAATCAAACCAGTTGCTAACCAGCAATCACCAATTAGAGGCAACTGAATGTCGGGTTAAATCATGGAGAAGTTGAGTTTTAATCATATGCTCCCCCAACCTACATTGTCACAACTTTTTTTAGCGCTTCAGTTGCTGATAAGCGTGGTCTCAGCGAAATTATCAGAACTTTGCGTCTAATCTAAAGGAGATGGGAGTTAATCCGTTACAAAAAATCTAAGTTTATACTTTAGAGTCCCGTCCATGGACACCTTTTATAAGGCCCGATAACAATTGTAACGATAGTTCCTAAGATTCCCTCAAGCCTTAACTCCTTTTCCAGAAACTCGTTCAGGTCTTCCATCTTTTCAAAAATAACCTCAGCAAAAATGTCTGTGTCTCCGCTCGTTCTATATAACACTTGGATATCCGGGTGCTTTGAAAGATGATCGACGATTTCTTTAAGTTTGGCTGGCTGAACCCTTAAGCCAATGAAAGCCTTTATGATGCGTCCCAGTTTATGGTAGTCTAAAACAACGGTGAACCTTTCAATGATTCCCTCCCTCAAGAGTTTGTCTATTCTCCTCCTGACCGTAGCTTCGTTTGCGCCGACCTCTCTGGCCAGTTTAATTATGGGCTTTCTGGCATCTGCTTGAAGGACTTTAACTATCTTCATATCAAGCATGTCGATAAACGCCAATTTTCATCACCAATTATGCAGAAACCAAGTAATTATACGCCTCATTTATACGTCTTTCGTATTTTTGCGCATTAAAAATAAGCAAAACCGTATAATATGTATGGTCAACATTGCTTCGACAATTGCTTATTTTCGCAGAAATTCATATGGTTATAGATGTTTTTAGCAGTTTTAAGACTTTATTATGCCGAATTTCATCATAATAAAATTTATTTTTCGATAGATCATATATGAAAATAGGCAAACACATTAAGGTGTTTAAAATATGGCTATGGAGAAAATCGCACGAAACATTCCAGCGTCTTTGTGGAACGAAGCGTCCGAAAAGTTGATAGACATAGTTCTAAATTCCCCAAATGCAAGCAAAATGCCAAGCGACCTTGCAAAAACAATTCTTTACTATTGGCAAAGAGACCAACTTGCGACGGAGGTTGGATTGCAACGACTCCTCGAGGCTTCTGCGCTATTAGAACCCGAGAAAACAATTAGCTTGATGGAAGAGTTGGGGCTTTCAGAAATCGTAGTGATGCTAAAAGAATCGTTGAAAGAGTGAAGACAAAACTACTAACCCCCCACTTCTTTTTATAAAATTTTTAAAGGTAGAGGCTTCTTACTCTTTAGCATAAAGGAAGGATTCTGCATGATTGAGTTTGGAATAGAGTTTGTTCCTAGGGACCTTTACTGGAAAACAACTTTTTATGCGATTCAAGCGGAAAAAATCGGATTCGATTATCTATGGATTACCGACCACTTCAACAACAGAAACGTGTATGTTTCCTTGGCTATAGTGTCAGCGTACACTGAAAGAATAAAATTCGGTCCGGGTGTCACAAATCCCTATCTAGTCCACCCAGTAGTCACCGCCCAAGCTGTAGCCACGCTTAACGAAGTAGCGCCAGGCAGAGTTGTCTGTGGACTTGGGGTTGGAGACAGAACCACTTTGCAGATGGTTAACACAGAGCAAACAAAACCTTTAGCTACAATACGGGAATCGGTACGCATTATCCGCGAGATTGCATCTGGAAGAACTTTGGAAATGCAAGGCGAAATCTTCAAGGTTTCAGGAACAAAATTGAACTTCAAGGTAGCTAATCCCATTCCTGTTTTCATAGGTGCCCAAGGTCCAAAAATGTTGGCGCTGGCAGCCGAAATAGGGGATGGTGTTTTAATAAACGCTTCCCATCCGGGAGATGTTGAAAACGCTGTGAAATTTGTTTGTGAAGGTGCGGAGAGAGCTGGCAAAAAGTTGGAAGACCTGAGCATTAGCGCTTACACGTCTTTCTCCATAGCATCCGATTACGAGAAAGCATTAAAAGCTGTAGTTCCAGTTGTGGCTTACATCGTTGCCGGTTCTCCAGAAATGATTTTGGAGCATCATGGGATTTCTGTAGATGTTGCAAGCAAGATTCGGGACGCTATAGTGCATGGTCAGTGGAAAGAAGCCTTCTCTCACGTGGATAATAGCATGGTAGAGGCCTTTTCAATCTGCGGCACCCCCAAAACCTGCACAGAGAAAATAGCCAAACTCGTTAAAGTCGGAGTTACTCAAGTAGTTGCTGGTTCACCGATAGGTCCAAATATGCGAAAATCAATTAACATGATAGCCGCAGAAGTATTTCCACATTTTAAGGGAATGTTGGAGGAAAGGGAGAAATGACTGGCGCCTATGTTCTGCTAAGGATTAAGCCGGGAATGGACAGAAATGTGTTAAACACTCTTAAAAAACTAGCACAAGTGAAGGCTGTGGAGACTCTATACGGCGAATACGATATGCTCATCAAAGCGGAAGTAGAGACATTAGACGAGCTTGACTCGTTCATTTTTGATACTATAAGAACCATAAAGGGTGTTGAGAGGTCAACTACCCTCCTCACCATAAAAGTTCCAGGCGAGTAGCATGTTGGAAGATGAGGAACCGCCTTCAATCATAAGAAATGTCATGGCAAAACCAGTCATAACCATTTATGAGGACAGTTCAGTCCTCGAAGCGGCCAAAATTATGAGCGAAAGACGCATTGGTTGTGTTGTTGTTACGGACAAGGAGAAGCCGGTAGGTATAGCAACCGAGAGAGACATACTTCAAAGAGTTGTGGCAAAAGGTATGGATGCATCTAAGGTGAAGATGAAGTATATAATGAGCAAACCCTTGATAACTATTAACGGAAATACGCCGATAATTAATGCAATAAGGGTTATGGAAAAGAACAAGGTGCGGCGTCTGCTTATCGTTGAACGGGGAAAGCTTGTTGGAATAGCTACCCAACGAGACTTGTTGCGCGCTTTGGCGTTTCACGTCCTAATCTCTTTCAGACCGCTACTTTAGCAATAAAAGAGGGTTACCCATGGTAATCTCTGCATATACGCTTATAAGAACAGAGCATTCTGAACGCGAAGAAGTGGTCAGTAAAATAAAGAAACTGAGGTTTGTAAAAGAGGTTGTACCCGTATATGGAGAATACGATATAATAGTGAAAACGGAAACCAACTCGATTGAAGAATTAAACTTCTTGATTTATAACGAATTGCGAAAAATACGACGTCTTACTGCTACAACAACAATGATTACTTTACAGAAAAAGTAAAATCGATTCTGTATCATTAAGTGGAAGATGGAAGTCTGTTCTTTGAGTGTTGTTCAAATAATAGGAATTGAAGGCTTACCGATTATAAAGACAGGAGACAACCTAGCTAAGCTTATTTGTGATACAGCTGAAAGGCAGGGCACTCCTATCCAAAACGGGGACATACTCGTGGTTACACACGTTATCGTTTCGCGTGCTGAAGGCAGAGTTGTAAACCTCGATGAAGTTGTGCCGTCCGAATTCGCAAGAAACATAGCCAAACGGTACGAAAAGGATCCAGCCCTAGTTGAGGTTGTTCTTCGAGAATCAAAAAGCATTAGGCGTATGGGCGATGGAAAACTCATCGCAGAAACAAAACACGGTTTTGTTTGTGCAAACTCGGGCGTTGACAAATCTAACGTTCCGGGAGAAAGAATTGTGGCCCTACTACCAGACGACCCTGATGATTCCGCCGAGAAGATTAGACAGGAAATAAAAAGGTTGACAGGCTGTGATGTTGCAGTTATTATCTCTGATACGCATGGGCGTCCATTGAGGGAGGGCGAAATAAACGTGGCGATAGGAGTTGCTGGCATAAAGCCGATTAGGGACAGAAGAGGCGAAAAAGACTTGTTTGGTTATGTTCTGAGGGTGAAACAAACAGCGATTGCCGATGAGCTGACCTCAGCCGCTGAACTGGTGATCGGACAAGCAGAAGAAGGGGTTCCAGTAGCCATAATCCGCGGATACAACTATCCAAAATCCGACAGTGCAAAGGCAACTGAGCTTATAAGACCGAAAGAAAAAGACTTATTCCTATAAAGGCATGAAGAGATTTCGCAACGCTTAAAAACGTAAATAAGTTTCCAAGAGTTAACCAAAACGGGGAAAATCGAGTGAAAATTGCGGTTTCTGGCAAGGGCGGCGTGGGCAAGACCCTAATCGCTGGAGGTCTCGCATGCTCCTTCGCCGACAAGGGCTTGAAGACCATGGCTATTGACGCTGATCCTTCGCCAAACCTTGCCTTGACCTTAGGCTTATCACCAGAGGAAGCCCGTAAAATATTGCCCATTTCGGAGAATAAGGAATTGGTTGAATCTAAGACTGGCACGGGATATTCGGGCGTTTTTCGCCTGTCTTTCACGGTGGATGATGTTGTTAGTGAGTATTCTGTGAGAACACCATTCGGTGTGAACCTAATCGTTATGGGGACTGTGAAGTCGATGGGTTCGGGATGCACTTGTCCAGCAAACGCTGTTGTCCGCGCCTTGCTCCGTCATTTAGTGGTGGAGCGAAACGAGGTTGTCATCCTTGACATGGAGGCTGGTGTTGAGCATATGGGCAGAGGGACGGCGAAACATGTGGATACCATGTTGATTGTAGCGGATGCAAATATGAAATCCCTTGAAACCGCCAAACGCATCCACGAATTAGCTGCCAACACTGGCATTAAGCAGGTTTTTCTGGTTGGAAACAAGGTTGGAGACGATATTCAAAAAGAAACAATCAAAAACTTCGCTGAAAAAAACAGCCTAAAAATCTTGGATTTTGTGCCTTTCGATCAAAAAGTTGTTGAGGCGGAAATGCGAGGAGAAACACCGCTTAAATATAGGAAGTCAGAAGCTTTACATGCTATAGAAAATTTGTGTGAGAAGATTACGGCAAAGAATGACTAATAAGTTGGAGTGGGAACCTACTATGCAAAGGAGACAAGAAAGCACATGAAGACGCTTGTTACAATGGGGCGTGGTGGAACTGGAAAAACAAGCTTCGTGGCTTTGATGACCAAATGCTTCATTGAGGTCGGAGATGCACCTCTGCTATTGGTGGATGCTGACCCGGACCAAAACCTCGGCGAAATGGTGGGCGTAGACCTAAAGGAAGATGGTAAGAAAACAATTTCAGAGTTACTTGTGGAGACTTTTCTGGAGGAAGGCGGAACAACAGTTGGTGTTCCCCCAACCGAAAGAATTGAAAGCAGAATTTGGGCCTATGGCATGCGTGAGGGCGAATTTTTCGACTTTATTGCCCTTGGAACAAAGTGGGTTGAAGGATGCTATTGCTTGCCAAACGCCGCCCTAAAGGGAGCATTAGAATCCTTAACTAAAAACTACAAGTATGTGCTAATCGACTCGCCAGCGGGTTTAGAACATTTAAACCGAAGAATCACCTCGAAAGTAAGTGACATCTTCGACATCATCGACCCTTCAAAAAAATCCTTTGACCACGTTGAACGTGCCTATCGCATAGCAAAGGAGGTCAAAATAGACTTTGAAAACTTTTATGTTATCGGTGGTTTTAGATTTCCAGAAAGCCTAGCGAACCAGGCTGAAAAGACCTTAAAGCTTGAGTTTTTAGGCAAAATAGCTCGTGATGAAGAGGTTGAGGAATTCGTTCTCGCCGGGAAACCTCTTCTAGACTTACCTTCGGGTTCCCCAGCCTATGTTTCTGTGAAAAAAGTAATGGAAAAGGCTGGTTACATCAAGCAGTAACCAATGTAATCCTTTTCAAATTTGTCAGAAGCTCTCTTCGGCAAAACTTGTTAAGCATAGCGTATACTTAATAGAAAAGACTTTTGGAATCGTTTTCGAATGTTGGTTTCGAAAATCTTTAAATAACTTGTAGATATGTCAAACACAAAACTCCGAGGTGTAGAGCTATACAAGTACCAAGAAGATAAAGGGAGGTGAGGAAATGAAATACATAGCTTTTTGGGAGTTTTGTCCAGAGGACGTCGATAAGGTTATCGAGAGGTACAAGCATGTCATGGCAGAAAGAAAAAAGTTTCCTGACAAGTATCCGAAGGTAATCTTTGGGCCTTTCGGAATGGGTGGAGAGAGCAAGGGCTTTGTAGGACTTGAGACAGACGATCCAGAGCAGATGACGAAATGGGTACTTGCCTACTGGCCTGTTGAGCAGATCAAGTTCGTTCCCATATTTGAAGTAGCAAAGACCATAGAACTCTATCAGAAAATGAAGAAATAGCTTGAAGTGTCACCAAAAATCTTCCATCTTTTTTCTAGAAAAGCTTAAAATAAAGCTTCACGAACCTTACATTTTCAAAACCTTTTGGGTTGTGTTCGTGGTTGAGTAGAAAAGGTGTGCGTGTAAAGATTGGTGAATTGAAGACCGACGTTGGACTTGTTAAGAATCTTGAACTTTCTATCGGCAGAATTGTTGAGGAGAAATGGGCTGAACCGATGGGGCCTACACCATTTCCTTCGCTGACAGCTCTAAGGGAGTGGGACATGAAGCTTCTTCAGCGCTACAAACCGTTTTACATGCCTTTCTGTGACGTGTGCTGCCTCTGCACCTTTGGTAAATGCGACTTGACGGGGAACAAGCGTGGAGCATGCGGAATAGACATGGCAGGCCAGCAATCTAGAATAGTGCTTATAGCCTGCTGCATCGGAGCGGCAACCCACATTGGTCATGCTCGCCACTTAGTTGAACATTTAATCGAAACATTCGGTCGCAGACACCCCCTCGATGTGGGCGGACTAAACGTTCAGGTTGAGGCACCAGTCACCCGTCTGGTTTGTGGAGTAAAACCCGAAACCTTAGGCGACCTAGAAGAAGTTTTAGATTACGTCGAAACCCAAGTCACCCATCTCTTATCCGTTGCACATACGGGACAGGAAGGAAGCAACATCGACTTTGAGTCAAAAGTCTTCCACGCTGGTATGATAGACCAAGTTGGAATGGAAGTTGCAGACATTGCACAAATAGCAACTTACGGCTTTCCAAAGGCAGACCCAGAAGCCCCGCTTGTTGATTTGGGATTTGGAACCATAAACGTGGAAAAACCCGTAATCCTCTGCATTGGCCACAATGTAGTTCCTTCTGTAGGAATAATAGACTACATGAAGGAGAACGGGTTTGATGGTGAAATTGAGGTTTGTGGACTTTGCTGCACAGCCCATGACATAACAAGATATTACAAGCGGGGGAAAATTGTTGGTCCAATTTCTTGGCAATTACGCTTCATCCGAAGCGGTGTCCCAGATGTGGTTGTATTGGACGAGCAATGTATCAGAACAGATTCATTGTACGAAGCTCAAAAAATCAAGGCACCAGTAATCGTTGCATCCGAGAAAAACTGCATGGGCTTGCAAAACCGCACCAACGACCCGGCAGACGCAATAGTAGAAGATTTAGTGGGCGGAAAAATGCCTGGAGCGTTGATTCTCGACCCTGAAAAGGTTGGTGAGGTTGCAGTGAAGGTAGCCTTAAAGGTCACTCCATTGCGGAAGAAGTTTAAGGTAATTCCAGAGGTTGATGAAGTTATCCAAAGGGCAAAAGAGTGTAGGCAATGCAACGACTGCAGAAGAGCATGCCCGCAAGACTTGCATATTCCAGAGGCAATGAAAGCGGCGGCGGAGGGAACCTTAGCGAAGCTTGCAGACTTATACGAGTTATGTGTTGGCTGTGGACGATGCGAACACGCATGCCCAGTGGGCTTACCAGTTCACAGCTTTATCGTGAAGGCAGGAGAGAAAAAGCTGAAAGAGGAAACCTACAAGGTGAGGGCTGGGAGAGGCGCAATACAAGACGTAGAGATAAGGAATGTTGGAAGCCCAATTGTGCTTGGTGAGATTCCAGGCGTTGTTGCCTTCGTTGGATGCGCCAACTATCCTAAAGGCGGAGCGGAAGTTGCCGAAATGTGCACCGAATTCGCCAACAGACGCTACATCGTTGTAACTTCCGGCTGTGCGGCAATGTCTGCTGGCATGTATAAGGACGAGGAGGGAAAGGTGCCCTATGAGACGTTCACGGGTGAATTTGCCGCTGGGGGAATTGTTAACGTTGGCTCTTGTGTCGCGAACTCCCACATTGCAGGGGCTGCAATAAAAATTGCAAACATATTTGCAAAGCGGAATCTAAGGGCTAACTATGAAGAAATAGCCGACTACATACTCAACCGTGTAGGCGCCGTTGGTGTTGCATGGGGTGCTTACTCCCAGAAAGCGGCATCCATCGCAAGCGGATGTTGGCGTCTAGGGATTCCCGTCGTTGTTGGCCCCCACGGCACAAAGTATAGGCGTATGCTTCTTGGAAGGGCTGACCGCGGAGAAGACTGGCACGTTTATGACGCAAGAACAGGAGAAAAAGTGTATGTCGGACCCGCACCAGAGCACTTGTTCTACGCGGCTGAGACAAAGGAGGAGGCAATGGTTATGATAGCTAAGCTCTGCATGAGACCCAACGACACAACAAAGGGAAGAGCCATAAAGCTTACGCATTACATAGACCTGCATAAGAGGTTGTTTGGGACCATGCCCGAAGACATTCACTTGTTTGTGCGCACGATAGGTGACATACCAATAACAATGAAGGATGAGATAGTAAGGATTCTTGAAGAGAAGAAGTGGAAGGAAACAGTGGTTCCCGACCCAACGCTTCTGCCTAGGCTTATTAGAAAGAGGAAGGAGTGAAAAAGGACATGGCAACAGCTGAACCTTGGCAAACAGCAGAAATTCCAGGACCAAAAAAGGCCTTGGTCATCACGAAACCAGAGGTGGCGGCTGCGATGATAAAACGGGCAAAACGTCACATTCTGATTGTCGGTCACAAGGCTGCAGAAATCGAGCTCGAAGACAAAAAACTGATAGATTGCATGATTGAACTGGCGAAAAAAGCCAACATTCCAGTCGTGGCCACAGCCCACGCGATTAGCGAGTTTTTAAAGAGGGGCTACCAGCCGGCGGGTTGGATGCCGGCTGTGGATATTGGCAACAGACTTACTGATCCAGAGTGGAAGGGACTTGACGGTAACGGCCCTTACGACTTAGCCTTGTTTGTGGGTCTTCCGTATTACATGGAGTGGACCATTCTTTCCGGGCTGAAGCATTTCGCCCCAAACCTTAAAACCATGACATTGGATAACGTTTATCAGCCCAACGCAAGCTGGTCGTTCCCGAACATCTCAGCAAAAGATTGGCTGGAAAATCTTAAGGTGATAATTGAAAAGGTCGGAGGAGAATAAGAAGTGTCCATGTTTGAAGACATCCCCGTCGACGTAGGCATAATCTATGAGGGCGAAAGAATCCGCAAAGAAGACATGCACGTTGAACTCGGCGGACCGAAAATCAAAGAGAAATTCGAACTGGCAAGGGTTAAGAAACCAGAAGAAGTTGAGGATGGAAAAGTAAACGTTGTTGGGTCGGACTTAAAGGACCTGGAAGAGGGGAAGAATTACGCCTTTGGAATACTCGTCGAAGTCGCCGGCTCCAAGCTTGAACCACAACTTGAGGGAGTCATTGAAAGGCGCATACACGCCTACTGCAACTTCATCGAGGGGTTTATGCACCTAAACCAGCGCTATGACATATGGCTGAGGCTGAGCAAAAAATCCTTCCAAAAAGGCCTGAACTCCTTCCAATACATCGGAAAGGTTCTGCACAGGCTTTTCAAGAGCGAGCTACCAATAATTGAAAAGATGCAGGTCACCTTTTTCACAGACCCAGAAAAAGTGAGGGGGCTCTACAACGAAGCCCTGCAAATTTACGAAGCAAGAGATGCCAGAGCGAGGGGGCTGAAGGACGAGGAGGTTGACAAATTTTACGGATGCACCTTGTGCCAATCCTTTGCCCCCACCCACGTATGCGTAATCACACCTCAGAGA
>Ga0315310_10000416_pt1 | contig 27399 bp, 22 predicted proteins | sample TDP5_MG_FD_203630 | JGI IMG/M metagenome (GOLD analysis project Ga0315310, IMG submission 203630) | Freshwater sediment microbial communities from Lake Towuti, South Sulawesi, Indonesia - TDP5 | ecosystem: Environmental > Aquatic > Freshwater > Lake > Sediment | place: Indonesia: South Sulawesi...
GTCAATCCTGGAGAGGTGTTCCTGATTGGTCAGCTTTTTGACGCAATCGAAAACATTACGGACTGGTGTGAGAACACAATAGACCAAGTACGAGTACTTGCTGTTAGAGTTCTGTAGACGGGCATCACTCTTCAAGTGGTGCAGATGTTCACTGAGCCTTGCGCACAGTGAGAATGCTGGTCACGAGAGAGCTGAAACCGAGATTTCCCGTCAGTGCGCCCATCAAGGCGCTCATGATCGATATCTCTACCCATGCTTTGACCAAGATGAAAGTCAGTGTACTGAGGGTCACCCAGGGCTGCGGGCCTAGGAAGTAGGGCACGAGGGTGATGAAGAACAAGATCGTGAACAGGCACTCGGGGACGTAACCAAGCAGCACCACGGGAATCGTCAAGAGTGATGGGTTAGCTCTTCGTCTAATGTCGAAGACCTTGTAGAGGGTTCCCGTAGTGAGTCCAGTCAATGATTTTCCGATTGGCAACCCTATCAGGCCTAGCCAGGCCAGCCCTCCTAATGGGCCAAAGTGAATACCGGGAACAATCCCTCCCAATAGCCCGATCAGAAAACCAAGAATCGGTCCACCATAGATGGCGCCGATGAATGTGGCGACATGTGAGAGGTCAAATCCAACCTGGCCAACTCTCGTCAACCCTATCGAGAGAGCTGACAGTGCGTTGGCCACCGCAACCATTACTGCTGTGAAAGTCACTGTTCTCGAATTCAGTTCAACGCTCTTCATCGTCATGAACTTGACAATGCGTCATCACTACCCACTTAAGGGTTTCTACCCAAGAATGAGTTAGACAGCAAAGGTTGACCTAATCTCATCGGGGTCCTCGTGATTTCTCAGATTGGATCCTTCGTAGAACTTGGACGGCATATCTGAGTTTCTCATAGCACAGGGTTGGATTGCTCTGAAGCAAATCCAAACCGTCGGCCAGGAGGGCTCTTGCGAAGGAAAGCCGCTTGTCCATTCCGGCTCTTTGCAGATCATCTCTTTTCAGTTCAGGATCGAAGTCAGCAAGACCATGAGTCAGCGACAAAACCGCTGCCGCATACTCTGTCTCTTCGGCGGCATGCCAAAGGGTCTGTTCTACCTTTTTCGACTCCGCCTTCTGATCGTTGACGATCTGATCTATGAAGGATATGCCGTTGGAGATTGCTTGCCGTATCTTGGAAGCATACTCGGCCTGCACAGTTGACAACCACGTGCCTCGTCTTGTCTTCTGGCCTATTCGACGTACTTGAAGTCATCATCTGCGACAAGAGAAGGGGACAATGTTTCACTCTACGGTTACGGATTTAGCGAGGTTTCTGGGACGGTCAGGATCGTGCCCTCTCTCGACGGCAACATAGTATGCCAGCAACTGAAGAGGAACTATGTATAGAAGAGGTGTCATCATGCTTGGAATGCCCTTAGGCATTTCAATGAAATCGTCTGAGATACTTTGAATCTGAGTATCCCCTTCCTCGATGACCGATATTATGTTGGCGCCTCTCGCCTTCATCTCCATGATGTTTCCTATTATCTTATTGTGAGTCTCATCCTTCGGAGCAACAAACACTACAGGATATCCCGGTTCCACTATTGCGATGAATCCGTGTTTGCTCTCTCCGGCTGCGTAAGCTAGTGATGGAACATATGCTATCTCAAGCAGTTTCAACCTGCCCTCTATCGCTGTGACCTCACTGATTCCTCTTCCGAGAAAACAGAAACTTTGACGATCTTTGTATTTTCTCGCGATCTCCTTGACCTTGTTCTGTTGTTTCTGTAGGATATTGGCGACTGCGTCTGGAACCTCCGTAAGCTTCCATAGAAGATCCGTTGCCTCTCTGGAGTTTATTCTCCCACGTCTCTCGCCGAGGACGATTGCCAGTTTGACCAGAACTGTTACCTGCGCTGTGAATGTCTTCGTTGCCGCTACTCCAATTTCCGGACCAGAGTTTTGTCCTATGTAGACGTCGGAAAGTCTGGTCAAGGTCGATCCCATGACGTTGGTTATCCCAACGACGGATGCTCCCCTCTCTCTGGATTGTCTCACCGCGTTCAAGGTGTCTGCGGTTTCCCCGGACTGACTTGTGGCGACAACAACCGCGCTTCTGTTCAAAAGATCTGCGTGAACATGATTGAACTCTGAAGCAATGACCGCTTGGCATCGGAGACCGGCGAGCTTCGCTAATGAGTAGCTACCCGCCAGACAAGCATGGTATGCCGTGCCACAACCGATCAGGTAAACAGCTTCCGCCGAGTCAAGTCTCGAAGCCACAAGGTCGTAATAGATCTTCTGAGTTCGCAGAGCGTTACGAATGGCATGTGGCTGCTCCAAGATCTCCTTCAACATAAAGTGTGGGTAACCTGACTTCTCTGCCGCTTCCCTAGTCCACGAGACTTCCACTGGAGCTCTTCTAACGGTCTCGCCAGTCTGCGAATTTCTTATCTCGACCTTGCCCAGCTCAAGCGAAGCCACCTCGTCTTCCTCAAGCCACACTGCCCTGTTTGTCAGCGGAAGAAATGCAGGAACATCTGATGCGCAATAGCTTGCATGTTCTCCGATTCCGATTACGAGAGGGCTTTCCCTTCTGGCGCACACTATTCTTTGAGGATCGCGACTGCTGAGAACTGCGATAGCGAAGGCTCCATCAAGTTTTGTCATGGCATCGGTGACAGCACCAGTAAGGCTTGAGCCTTTCCTCAGAGATTCCTCGATCAGATGAGCAATAGCCTCTGTATCTGTTCTGGACTTGAAGACATGGCCTTGATCCTCCAGCTCCTTTCGCAGTTCCATGAAATTCTCTATGATCCCATTGTGTATCACTGCTATGCGATTTTCGCAGTCAGTGTGCGGATGAGCGTTCTCCTTGGAAGGTGCGCCGTGAGTTGCCCATCTGGTGTGCGCGATGCCTATCAGCCCTGGCATGTCGTCGAGATTGATTCGAGCGTGTACTTCTGAGATCTTTCCCTTATCCTTCTTTATGATCAACTCGTTGTTGCTGACAGTTGCTTGCCCTACGGAGTCGTATCCCCTGTACTCCAAGCGCTCGAGGGCCTGCCGCATTATGGGCGCCGCCTGCCCATTTCTCAAGATGCAGCCGAAGATCCCGCACATCATGTTCACATCGAAACGTAGAAGCGCCCTGAATATGAAAGACATTACATAAGCATTCCTAAAGGCCAATTTTGAATGGTAGTACTACAAGCGGTTCAGTCCACGGCAAGCTTCCATGTTTTTGGTCAACGTAGGGTTTTAATAATAATCTATACGATTGACCATATTCACCATGTCTTACCTAGTGCTCAAGAGCAGAGAACAAGCCCAAGTGCTGCCAGTTCGAGTATACTCTGATCCTCGATCCATCAAGGCGATCGTTCAACGTATGCGCTGGAGAATACTTCTCGAACTCTCACAGAACGCGCTATGCGCGCAAGACCTCGCCAAGAAGTTCAATGCCAGCGAACAGGTGATCTGTTACCATATGAGAAAGCTTGAACGGGCCCGCCTGATTCGACTGGAGAAAACTGAGAAAAGAAGAGGCGCTGTAGCACGGTACTATGTCTCAAACGTCAAGGCGATTTCGTTGATTCCTGACAACCTAAGGAAAAGTGGCCGAAGGTTGGAGACGGAACAGGTCTCCCTTGAGCGTAGTGGCATGATCCTAGATCCCTTTGTATCTGACGGCGGCGCTAACCTTACGATCATTGTCGGCAGCCCGACTGAACACGGTGAGCATAGGGCAAGGGCGAGAGATGGCCATCATGCCGCGAACCTTACACTTTTCCTTGGCTCGCTGCTTCCCGTCACAAGGAAGTTTGTTGTTAGGCTAGACACGGAAATGAATGAGCATCGTATGGAAGAAAATCTGATCGTCGTGGGCGGACCACGGGTCAACACTGCCGCTGCTAGGTTCAACAATCAACTTCCAATCAGGTTCAGTCTCACTGGTACAAGCAGCATTATCTCGACAATATCGGGGAAGACCTACAATGCCGATGAGGAGGGGCTGATCTGCTTGATAGACAACCCTCTCAATGTAAAGTCCAAGGTTTTGATACTGGCGGGAAATACTCATCTTGGCACCGCTGCCTCCGTGATTGGATTGGTCAAGTATACTGAGCGTGTTGCAGAAGGGAACTCTTCAGCCAAAGAAAAGATTGCCAACGTCGTAAAAGGCGTCGACCTTGATAGCGACGGATTGATTGATGATGTCGAGTTTTTGGAGTGACTCGCGGCTATACCTGCAGGAATGCGATCTATGGTTTTGAGGCCTGTTTCTTAGCCAACTTCTCTTTCAGTATTTCTGCCACGAGTCTCGGATCAGCTCTTCCCCTTGCATATCCCATCACGATACCCATTAGCCTGCCTTCAGCGTGTTCACCTTGCTCTGCCACCAATGACAGATTCTGCGTGATCTTGTCCTGAATCAAACGTTCCAACTCATCTCGCGAAAGCATTCTCAGCCCAAGTTGGCCAACAGCATCTTGGGGACTTGATTGAGGACTCTTTGAGAGCCATGCCAGTATATCATGAACAGACTCCTTTGCAGTTTCGCCCTGCGAGACCAGTTGAAAAGTTTCGATGAAATGTCCGTCAGATAGATTGTCTACTGGAAGGCCTTCCCTCTCCAGACTTCTGATCGACTCGGTGAGGATTGTTGCCACGAATGACGCTGCCAGAGTTGTTTCTGCCATAATTGTCGAGAATAGTTCAAGGTACTCTGAGTTCACAAGTTGATCTGCGAGCTTCTTGTTGAGCCCATGCTGATCCATGAGCTGTTTCGCGATGACATCAGGCATAAGGGGCAAGCTCTTCTTCAAGCTCTCGATCCAGTCCGACCCGACAACAACGGGTGGAATGTCTGTTTCAGGATACATTCTTGCGGCCCCTGGTCTTGGACGCATGTATGTTGTAGTGCCGTCTTCATTTGCTGCACGAGTCTCTTCAGGAACACCTTTCAACGCTTCTCTGGCTCTCTCTGCCACTGCTCTAAGAGCATCCTCGCATTTTCTTTGGTCATCGGCGGCAATTACAACCGCGTCATCCTCTTCGCAGGCCAGTATCCTCTGGAGTTCCAACACTTCTCTTTCAGATATCCCGTATCCTGGAAGCTCGTCGGTGTGGAGTATTCCACCAACTCCACCCCAGAAACGGGCCCTGTGGGCAAGTTCTGTTCCTAAGCGCAGGCCCGGCTCAAGTTCAGTTCCCAGCAGACCAGAGAACTTCGGCAATCGTAAGGCGAGGGCCACACCACCCTTTGTCAAGGCTTCTCTGATTACTCGAGATTGTGAATCTTTGAACAGAGACGTGACGTTTTGGATTTCTTCAGTCAGTTGATTCTCTGTTACGCTTCTGGCTTTGAGTTCTCTGCAGATCTGTATGAGTGCGAGTTGTCTTTTCACCTCGTTCTCGACGACTTTCGAGATCAGTTCGAGTTTCTGTACGCCCTTTATCTCCATGAGCGCTCCTTCCCTTGTTGATATGTTGAGGTCCTGCCTTATCGTTCCAAGACCACGCTTGACCTTCCTAGTCGCTCTAAGAACTCTACCGATACTGAGCGCAACCTCTTGAGCTTGCTGAGGCGTGTTTATCACAGGCGCCGTTGTCACTTCAATCAGTGGAATCCCTAGCCTATCCAGGCGATACCGAGTCGTGAGGCCGTTTTCCTCAGTTTTCCGAGCCGCATCCTCTTCCAGCGAGATCTGGGTTATTGGGACAGTGGTCCCATCGATTTCCATCGCTCCGCCTAAGGCGACGACACAAGTTCTCTGGAAGCCCGCAGTGTTCGACCCATCAATCACAATCTTTCTCATGACCTGTATCTCGTCAACCAGGGCCGATTTCAAGAGTGAGGCAACCATTATCGCCACGGTTACAGCCTCTCGGTTCAGCTCATGCGGTGGCTCTTCATCGATCTCCACGAGGCATGAGGTTTCGTCATCTACCTCATACAGGATCATTCGTCCACGTTGAAACTCAAAAAGGGCAGCAGGATCCACTTGTCCAAGTTCGCTCTGGGTTGGTCTCAATCTTCTGAGAATAGTTCTAGACGGTTCACCGATAGAAAGTCTAGTTGGACAGTTGCAGAACATTTTGGCTTGCGTGTTTAACTGCTGGTGGACCTCAAGACCAACTTTGAGACCAATTTCCTGGTAGCTAGCCCTGCTCAACCGATCTCAGCTCTGGAGAAGTCTCCTTTGCGATGCCTCACCTGTCACGTTCGTCATCATCATCTCCCTTGCTTTGGCGAGATCCGTTGTCTGGCCAAGAACCCACATCATCTTCACATACGCAGTCTCAGGTATCATGTCCCCAAGTGAGATGATGCCCATAGCTAGTAGATCCCTACCTGTTTCATAGACGTTCATATCTACTGCGCCCCAGATGCATTGAGATGTCATACCTACGAGCAGGCCTGAACCTAGTGCTCTCTTCAGAGGTTCAAAGCAGGCTCTGCCCACATGCCCTAAACCTGTTCCCTCCAAAACGAGTCCTCGGTATTCTTTCTCTTGATACCAGTCAATGACTGCAGGGTTGAAGTTCGGATGGAATTTTAGAAGAGCTACCTTCTCCTCAAAGTCTGCCACGACCTCGACGCTCTTCGATGGATCGCGACTCTGGAAGGTCTCTGCGAAAACTTCCAAGTGGAGATTCCTTAGATCAAACCGACCAAGAGGTTCAGGATCCATTGTTCTGAAGGCGTCCCTGGCACTTGTGTGACATTTTCTCACTCTCGTCCCGCGATGGATTGTAACATATTCGTCTGAGCTGGCCTCATGCATCGCGACAACGACCTCAGCAAACGAGGCACGCGCGGCTATGGCTGTGGCGGCTATCAGATTGGGGGCGGCGTCTGAACTCGGCCTATCTGACGATCGTTGAGCTCCAACAAGAACTACGGGAGATGAGAGATTTCTGAGGGCGAAGCTTAGAGCGGCTGCCGTATATCCCATGGTGTCTGTTCCATGAGAGAATACGACTCCTTCAGCTCCATTCTTAAGCTCTGTCGCTGTTGCCTGAGCCATATCTCGCCAGTGATTCGGTCCAATATTCTCACTGAACTCACTGCATAGGATCTTCGCGTCGATTCTCGCTATGTCTGAGATCTCAGGAACGAAGCAGTAGAGGTCTTCCGCTGTCAGAGCTGGTTGCACAGCCCCAGTCCTATAGTCAACTCTGCTTGCGATCGTCCCGCCTGTGCTCATAATCGATACTCTGGGAAGCTTTGGCCTTTCCTCAGGACGAGGAGGCGAAGTGAACTGCGGCTTCTCGCCTTTGCTCATGAACTCGATCACTGTGCCATTGCTCCATTGAATTCCAACGTTGTATCCGTTTCTGAGCTTGATCACTATGTGGCGGTCATCGGCGTACTCGGATCGCGGGAACAGTGTCCCTTCGTATATTTGGTTACCCTTGGTGATTCTGATATTGTCTCCGACGGAAACGCGTGCTCGCCGAAGAGCCTCGGCTGCTTTTCCTTTGTACCCTGACAGCGCCTTTTCCAAAGATTTCACCTTTACTCTCTGTTACGTTGAAGAGTTGGCTTAATTGTTGCGATTCGGACCAAAGACGGCACTCTAATTCGTTCCTCTCTAGTTGCTCGGTTCTGAATAACAGGAATATCAGCTGCGGTTTGATCTACACGAGAACTCTAGAGGCTTTTGGACACGTATGAGCCGTCTGGGGTGTACCCAAAGCCACGGTAGTACTGCTTTGTGCCTAATGCGCTTGTCACAAGTATCTTCTTTCTACCTTCTCTTCGCGAGATTGATTCAGCTTTTTCGAGGAGGATTCTGCCATACCCTTTATGCTGCCAAGCGTCGTCCTCAGCAGCTCCAACTGGGACCACAGGTCCGCAGACTTTGACTTCTCTCACGATTGAGGATGCTGATCTGATGATCTCGGGTCTGCCTGCGAACTCTGACGGAATCCTCATGCGCAGATAGCCGACCAGAATGTCCTGCTTTGTGTCCTCTGCAGAGATGAAGAACTCTCTGCCTCCTGAAGCTTCGTACTCCTCGCAGAGGATTTCTATCTGAGCTGGGTCGGCCTCAACGTGATCTCTGAGCCACCTGTGCCCCACCTCCCTGCATCTAATGCAGTGGCAGTGAATGCCTTTCTCCTTCAGTTTTGATCGCACGAGCTCTCTGAGATCGCTCCTTCCAACTCCGTCTTCTATGAGGTTCGCAGGAATGTCTCTCTGAACTCTCATTATCCTGACCCATCTTGGAATGTTCTGCTTGATTTCGACTATCAGTTCTGCAGCCTCTTCTGAGGAATATGGCCTGTAATGCCCCTCACGCCACCAGTCATAGAGACGAGTGCCTTTGAGCACCAGGCACGGATAGATCTTCAGCATATCAGGTCGGAAGCTGTGATCTGAGAATATCTTCTTGAACCCCTCTACATCCCGGTTGAAGGTTGATCCCGGAAGGCCTGGCATCATGTGATATGCGACCTTGAGACCGGAGTCCTTCAGGATCCGTGTAGCCTCCGTGACATCGGCGACTGTGTGCCCGCGATTGACTGTGGTGTAAATGTCATCGTAGACGTTTTGAACTCCAAGCTCGACTCTTGTCACACCCATCTTCAGCATCTGGTCAACGTGACTCTGCCTCGCCCAATCTGGCCTTGTCTCCACTGTGACGCCTACGTTTCTCAGCGCTGCTGTTTCGGCGAACTGCTTTGCTTCTTCAAGGTCGGTGGATAGATGGTCGTTGGTCGCGTCGAGACACTTCTTCACGAATAATTCTTGAAAGCTAGCTAGTGTCGCGGGAAATGTTCCGCCCATGATTACCAGTTCAACTTTGCTCACGGAGTGGCCTATGGCCCTAAGCTGCTCAATTCTGCCTGTCACCTGCAGATAAGGGTCGTAGTTCGATTGAGCTCCTCGCATTGACGCAGGTTCCTTGCCCGTGTAGCTTTGCGGCACTCCAAACTCCGGTCCGCCAGGGCAGTAGGAGCAGGGAGCACTTTCGTGGGGGCATCTGGCGGGCGGAGTCATAACCGCAACAATCGTGACCCCGCTGATGCTTCGGACGGCCTTTCTCTTAAGCACTTTGCGAAGCCTGATCTCAGAAGGGAGCAGACGGGCGATGATCTCAGAGTTGGGAGGGACCTTGTCAGCGTTGAAATCTCTACATACTTCTATCTTGATGCGTTCAAGATCGGCTCTCGTGGGGTTATTCGTGTTGGATAGCTTTTCGATGATTCGTCTAGAGAGCTGGCAGGCCGAGGTCAAGGCTGAATGTTCCATGAAAGATCAGGATGGCTATTTGAAAAGTCTTTGCCCGGCGGCTCTATCAACATTGCTTAATAGAACTTGCAGCTTTGTTAGAAGAGGGGCATAATGAGTTCAAGAAGGACAGGAATAGCGGATCTGAGGCTTCATCCAGGTACCGCGCCGTCCTGGCTTGTCTCACGAATGGAGATGTTAGCAGAGAAGATCTTCGTCTTGATACATGATGAGTATGGAGAAGACGAGATTCTGGTCAGACTGTCGGACCCGCTGTTCTTTCAAGCGTGTTCGAACGCACTGGGCTACGATTGGGATAGCAGTGGCACCACGACCGTCACATGCGGAGTCCTCAAGAGGGTTTTCGATTCGACAGATCTAGGACTGAGAGCCGCCGGGGGCAAGGGTAGGCGATCTAAGCTCGCGTTGAGTGAAATCCAAGGAATTGGAGAGAAATTTGATTTCTCGCAGAGCGAAATGTCAAAGATTGCCTATGCCAGTAGGATGACGGCAAAGGTTGATTCCGTGGCCATCCAAGCAGGCTATCAAATCTATCATCACATGATATTCGTTTCAAGGCAGGGCCAATGGGCGGTGATACAGCAAGGAATGAGGCCTGCTGAGCGGCTTGCTAGAAGGTACCATTGGCTGTCGTCCGGGGTCAAGAGCTTTGTCGACAGGCCTCACAGAGGCATAGTCGGTGAGCAGACCCATAGCTGTGTTCTCGACATGACCGCAGAGGAGAGTGGAAGCTGTCGGGGACTATGCACTGACTTGGTGGGAGAGGGGCCTGAGCGAGTGAGGCGATTGTTTCGCTCCATAAGAAGCTCTGATCAGGAGGCCTTGACAAAGTGGATGGAGTCAGACGCGTGGCCTGAGTATGTCACGTACTATGAGGTTATCCCTCGGCGAATGGATTGGGACGCGTTAAAGGACGCGTACGAGACACGTCCGGCCAGTTACGAGGAACTCTTAGCGTTGAGAGGTATCGGGCCTGCTACCGTGAGGGGGCTTGCGCTCATCTCAGAGATAGTCTTCGGCACTGTTCCGAGCTGGAGAGACCCCATCAGATTCTCGTTTGCATATGGCGGAAAGGACGGTGTTCCCTTCTCAGTAGACAGAAAGGCAATGGATGAGTCTATTGAGGTGCTTGCCGGTGCTATTGAGAGCGCGAAGGTGGGTGATCTGGAGAAGGTTAGAGCTCTCAGAAGACTCCGTCAGTTCGCAGGTAGAACCTCTCGAAAAGGCTAGCGCCTTCGAGAGAAGCCTGTCATGTAGTTCTGACCAGACTTCCTTCCGAGAACCAGCCTCTTCTCAGCGACTCTCCTGAACTTCATCCTTGGAAAAAGAGAAATTCTAGGCCTAGCCTGTATCTTGGGGGTCTGGCTTCTAACTTTTCCAGCCTTGGTGAGCGATCCGTGAGTTGGCAACCATTGTCACCGAAGAATAGCATTGCACCCATGTCTTTTAAGTGTGTCGAGACGGCACAAGCATGTTTGACGAGGCGTCTTTGACAGGTGTCCTGATCAAAGAAAAGAGGCCACTTACTGTGGTTCAATCAGTTCCTTCGAATCTGCAGTAAGTCTGCCTCTTCCAGAAGGTCAAATATAAGGCCAAGTTCCTTGAGCGCTTCCTTGCCCGTTTCGAAGTATGTTAGGTCGGATATGGCCTTCAATGTTCTTTGGCCATCCGTCCAATATAGCGCGAGCACGGGGAGAACTCCGAGTTCAGTCATCCGCTTCTCCATAGCCCGCAATTTCTCGCGATCTTTTTCACCAAGTTTGCTTAACAGAAACCTTGTGCTTATCGGCCCTGGAAACATTCGTCTTGGAACAATCCTCATAGCCTTCTTTTCGAGTCGGGAAATTGTTGGCTTTCTTCGCAAGATCTGTTTCATATTCTTGGCTTCTGGGACTAGATGTTGAAGCTCCACTAGGGCTCTCTGGTGCTCATGATCTGTAAGAGTTTCTATCTCCGAGATTGTGGCGGACATTACAATCGCGAATTCTCTCTGCCTCGATTTCTCTACGAGCTTGGATATTCGCCTTATTGATTCAGCCTTTCGTAATGCCAAGTAGGACGTATACGCACCCAGATCTCTTACGAACCGTTCAATCGTCTCCTTTCTTTCAGTTTTCTTCCTGCAAGTGATTCGAAGCTTGTCTATTAGGTCGCTAATCTTCTTCTGGATGGAGAGAGACAGCCTCACCTTGAAGCGTGCCAAGCACTCGTTTGCCAGCCAGACAGCCTCTTCATACCCTGCGTTCGCTATGAAATAGGCGTATGTCGCGGTTAGAACTGCAACGCGCCTAAGCATCTCTGGGTCGACCTTGTCGATTGTGTCCTCTGATGTGTGATAGTACTTGTCGGGCCACTGGATCAGCATTGGGCAGGGGACACCGACTGTCGGGTCGGATAGAATGTAATGGTCGCTTCCCCCTGAGAACGGGATCATGACATGTTTGAAGAGGGCGTAGCTAAATGTTCCACCGAGGCTCTTTGCATCTGTGGATATCCGTTCGAGAAGGTTTTCCATAAGGTCGACGACGTATGAGCTGGTCGCTTCCGGCGGAGACTCTATGAGGAGTGAGCTCTTGCAGAGATCTTGATTCTCTCCCACCATGTCCAAGTTGATTGCCGCCAAGGTTCTGTGTATGATGTGCTTGTTGGTGGCCGAGTAAGCATAGGTTCCAGTCATCTCTGGAACGAGGAGAAACCGCATGGTTCTCTTGGGTCTGGGAAGACGTTTCTCTGCAATTAGGCTATGTAGAGTACGCGCAACTTCGATCACTGCCCCACAACCAGAGGCATTATCGTTCGCGGACGGTTGAGGATGGCATAAGTGCGCGACTACCAGGACCTCCTCGTTCGTTCTTCCTCGGATCACTGCACTTACGTTCTCGATTCGCCCGTTGTAGAATTGGGAGTCCACTTTCGCGTATACTTTGACAGGTCTCTTGCCTTTCTGCGTTCGGATTAGCTTTCTAAGCTCATTACCTTGCCTCGGCGAGATTACAAAGCCGAAGCATGGCTTTCGTTTACTATGCCACCAGAAACTAGTGTATTGAAGAGCGTCAGGCAGATCGGTTCTTTGCCTGATCGGGGGAAACTCAGCCATTCGATCTGTGACTATTCCTATCGCTCCGTACTTGTCGACTGCAAGTGAGCGAACCCTCTCAACGTCTCCTGAGGTTACGACTATTCTTCCTCGAACGTCTATTTTCTTGTATTCTCCAGGTTCTTCTCCGTTTTCCAACACGACAAGTTCGGCCTGAACGCCCTTGGCTGGTGTAGGGGAACTCCGCTGTATGATCGACATCTTGTTCTCGCTGAAACGGGCGAGCAGCTTTGCCGATGTTCTAGGTTCGACTATTCTGAGCTCAGCTTCGTTTACTGACCATTCCTTATACATGAGCTGAGTCCAATATGCGGTCTTGCCATCTGCAGGATATTTCAGGAGCTTTGTGTCTAGTCCATAGCTCCTGAGCGTTGCTTTGCACCAGTTCGCTGCTTCTCGGAATCCAGGGCTGGCCTGTATTCTATGGTATCGGGATATCTGCGCAACGTGCTGCTTCGCCATTGTTCCTGATATTTCTCTCGAAACCTCATCCATTAGTTGTTTGAGCATGATCCTTCACACTTCTCTGGGTTACGTTGATAGTGGCGGTAGCTTCATACTTTGATCTTTGTTCCAGAGGCGTCTCTGCGATAGGCACCGAACTCGGGAAGCTTTCTGAGACTTTCTGCATTGAATATGGGCCCGTCCTTGCAGACCCGGTATCCGCCGATTACGCAGCTTCCGCAGATCCCTACGCCACACTTCATCAGCCTTTCTAAGCTTGCTTGCAAAGGAATAGCCTTGTCAATGCATTTCTCGGCTATTCGCTTTATCATCAGTTCCGGTCCGCAGGCGTAGGCAATGTCGAACTTGGCGTTTTCCATTACGGTGATCGCGACTTCAGAGGCCAAGGCTTTGGAGCCATATGATCCATCATCAGTCGACGCTAGGAGCCTGGTTCTCGCCTTCGCGGTTGTCTTCTTGATCCTTTCGAGGAATAGCAGCTCTGCTTTGGTTCTGGCGCCCATTACGATGGCTAACTCATCAGATCTCATAGAGAGTCTCTCTATGAGAGGAGCTACGCACGCTATGCCTGTTCCGCCCCCCACGACAAGCGCCTTGGCGCCTTCGGTGATTTTGAAACCGTTCCCGTACGGCCCCCGTATTCCCACATTGTCTCCAACCTTTACTGTATGGAGAGCTTGTGTCGCTTCTCCTACCGATCTAACAGTTACGCCACAGTAGCCCTTTCCCATCAGGTAGGATAGGCTCATGGGGATCTCGTCAACGCCAGGAATCCAGACCATGACGAATTGGCCTGGACCCGCTTCCGAGCATTCTTCGTCGGTGAACATGATGGTCTTGATTGACGGGGTTTCGGTCCTTGTCTCTTCGACCTTCACAATCCTTGGTCGGTGTGTTGGCTCTGCGCGACCGGTCAATCGTCACGCCTCCTGTGAAATTACAGGTTGCGGGCGCTTAAGACATTTCACATTTGGCTTCAGTCTTTGAAGAAGAACCTTGTTTCGCCCATGGTTTCCACGTTGAGTTGACGTACGTTGACGACTATTGGGAAGTTTTTCACGGCCTCTCCTATTATGAGACAATGATGCGGCGGTAGGTCTCTCGCAATCAGTTTCACGCTTTCTCCATCTATTCTTGCGACTTTGGAGACGGTTTCTAGATCGTTCTCATTCGCGAAGTTGAAGAGGAAGATGTTGTCTGCTTGCCGATAGATGCTCTCTCTTATGGTGTCGGGTTGGTTCGTGATAAAAGTGGTGAATATGCCGATGTGGCGCATCCTTGTGATTACGTCCTCCCAGTATGTTTCTCTCAGGTATAGGTGAGCCTCTTCAGCAAAGAGGAAGACAGCTCTAAGCTTCCAAGATGTCAATAGGTCAGTGAATTTGCTGATGAGAATCTCGACGGTCATGCGTCGCATTGTTGAGAACTGGTTCTTCATGTTTATTATTAGCGCTCCTCCTTCGCTAAGCTCTTGAGCTATTCTTTCTAGGTCAGAGGCTTTGGATCGATCGTCGGTGAATATTCCGGATTCGACCATAGTGTTGTATCGTGAGATTATTGCGTCTCTAACACTTTCGTGGCAGTCCCACCGCTGTATCGCTGCGCCAAGAGAGGTTAGTGTCAACTCGTTTCTCTCCTGCAGCTGACGCCATATTCCTGAGAAGACTCTGGCTGAGTTTCCCGGTAGATCGAGTGCGAAAAGAAGAATGCCTAGCATCGTGTGAAGTCCGACTTGCGACAAGGTCAGCTTCATGTTCAGGCCAGGCGTGAGGACTATCACTCGCCTCTGGAGCTTTGTGGAGTTTGGCTTCGTTTTTGAAAGGTTGACGTATTCCCCGTTGACGTCGAGGACTATGCACGGTGCTCTATTGTCAACTAGGCTCAGCACCAGGAGTTTGGACAGATGAGATTTGCCCGTCCCCTTCTTTCCTGTAATTATGTTAAGCCTTCCGTCGAGGGTTTTCGCGTCCAAGGTGAGCTCAGCATGCGATTTCGTGGTTCCAAGCTGGATTGGCCTGGACTTGAAGCGATCTTCCACGGCAGTTTCTATGGGGAATCGAGCTATTTTTGACGATATTCGTGAGGGGAGATGTGAAACGTTGGAGGATACTTGATCGTTGTTTGTTGAGCCTCTTATTTTGCAGATGACTAATCTTGTGTCCTTCAGGATTGTTATCTGGGATGAAACGTGGAAGGGATCGTAGTCTTCTCCGTGAATGGATTCTTCCGTGATCACGTCCCGGAGAATGTCTTCAAGTATTCCAGGGATGTTTGCGAATTGAGTGTCTATGACCTGAACTATTAGTCCCTTCTTGGCTTTTTGATCCTCGATTGCGAGGTAGTCTCCCTTCTCGACCAGTTCGTCCGGGAAACAGATGAGATGTATCACGTCGCCTTCTTTCTTGTAGAGTCTCATCTAGGCGCGTTCTCTCCCCGTTCCGAATGGTCCGAAAAGCGACTTTCGCAGGCTGAGTTGCGAAGTAATCCTCAGGCCGTAGTTCCTCGCGATGAACCTCTGAATCCCTATGACTTCATTGGCTGTGAATGTGGATAGTATGTGGGCTAGTCTGAGAGTTTCAGGGTAACCTTGCTCAATGAGGTCGCATCCCGAGAGCTTCGATACGGCGTCTAAGGCCCCGTCAATTGGTACTTGACGATCTATGTCCAACCTGAAGGTGAAGCCTCCAAGAGAGAGTTTTGCAATGTAAACCCTCCCTAGTAACTTGACGGGGTTGGGTGGAAATTGGACGCCTATCTGATGGTCAATGTCTAGAAGGCATGGCGCTGGCATTTGCTCGAGCAGGTTTGTTACCTTTCGGCCGGCGATGGCTAGCTTCGTGGCCTTAGAGAAGGCAAGCACAACGTTTCCGTTTTCTCTCGCTGAGTCAAGAATGCTCTCAACGTACTTGACGGGGTTGTCTGGTGTGCCAGCTGTCAGAGATCCATCAAATAGTATGAGCGCGTCTTTAGATGATGTGCAGACAAGTCGTTGAGTCCATCGCTCGAGAGTATTTCGAAGTCTACCTAGGATTCGCCAGGTGACAGAAGAAAACATCCCTGGCGGCAGTAGTTCCTTGAATCCTAGACGTTTCGACACATGTTCGTGTCCGTAGTCTGTTATGTGAAACATTATCGGGCCGCATCGAAGATACACGTATGCTCCATTGATCTTCCACACGGTTGCGGCTCTTAGTGCGCACAGTACTCCATCGTCAGTGTCTCCAATTCTCATGCTTGATACGTCGACTGCAACTGTGGGAGCTTTCCCTTCCATAGGCTCAACTGTGATCGGCTTACATTGAAGAAGTTCATTGCCAAGCATCAACGGAAGGTCTTGATGCGTTTCGTCCTCTATGCTCAGATCGAAGAGCGAGACTTCTCTCGGTTTGAGACTTCCTCCTTTGATAGTCCTCATTGAACTGTCGCTGAGTTTCATGAGGAAGTCTGGCAGAGGCGCTTCTTCGCTTTGACAACCTCTCAACAGTAAACTACTTATCTTTGAATGTTCGTAAACTATAGCTTTGGTGCGGTGGATCCACATATTTTCGCCCCCTTCGTGGGAGTATCCCCCTCTAACTCCCGCGAACCGCCGCACCTTCTCTTCGACAGAGAACTAGGGCGGCGGCCTTTGGCTTCTTGTGTTTAGCGATCTCCTCCCTGGTGGCGTTCTTCCGATTCGAGTATTGCCTTCACGTCATCGAGCAGTTCCTTTATTCCGATTGAGGTTATTCTGTAGGTGCCTCGTCCGGTTCTCTCGACGAAGTTGGTTTTGCTCATCTCGACGACAGTATTCCTGACGGTCTTGGGGGTTTTGCGAATCGAAGATGCCAACTCTTCGACTGACATGTCGTCGCTTTGCTTCTTTCCAATCTTGCTCGCCACTTGAGATCCCAAAAGTGTGAGACCGATCGCTTGGTCAGCTGGAAGCCCTGGCATCTGTAGAATTATCTCTCCCTTCGGGCCTACGTTGATCAGTGACGAGAGGTCAGTTAGCATGGCCGAGTAGTCTGGCGTAAATGTGATCTTTGACAGGGTTTCAAGGGCTGGGAAGACCTTCAATATGAAAGTTGTGACCTCTCTGAAGACTGCGTCGGGGTCTCCTTCTGCAGTATGCTTCATGTCTCCCCACTCGATGACAACTTTCAGCTTAGGCGTCTCACTCAACTCGTTCTAGCTCCTTCGAGCGACTTCAACTTAGGCGTAATGTTCTTGATGAAGTAGTCGAGCCCTGAGGTTGTGGCTCGGTACTCTCCTTTCGCCAGGCGTTCGACGATTCCCTCTGAACACATCTCGCTCAGTCTGCCAGCCACGGTTCCTGCCTTGCTCTTGGCAGCTATCACAAGATCGTTGAGGCGTAGCGTGTCTTTCTCAAGTTTTCCGAGCATGTGTCCGGCTCTTGTTTTTGCCAGATGGAGCATTATCAGTTCTTTGTCTTTTAGATGGTCGGTGTCAGCTACTACTGCCATTCCTTCTGGAGTCAGGGCGATGATTCCATCGCAGGCTTTCAGGAATTCATTCAGGTCAACTGAGAGAGAGATCTTGCTGATCAGCTCAAGCTGAGGGAAGATCTTTGAGAAGAAGAGCAGGAGCTCACGAATCACGTCGTCAGCAGCTCCTGTGACAGTCTTCTGCATGTCTCTGTAGCGAACCGTTACTTCGACAGTCTCCTTGGACACCGGGTCTTCTCCGTCCAGCGAAACTCACTTTCGGACATCTCTCTGCACAGCCCGCATATAAGCCTTCGGCTCATGCCCGGTGATCCGAAGTAACACCTTGCTCAGGTGCTTTGGGATAGAGCGGAGCCCGCTGATCAGGGATAGGATCCCGGATCGTAGAGTGTCCGACAAGGTGTTACTTTAAATCGTCGTGCGCTGGATCGGAGGCTGCTCAGGACAATCTCTTCAGTCCCCAGAAAGGCTTATAGAGAAGGTCTGACCGTAGTTTGGTTCGCCTTGAAGTACGGTTACAATGAGCTGAAGAAGCTCGTTTTGACCTTGTTCGCGACAGGCGGGCCTATGGACAGCTGTGATGTGGCTCAAAGGCTCAGAGATGAACGTAGAGTGGATACCTCAATTCGCGCAGTTCAGATGGCGCTGATGAGGTATTGGAGACAGGGACTGTTGCACAGAGATAGGCGCGGAGGAAGGTACGTCTACATGCTCTCGGATAAGGGGAGCAGGCGTCTAGTTTGGCTGAAAGGCACTAGAACTCAGTCGGAAGCTCCGTGAATCTAGGCGATGCATGCTTAGAGATAACCCCACTTCAGGCGAGGCGAAGAACTCCGTTCCACTCAAAGGACCGTTTCTACACGGCGTTTAGGAAATCGGTTAGTGAAGCTGGAACGGTACGATGATGATTCCCGCATTTATGATGAGTCCAAGCGGGATCTGTGACAAGGGTGACCCCCAGCCCCCCCTAGGTGTTTTTTTGGGATATTCGCGCACAAGGCAGACATAACCACGAAAGAAAATCGCATATCGTTGAGACATCGTGACCTGGAAGTTGTCTGCTAGAGCCATATGGAGAAATCCAAGGTCCGCGAAACTGTTGCGGCAACTGGCACAAAGCATATGAGAACTGCCCAAAGAGGTCATGGATGTGCATATTCAGACTTCGGGTGTGATCTTTGACCGTTCGGGAGGTACTGCAGCTTGGGAACCCTGTCCTCAGAGAGAAGTCTGCTCGCGTCGAGAGCTTCTCGGAACTTCATCGCCTACAAGAGGATTTGAGTGACACTCTCTCATATTGGAGGAGGACGACAGGTTATGGTAGGGGAATAGCGGCTCCTCAGATCGAAGTTTTGAATCGCGTCGTCTTCATCAACATTGACAGGCCTTGGCTTCTGGTCAATCAGTTGATCGCTTGGATGAGCAAAGAGAGAATGACGGTTTGGGACGCGTGCCTCAGTTACTTGTGCATATTCTTCCAAGTCTCGAGGTCGGAGAGGATCAGGGTCAGCCATCAGGATGAGAATCGACGGGGGAAGGAAGTTGTGGCGGATGGTGGTCTATCAGAGCTTCTCCAGCATGAGATTGATCATTTAGACGGTATGCTAGCGATTGACCGAGTTTTGAATGTTCGAACGATATGCACCAGAGAGGAGTATGAGAAGAGGTACGCTCCGAAGAGCGTCTAGCATCATACGGAATCGTGCCGTGGGAAGGCAGCCACAATCTAGGTGTGTCAGTTATGGTGCCTGCTTGTGGTTCAACCACCGCCATAACAGTCGACAGAAGAGTCAATCTCTAGCGGGCTGAGTTCCTTCGCTAGGATAGAAGAGCGTCCTAGTAGCGATTCGCGACCACATGTCGTGAGTTGCCCTTTAATAGGCAGCCGTGTACGTGGGGGCTGGCAATAGGACGGATGAAGTCTGTTCGAGGATTACAGGGGCATACCGAGAGAAGCTAGATACCTCATCTATGCAAGCTTCCTACCGTCCTTGGCGTTCGGGATGTTTTTCATAGATATCTCCTACTTCCTGACAACCGTGCAAGGACTGTCCGATGTCCTCATGGGCACGATCATTATGGCGATGGGAGTCACCACAGTGCTGACTAGCATCCCATTGGGCATAGCGGCCGACAGATATGGCAGGAAGAAATCTCTAATCGTTGGAAACCTGTTAGCAAGCTGCTCCATTGTCACATTCGCTCTCACGACGGACTCTGCCATTCTATTATTGTCCGCAACAATCGGAGGTATTTCTCAGGCTGCGTTCAACGCTGCAGGGAACGCGCTTCTCGCCGAGAAGGCTGGAGACACGAACAGAACTTCGGCGTTCTCTCTCTACTCCTTCATCAGCAGTAGTGCTCACGGGCTAGGTGGCTTCATGATTCCATTGACCTTTGTTTTGGAAACTTTCGGACTTCGCGGCAAAGACGCTCACGTGGCACTCTACGTCTTGCTGGGTGCGCTCAGCTCGTTGTCTACACTCCTAATGTTCAAGGTGAGTGAAGCGATGCGCGTGCACAGATCCAAGAGGAAGAGAGGTATCCTATCGAGGAAATCCATTGAGATCCTAGCCAAATTCATAGTACCCAGCTCGATAGTCGCTTTCGGAGCTGGCATGTTTGTCCCGCTAATGACGCGGTGGTTATATCTCAAATATGGGGCCCCAGATGCCGTGAGCGCACCTATTCTCGGGACCTCAAGCTTCTTGATTGCGTTCGCAGTTTTGACGGTCCCGGCCTTGGCAAGAAGACTAGGTGTTGTGAAGGCAATCGTCTTTACTCAGGGCGTGTCAACGTTCTTCATGTTCGCGACACCGCTTTCCCCGAACTACTATGTTGCGAGTGCGACCTATATCGTCAGAGCTTTTCTGATGAACATGTCCAGTCCCCTGCAGCAATCGTTGATCATGGGCTTGGTGGCTGAGGATGAGAGGGGGGCTGCGTCAGGGATTAGTGCCGCGCTTTGGACGCTCCCGAATTCCATGAGTACGACGATTGGTGCTGCCCTGATGGGTGCGGGAATGCTGGCGGCACCGTTCTACTTGGCGACTATACTGTACGTTGTTTCCATAACCATATTCTGGCTTGTCTTTGGAAAAATGAAACTGCCAAGATAAGAGACTTGATTCCGGCAAGCGTCCTGAGCGAAGGGCGTCTCTACGTCTTCATTGCTCCTGACCTGAGTTTGGTTAGGACTTGGCTTTTGACCCACTGAACCCCTGCGCCCGAGAGTCCGTATCTTCCACTTTCGACGATCAATTTTCCATCTTTCTTCAATTCGCTCGCCCTTGCCCTGACGACATGCCCTTTGGTGGTCTTCCAGCTGGAGCTGAGGAGGCTGCTCAGTTCCTCATAGGAGAGTTGGTTTGGATGATGGGCGAAGAGCATTATGGCGACTGCCTCCTTAGCGGTGATGTTGTCAGCTGGAATGATCAGGTGAGGTTTGCCGTCGGGGGTTCGTTCGATGATTCCTTCCAGCTCTGTCGCAGTTTGGATCTGAGGCGTTACTCGAGTTGGGGCCAGTTGTTCCTGGGGAATGCTCGGTGATATGATCTGTGTCGCAGGTAGCTCCTTCACTAGCTGTTCAAATGTGGCCTTTACGTAGTCATGGTCGCCTTCGAGTTCTATCTCTGATCCGTCGGGCCGTCGAATCTTGAATCTGAGCTTTCGTTCACCAGACATCTAGTGCCACACTAGAACTCTCTGTTTGAGAGGTTATTTCTCTTTTTGACATGGATGTTTTTGCGAACGGGAAGGACGCTAGTCTTGTCCTCTCCTCAGGACCCTTCCAGGGAGCGCCTTTGTATGTTTCTTTCCTTCGATGACTGTCTTTCCATTCACGATGACGTATTTGATGCCTGCGGGATACTGGTGTGGGTTCATGTAAGTGGCTTTGTCTTTGACCGTGTCTTTGTCGAAGGCCACTAGGTCGGCCCAGCTTCCTACCCTTACGAGGCCTCTATTCCACAGGCCCAGCTTCCGAGCAGGCAGAGAAGTCATCTTCCTGATCGCTTCGGGCAGAGATAGCAGTCCTTCCTCACGGACATATTCGCCTAGGACGCGCACGAAGGTGCCGTAGCTTCTTGGGTGGGGCTTTGCTTTTCCAAGGATTCCATACGGAGCCTGAGCTGAGGAGTCTGATCCGATCATCGTGAACTCGCTTGATAGGACTTTTCTCATGTCGTTCTCGTCTATCATGAACATCACGATTCCCACTCTCGCTGTCTCCTCGACTAGAAGATCGAAGATGAATTCAAGAGGATCTTTTCGTCGAGCTTTCGCCAGATCAGAGATTGTCTTGCCTTGATAGTTCCTATGCTTCTCGGATGAGGTGATCATGATGTTCTTGGGGCCTGCCTCGGCGATCAGGTTCTCCCATCCGGGGATCCCCTTCTGTATTTCGCGTCTGATTCTTTTCCTCGTTTTGAGGTCTTTCAGTCTCTCGATCATCTTGGCGGTTCCGCCTTCATGCGCCCAAGATGGAATTCCTGCCGAGAGCCCTGTTGCTCCAGCAATGTATGGGTAGACGTCGCAGGTCACGTCTACGCCATGATCTCTTGCTTGTTGAATCATGGCAAGGGTTTTCGTGACCTTGCCCCAGTTCTTCTTGCCAGCTGCCTTGTGATGCGCAATCTCCACCGGGATCTGCGCCTCCCTTCCGATGGCTATCGCCTCACGTACTGAGGAGATTAGGGGGCCGCCTTCGCCTCTAATGTGGGAGGCATATATCCCCCCGTACTTGGCGACTACCTTGCAGAGCTCTATGATCTCCCTTGTCATGGCGTAGCAGCTAGGCGAGTAGATCAGGCCTGTGCTCAAGCCGAAGGCGCCTTCCTTCATACATCGAGCTGTCAGGGCCTTCATCTTTGTGAGCTCGGAAGGGGTCGGTTTCCTCGCTTCATAACCCATCACCATGGTTCGGATAGTCGCGTTGCCCACGAGGGGAGCCACGTTCAGTGCGACGCCTTTTCTCTCTATCTTTCGCAGGAACTCGTCGAAGCTTAGCCAGTCCCAATCGATCTTCTTCCCCAGTTCTCCCGCATCTTTTCGCTCCTCTTCCTTTGTGTGCTCATTCAGGGGGGCAGGTGAACTGCCGCAGTTGCCGATGACTTCTGTTGTGACCCCCTGTCTGATCTTGCTCTCGGCTAGCGGATTCACGAGCAGCAACGAGTCGGAGTGACTGTGCATGTCAATGAATCCGGGACTAATGACAAGTCCTTCTGCGTCTATCTTCTCCTTTGCTGACCCATCAAGCCGGCCAATCGATCTGATTCTTCGTCCGGCGATGCCTACATCAGCCTTGTACCAAGGGTTACCTGCGCCATCTATTATTCTTCCATTCAGGATTGCAAGGTCATATCTCAAATCCAGTCACCAATGGAAACGATCCTCTGTCAGCTACGACCTAGCACAAGTATTTTTCCATAAGCAACGTGCGATGGAGCAAATCTCTCCTATTCCTGTTCCAAGCGGAGTCGGATGATCTTCGATGTCAAGGCCTCGGGTGTTAACGAACGATACCGTCAACTTGTTGTCTTGTTTCGCTTAGTCAATCGTCGGATCAGTCTTTCACTGAGCGACGGCGTTTTCTCTTCCTCCAACTTCATGTATGCGCCGAGAATTCTTTCAAGCTCTTGAACGTTCTTGTACGCAACATTTGAGGGAGAGATGAATGACCATGCTGGCTGAAGAACTCCTTTCAAAGCACCATCCTGAAGAAGCTTCAGCCTTAGCCTGAACCCTCCTCTGCCTGCATAAGTGTAGATCCACTCATCTGCCTTATTCTTCCTGAACCCAAGCTTCTCAAGCCTTCCCTCACTCCCGGACAGCGGCGAAAACATCTCTGCTCTCCAACACGGAATTCTTGCCAGAACTAGAAAAAGCTTGATCACCTATCAAACGAAGTCACGCTGTAGAAGGCGCCCAGTCAAGCACTGTGTTCTGCATCATATTAATCTTTAATTGTCAACGGGATGTCTCCATACTGGGCGGCCGTAGTCTAGCCTGGTCTAGGACATAGCCCGACGTCCAATGGCCTTCCAAGCCAACAACCCGGGTTCGAATCCCGGCGGCCGCACCATCACGCTCACACACACGATTCAATGGTTCAAATCTGGTCGGCCGCACCAAGAGAGGCACACACACAAGTAAGCCTCTTGAGCGAGCGAGCAAGACAGACCAGCGGTTTCGGACGGTTTTCCAGAGTCAATAGACTTACTTGTATTTGCTAAGGAACTTCTTCAGATCCTTGTGATCCTTGAATTCGCGTTTGCCTTCCTTGTCAAGGAAACCTCTTACCTCATGTGCAGGTGGTCTAGCGAAACCAAACCACTCAGCTAACTCGTCTCTTCTTGCCTTATAGTGGTATGGAACAGCAAACAAGACCAAGCCAAGTAAGAAGGGCACCAAGTAGACAAGGTTTCTAGTAGCTATCGCGACCACAAGCAGGAAGACGACAAGAGAGCCTACAGTGAATCTGGACTTCTTGAATTTGGAGAGCATCAATTCTGCTTCTTGATGGGCGCTCGCGATGTCTCCCTGCTCGATCACTGACTTGAGAGCAAGAGTACCGTAGTACACCGCATCCCATAGGACCTTCTTAGGATCGTTCGACTGTGAAATCCCTCGTAGCACTTTTCTCAGCCTTGCAGGGTGCGGTTGAGCGTCCATAAGACCAAGCCTAAAGGCATCTTTTGGAAGATTACATGATGAAATGCTTTCCTCCAGTGAGTCATGAAATAGGCCTAGAAATCCCTTTCCGGTGCAGGAGTCATGGACATAATGCAAAGCCCTTCCCAGGTGATAGACTGCAACCTGGTGATCTTTTGAGTCCTTTGAACTAGGTCCCCAACGCATTAGCCTTCGTGCCAGCTTTAACTCCCTGATTATGGCGGCGAAATTCCCATGATGTCTCTCGTAGATCTGGTAGATCTTCCCTCTTCTTCCAATTACTACTCGTGTAGTTCTGAATGCGTCTGGGTCAACAGATCCTCTGGTCAGCTGACTTTCTGGCAGATCAAAGAAAGCGGCTGTGGCTTTGGCGACCCTCGTGTGGTCTCTCCACTTCACTTTCTCGTCACGAACCGTTCTGGGATCTATATATACAGTGGCTCTGGGCCAATTATAGTTGGTCTCAAGTCTCGAGAATTCGCACTTCACACGGCTGCATGATGGTGGGGCCCGGCGGCCGCACCATCAAGACATTAATGGATAGACACTGAACTGGAACTACCTGGTTCAGACTTGGGTGCCCGCACCAGGTGATTCACACACCGATTAGAATACGTACAAACCGATTTGTCAACGAGGACAAGAAGGTTAAGGCCTACAAAAGACTAAAAATGCTCTCTTAAGCATTTCAACTCAGGTGTTGGCTACGTTCCTTTATCTTAAGTCTAAGGAGTTCCGAATAATCTTAGCGATCATTCTGATAGTTCTCTCCGTGATCAATGTGACTGTCACCGCAGTTCAGGCTTCAAGTACGCTGTCTGCCGGAGAAGTCGTAGGAAGAGTCGAGGGAACCATTGCCAAGGTCTGCCAGTTAGTAGGCGACTTCGATAAGGAGAGGAATCAGCCGACAACTAGCCTGACCTATTCACGGTACGGTGTGGATGGTACGGATCTTGGTGTATCTTTTGAGCATGCGGGCAAACTAATCTTCTTGTTCGGAGATACTCGGGGCAGATCCGCGTTTCTGCCCACCGGCGCCGTCCCAGGCACGGCCGATAGCTGGGCGTACACTATGGATGAAAACGCGGATGAGTGCCTGAATCTCAGATTCTATACTGGTCAGCCCGGTTCCCAGGGGCTGCCGCGCTTCCTGCCCCCATTAGTTCCGGGAGTCTCACAAGGCGCGTTTGAGGTTCCGATGGAGGGAATTGACATCGACGGTGTCGCCTACGGGTTCTTCACAACTAATCATACAGAACAACGCACGATGGGAGGTTCGATTCTTGCAAGACTGGTTGACGAGAGCTTTTCGTTCAAGTACCTTTACACCTTTTCAACCAACAAGTTTGTAAACCTTCAGATAGTCCCCGTCAAGAACTCGGAGTTTCCTGGCCTGCCACAGAACATTGGCCAAGGCCTGCTAATTTGGGGAAGTGGCGAGTATAGGAAGAGCGACCCGTACTTGGCGTGGATGCCTTACGAATCGATAGAAGACAAGTCGAAGCTACTGTACTTCAGTGGCACCGATACTAAAGGCAGCCCACATTGGAGTCAAAGTGAGAATGATGCTGTTTCAATATTCCCCGATCCTACCATAGGAGAGCTATCAGTCTCATGGAACCAATACCTCAATAGATGGATCATGCTCTACCGCGGCGTTGTAATGCGTTCAGCTCTCCTTCCTTGGGGACCATGGTCAGATAGGGAAACTGTATTCGACGCTGCGACGGAAGGCCACGGGAAATTCATCCACTCACCAGGGAAGGACAATCTCTCCGATCCAGGGAGGGAGTCCATACCCGGCGGACCATACGGACCATACATAATCGAGAAGTTTACGAAGGGAAGCCCTGGAAGATCCACAGTTTATTTCACCCTCTCCACCTGGAACCCTTACACTGTGGTCCTTATGAAAGTGCTCCTTCAACTAGCTTCTCGCGGAGTAACCAGAAGCGTCCCGGTTCCCACCTCTGTGACCACTGATCAGTTGAGCGTTCAGGTCACGAGTACGAGTACTAGACCGTGGGGAGCCGCAGGTTTGTACAACACTGCAATCCTTGCCTCCGCTGCTGCAGCTGGGTTGGCAGTGGCGGAAGTGATCATAATCAAGAAAAGACGCTCGTTGAGTGTGACAAGAAGGGCCGCGGTGGCAGCTTGTTCAGAGCAAGGAAGATGTCAAGGAGAAGATAGTTCGACTTTATGAATTGAGAGACTCTGAAGATCATCGACAGACTTTTCTTGCTCTGGCTACATTGGGCGATAGAAGAGACGAATAATGCAACTTCGCAGATGGAAAAGGACTGAAAAGAAGCTTGTTCGAAAAAAGGCCTTGACAGACTCATTGGAAGCTCGAGCCGGTTCTCTCGGTGGTATTTCACCCTCCCGGCTCGCGAAACCTAGCTACAAAACTCAGAGTTTTGTTAGACCCGCATAATGGAAGAATAGAAATATCCGCAATGATATCATAGTCGCTGTCTGAGATTTGCGACCTAGGCCGAACCGTGGGAACCACGTTTGAATGGTAGTTCTCGGCGACCGCACCACTTCTAGGGGACACACACAAGTTTGACGAAACGAACGATGGACGACGAAAGCGCTCGCTAGACCATCCACGTTGATTTGACCTTCCGAAAACTGAAACGAAACAAGTTCCAGCGACCTGATAGTCCCCTTTTTATGCGGTTGACTAAGATAGACTGCAAGACGCGAAAGTGATGACAATGGCTAGAAAAGCCAGAAACATCAAAGAGGTATTGAATCAATTTGGAGATTTCCAGCACGTGTTCCTAGCGACCGTAGATGGAGATCAGCCTCGAGTCAGACCTGTGACCTTGATTAGTCTTGACGGCAAATTCTGGATAACAACGGACATGTGGAGTGAGAAGGTTAGGCAGATAAGGAAGAATCCAAGAGTCGAGTGCTCGTTTGTGTTCAAGAAGGAAAATACGGATTGTTGCATAAGAGTCACTGGATTGGCGAGAATAATCAAAGACAAGAAGATCAAGGCAAGACTGGCGACACATTGCGATTTCTTCAGCAAACATTGGAAGAACGCAAATGACCCCAACTATACCCTTTTACAGATATCTGCTTCTGAAGCCGAATATGTAACACCAAACAGGACGACACGCATCAAAATGTAGTAAGATTGCTGACTAACGACGAAGGTTCATATGAGGTCTGTATCTGACATCAGTTCGTGGAACCATTGAGTTGCTTCATGATACTTTGCTTGCAGATCTTTCTCGTTCTGGACATAGCAAAGCTGCTCAAGCCTCTTCGCTGTATTGGAAGGCAATTCGTAACGTATGTAGTGCATCCTGAACTCGTGATGCACGGGCTTATGCTTGATGCGCAGCGCTTCAACCAGACTGGCAATTGTGAAGGTATGATACAGGTCGATGGCTTCGAGATAGTTGCCACGGTTGATCTCTTTCTGCACGAAAACGTTGAACATGTCAAATCTTG
>Ga0315310_10000417_pt1 | contig 27375 bp, 24 predicted proteins | sample TDP5_MG_FD_203630 | JGI IMG/M metagenome (GOLD analysis project Ga0315310, IMG submission 203630) | Freshwater sediment microbial communities from Lake Towuti, South Sulawesi, Indonesia - TDP5 | ecosystem: Environmental > Aquatic > Freshwater > Lake > Sediment | place: Indonesia: South Sulawesi...
GTTGCTAGAGATGTAACCATGTGATCGAAGAAGGCGAATCCTGTGCTGGCTTCAGCCTCCCCCTTGGCATCGAGGTTGACTTTCACGTAGATTTCTGTTTCACGTGTTTTTCTTGAAACTTCAGCTACTCTCATTTTTCTTTTTCCCCTTTAATTCCTCCAAAATAAACGGGATTTCATTCACTGATGGCAGGATAATATCAGCTCCGGCTTTAAGGAAACTCTGCAACAACGTGTCACTAAAGCCTGAATATTGATAAACGCCAGCAAACATAAAACGGGGATCAGTCTTTCTTGCCTCTTCAGCCATCATGATGTCTTCTAAAGAGTCGCCGACGTATAAAGCGGCTTTAAACGGAATCAAACCCTCTGCAGCCTTAAGCAGCGAGAAAGCGTTCGGTTTCTTCAAGTTGATCGTCTTCCCAGTAGTTTTCAAAATGTTTTCTTCTTCTCTTTCAACATCATCTAAGAAGACTAAGGCGTTGGAGTTGAAGCAACTCAAGATGTTGCCTAAAACATATCTAGCCGGTTTGAACCTGCTTCCCGAAGCTATACCAAGATTCGCGTTGCCAAAGATCGAAGATAAGCGATTCAATGTTTCCATTCTTACTATAACGCGCTCATTCTCTATTAAACCCCGCCCAGTATAGAAGACTGGCTCTACCCCATAAGCTTCTTTAACGAGATCAGAGCCGCAGAAATTCTCCTCAAAGACCGTTGGGATTATGCTTCCTCCAACTTCACACGGATAATACAACAGATGTCTTAAATCTTCATAGCAATCTTTTATTGAGCCGTGAAGAATACTCACTAGGCTCTTGTCGACTGAGAGCGCACCAGATTCGTCTAGGCTATCGGCAAATAATTTTAACTCCTTAATCAGCTCACTAATAATAGTTTCATTCAATATCTTGCTAACGCCCTTTTCTCTTACCGCATTCTCAATCAAGAGGAGGCGTTTACTAGGCTTCTCTTTTAGGTCGATATCCCTGGCGCAGATTTTGAAAGTTTCCTGAAAATCTTTTGGCAGGTTGCACAGCATAAACATTAGAATGCCGTAACATGTGTCCCAGTCGTTATTGAAGCCTCCGCTCTTTCTGAATAGGAAGATAATTTCTTCAGTAATCATGTCCCTTGGGAACGGGTATCCAGTAAACCATTTGAGGATATATGCTACTGTCTCCGATATGGCTCTATCATACGAGTCTCTGATATCGATTAGGACGCCGTCGCAGTCGAAGATCGCCGCGTCAACATCCCTCAATAGGTTGATACTGCCTTTTTTGACGTAAGCTTCGTCTCCCTTAAACTCGAATCTTGCATAATTCTGAAACGTCTTACTCATTTAGAACCTTCCTTAACTCGGTGATGAACCTTTCAGTCATATCAGGAGGTGCAACAGTAACTCTAAGACAATTCCTCAAGTGAAGGACTCTGCCGAGGTTTCTGATGATTACCCCTCTATTTAGAAGTGTTTTATCAACCTCATCAGAACTCTTGCCAACCTGCATGAGAACGAAGTTCGTCTGAGAATTGAAGGCGTGAACATCGCTCATCCCGTTTAGCCTTTTAATTAGATTCTTTCTCTCAGCCTCCAATTCTTCAATCGCCTTTTTAATGACCTCTATCCTTTTTAGGAGCTTCATTCCAGTTTTCAACGTAATCAACGTCGCACTATACGGCATCTGAAACCTTTCGGATAATGTTGATGCTAGATCAATGTTCGAGATCGCGTATCCCAGCCTTAAACCTGCAAGACCGAAAGCCTTAGAGAAGGTCCTTAAAACAATCAAATTCTCATTTTTTTCAGTAAGAGAGGCAATGGATTGTTCAGAGAACTCTACGTAAGCCTCGTCGACGATTACTAAACCATTAAACTCTTCAACCAAGTGTTGAATCTCTTCCGCCCCAAATTGATTTGCCGTAGGGTTATTAGGAGAACAGAGGAAAAGCAGCTTAGCATTCGATCTCGCCGAATCCAGTATTCCATCAATATCAAGAGAGAAATCTTCCCTCAGTGGAATAGTCTCAAATTTGGCTCCTTGAATCCTGATGCATCGTTCATACATGGAGAAAGTCGGCGCGATAGAGAGGGCTTTGTCACCATGCCTAAGGAAAGCACGTGAGACTAAGTCGATCAATTGGTCACTGCCTTCTCCGATGACGATTTGTCTCGGCGAGACATTTACATATCTACCAAGAGACTTTTCGAGCTCCACCTTCTCGTCTCGAGGATAAATTCTAGGATCAACCTCTTCGATAACCTCGTCAAGGATCATCTTAAGGAATGCTTTCGGTACGAAGAAGTTCTCGTTGGAGTTGAGCTTTAAAATCTCGGACGGTTTCTTATTTAATTTACGAGCTAAACCCTCAATAGTTTCTCCTACGTCGTACTTGCTAAGTTTTTGGGCATCTTCCAGAAATTGTCTCAGCCAGCTTCTACTCTTTTTGTCCAATCTCAAACCTTCTGTCAACCGCCAAAGTGTGATTCAATAAGCCTTCTGCTTCAGCCAAAGCTTTCACATTATTCCTAATTTTCGAGAGGCCTTCTCTAGAACATTCAACTATGCTAACTCGCCTTATAAAATCGAAGACTGAGAGCCCGGATGAAACGTGTCCAAAACCTCCTGTTGGGAGGACGTGATTCGTTCCAAGAGCATAGTCACTTGCCGAAACAGGCGCATATGGGCCCATAAGGATTAAACCAGCAGATTCTATCCTCTCAGCAACAACCATAGGTTCCTCTGTAATTATCTCTAGGTGTTCAGGAGCAAACTCATTCACGAAATTTAGGGCTTCCTCGAGGTTTCCACAAGTAATTATTAACCCATTCACAGAAAGATCATAAGCGACAACCTCTTTTTTATTTGACAAAGGGACAATTTTGTTGACCTCCTCGATAACTTTTTCCGCGACTTCTTTGGATGTTGTTGCTAATATCGGGATGCAGTCAACCCCATGTTCTGCCTGAGATACAAGATCGAGGGCAATAAATGTAGGATCTGCAGAGTCATCAGCCAAGATTAGAACCTCAGTCGGGCCTGCTGGAGCGTCGGTGGCCACATCCCGAGAAACTAGAATCTTAGCCGCTGTAACGTACCTGTTTCCAGGACCAACTATCTTCTCGACTGGTTTAATGGAGCCCGTTCCATAGGCTAATGCGGCTATCGCTTGAGCCCCGCCGACCTTATAGACTTCGTCAACTTCACAGAGGTTGGCAGCTACAAGCGTTAAAGGATTAACCTCACCATTTTTGTCTGGCGGCGAGCAGACGACAATCCTTCGAACTCCAGCCAACCTTGCTGGCGTAGCAGTCATGACGAGGGTGCTTGGATAAGCGGCTTCCCCGCCTGGCACATAGCAACCCACGCTTCGGATTGGACAGGCTTTGAAATGGATTTTCACGCCCAAATTTTCAGATTCAAAATTTATCCGTTCTAGTCGCTGTCTTTCAAAATATTCTATTCGAGCTTTCAGAAAATTGAGTGCTGACACCCATTTTTTTTTAGCTTTCTCGTACGCTGCGTCGATCTCTTTCCGTGTTACTTTGAGGTCGGCAACGGATAATTTTACGCCATCGAATTTCTCCGTGAATCTGATCAGCGCTGAATCTCCTTGGTTTTTAACCTCTTCAATGATGGAACTTACATATCTTTCAAGCTCCGGGCTGGACCATTTGAGGCTTGGCCACCTTCTCTCCAACAACTCGCTGGGCACTGAGTCGATTTCTAGCATCTTGATATTTACAGTTTTGTTCATGTTTCTACTCTTCTCCAGAAGCTATTTCTTCTAGTGGTAAGACCTGTCTAGGCTCGTATACGACGAGCCCTTGAGCGAGTTTTCGAAGGGTTGGGAGCAACTGCAAGAACTGTTCTTTTTCAATCACCGTGTTTACTGAGTACCAGCCCTCATCGGATAAAGGTGATATTGTCGGCCTCTTTAATGCTGGAAGCCTCTTCAGGAGATCCGGTAGGTTATCCTTGCTTACATTCACGAAGATGTGAAGTTTCTTTCTACCGTCAACAACCCCTTTCAAAAGGGTCAGTATATCATAGATCTTCTCCCGCTTTAGGCTATCTTCCAAAGATTTCTTGTTTGCTATGAGCACGGCCGTAGACTCCATGACCGTATCGATCACCTTCAAATCGTTCTCTTCAAGAGAAGAGCCAGTTTCCGTCACCTCGATGATTGCGTCAGCGTCTTCAGGCGGCTTGGCTTCGGTAGCGCCAAAAGAAAGGTAGATACTGACCTTTGGGTTTTCGCCTTTTCTCCACCAAGGAGTCACAATCATAGGATTAGATTCGCCGAAGAATCTTTGATAGACAGAATTGCCCTTCAAGTATTCGGTTGAAAGGTTTAAGTACTCTGTGGATATCCTCAGGGTCCTATCTCCTCGTATAAACTCCTCCAATAACTGTGAAAGGGAGTCTATCTTAATCCACGGTTTAGGCACAGCCACAACAAGTTTAACCTTAGAATATTCTAGGTTAAGTAGAACCTCAACATCGGCGCGCGTCTCCCTTATCCAGTCTAAACCTGTGATGCCTACATCTTGTAATCCCTCGCTGACGAAGATGGGTATCTCCTGCGGCCTAAGAACCTTGAGGTCGATCTTCGGATCGTTGATTGAAGGTCGATAGGTCCTCTCTGTCCCTGACATGATGTAGCCTGCACGCTCAAGGGTTTCAAACGTAGCCTCAGCCAAGTGGCCTTTAGGTATCGCAAACCTTACTTTCTCCATAAACTCGACACTCCTAACTTTTTAATTATACGTAGCGAATATGACGGAGGGAAAATCAAAAAATCCTTAAACCACAAGACGTAATTTGAGACTTTTAAAATTAAAAGGATGAGAGACTCTTTGGATTCGGCGTCTAAAATAGAATCGTATAGTTTAGAGATGAACGCAAACGCCTCTTATGAACGCGATCCCTCACTTTCACCACTCGAAGAATAGGCTATCTTCTGATCATATAAATCTTTCTGTACTTAATCCTATCGCATTTTTGGACGCGGTGGCGGGCTACTAGAATAAAGCAGGCAAGTAACATACGGGCTTCATAAACTATCACTATTACGCCCTGCTTAATATCTGGTATCAACTAAAAGAATAATGAATAATAAGGCCGGATTGTACACAAGAAAGTCTTGGAGGCTTATGTATGCAAAAAAGGAGGCTTGGACGAACTAACCTGGAGGCTTCCATCATAGGCTTCGGAGGCTGGCCCATCGCCCATTTAAAGAAGGAAGAAGGCATAAAGGTTGTTAGGAGTGCCTTTGAGCTCGGGATCAACTACTTTGACACGGCCAGAGGCTACTGGGACAGTGAGGAGAAGATAGGTCCAGCCTTAGAGGATGTGAGGGATGGATGCATCCTAGCGTCTAAGACCCATTTGTATACAAAAAAGGGCGCCGAAGCCTATCTTCGACAGAGTCTCCACAATTTGAGGACTGATAGGATAGATATCATCCAGCTTCACGGTGTGATTGGTGAAACACTTGAAAAAGCCATGGGTCCAGAAGGGGCTATGGAGGCACTTAAGGAAGCCCGTTCTAGGGGAGAAATAGACTTCATAGGCGTGACGAGCCATTATCCCAGCACACTTATAAAGGCCATAACGACTGGCGAATTTGACGTTATATTAGTGCCGCTAAATGTGGCAACAAGGCACGCTGCCGACGATCTTATTCCTTTGGCAAGGAAACTGGACGTAGGCGTAGCCATAATGAAGCCGTTCGGAGGCGATAACTTCATCCAGCAGTGTCCAGAGTTCGGTTCCCTCTTAGGGACAAATAAATCTGAGATGGCAAGGAGAGCCTTAAGATTCATTCTGGCCCACGACATTACCACTATCGTTCCCGGACTGGGTTCAATGGAGGATGTGGAGGTCGCGGCCAACGTAGGAGAAGAGTACGAGGACCTAACCATGAAGAGTGTGAACATTCTCCAAACTAGTTTTGAGGAGCCCTACTGCAGAAACTGTGGAACCCTCGATGTCTGCAACCTTTGCCAGCCTTGCCCTGAGATCTTGAACATCCCTGCTGTTCTCAGATTTTATGAATGCTACCGAAGATACGGGATGAGAGAGTGGGCTAGAGAACAGTATCGTAGGCTCATCACAAAGGTGGATGGCTGCTCAAAGTGCGGTGAATGCGAACAGAGGTGCCCCTACAACCTTCCCATCATGAATATGTTGCAGGAAGCGGAGAAAATTCTTCGTCCCCCAATGAACGGTTCCATGCAGTGAAGTTGAAACTTCTAGATGAGGAGTTTACAAAACCTTTTCTTGATCTTACCTATGAGTAGCTATTCCATGTATTTCGTTAAGGCGGTTTTGACATCTAGGCCCTCGTGGACGATGCCGCATAAGACTCTAACCATCTTTGTCGGGTTTTCGTGTTGGAAAACATTTCTTCCAGCTGCTGCTCCAGCGCCGCCGGCTCGTATCGAACCATAGACCATCTGACAGAACTCTTCATCAGTCTTTGTCTTTGGTCCTCCCGCCATAACGACCGGCACTAGACACCCCTTAACAACCTCCCTGAACGTGTCCTCGCTCCCCGTGTAGTTGGTCTTCACGACGTCTGCCCCAAGTTCAGCTCCGATTCGGGCGGCATGCTTTACAACTTCTACGTCATACTCATTCTTTATTTTCTCTCCTCTCGGATACATCATCGCGATGAGGGGCATTCCCCAATCTTCACATACCTTTGCGGTTTGACCGAGGAACTTAAGTTGCTCTTGCTCTGTCTTAGATCCTACATTTATGTGGATGGAGACAGCGTCTGCACCGAACTTTATGGCCTCTACAACATCCGCTACTTCTACTTTCGCGTTTGGATCTGGCCCGAGCGCCGTGCTTCCTGAAAGGTGCATTATTAACCCTACATCTCTGCCGTAGCCTCTGTAACCGGCTCTTATGATCCCCTTATGCAATAAAACGGCGTTTGCGCCGCCTTCAGCAACTTGATTGACAATGGTCTTCATGTCGTCGAGTCCTTTAATGGGTCCCACCGTTAGTCCGTGATCCATAGGGATTATAACGGTCTTCCTGGTGTTCCGATTCATTATTCGGTCGATTCGAATTCTCTTTCCAATCTCGGTCATGACAACACACACCTAACTACCAATCGAAGGAGACAATTAAATGTTTACCTTTGCTCGCTCTTTATAGGTGGAAAAATTTATATACGTTTTGCTTATTATCTGGAGAAAACTGAGGGCTTCTGCATGGAGTATGGCTTCTTAACACTTTGCTTCGAAAAGGAGATACGTTCTAGAAGAATGGACCATAAACAAGTTTTAGAGTGGGCGAGTAAAAATGGTTTCGATGGTGTAGAGGTGTACCTTCCGACTCTTCCAGGCCTCTCATGGCACTACATAGACCAGATTAGGAAAAGCCTTAAGGAGTATTCTCTCTCTGTTTCCCAGGTCTCCCATGCAACGGGCTTTCTGTGCTTGGACGAGGAGTCTAAAAGATACCGTAAACGTTATTACTCTTTAGCTGCTGAGGTAGCATCAATCTTAGAATCGCCATACTTAAGGGCGACCTCCGGGGTAGAAATAGCTGGCATAGACAAGGCTGTAAGCCTATCTGTGGATGCGTTATCGCCCATATTAGATTTAGCAGAGGACTACAATCTGTACATAACGCTTGAAAACCACCCCGGCGTAGAAAATACCTATGCCGTCCTATCAGCCATATTCCAAAAATGCGGATCTAAATGGCTGAAGCTAAACTTTGACACTGTAAACTCTTTAGAAGTGGGTGAAAATCCTTTAGAAATCTTAAAGAATCTATCGAGCTTACTAGTTCACATTCACGCTTGCGACGCCGTAAGGAAAGAGAGATATGAAAAAACTGTCGTTGGAAGAGGCTTAGTACCCTGGAGGCAGATAATGAGCTTCTTAAAGGCTGTAGGCTACACGGGGTATTTATCCATAGAATACTTCGGTGAAGATCCTAAGCAAACCCTAGTCCAAAGCAAAGACTGTCTCAAAACTCTGGAGGCTACATCATAGCCACTAAACACGTCTCCACGTTAAAATATTGCATGTATCAGGCTCAATGGTCAGTTCAGATCTGAGATAAATACACAGAGAAGGATTTTTGTTAATGATGCAAAGTATATAATTTTCGCTTTATTTGTAATTCTAAATCTTTGAAATTTATGGTGGCAAAAATTATATTTTGCATTAAGGTGTTTATTGGAAAAATTTATATACATTTTTTAGTCTTATTTGAAAAGACTGAGGAACCTCCCCATGAAAGAAAAACATGTAGGCAATCTCGGCGCTATAATGTCCTTCTTTGGCTATTTTGGTTACTTCATTTAAAAAGGGGAGAGGTCGGCAACAATCCTTCTTTCATGTTGCTTCTATCTCTCTGATTTTTGGGGGAAGTTTGAGTTGAGTGTGAATGAGGAACGATCTAACCGTTGTCTTGTCATAAAGTTCGGGGGGAGTAGCCTAGCAGAGGGACCGAGCATACTGAGAGCTGTGAGGTCAGTGATTGAGGAAAGAAACAGAGGGACACGAATAGCTGTTGTTGTATCGGCTATGGGTAAGACGACGGATCATCTGATCTCTACAGCCAAGCAAGCGTGCGGCAGCAATATTCCACCGGACGAACTAGATGGTATAATTGCGATGGGGGAGAGAACAAGCGCAAGAATCTTTGCAGCAGCATTAAGGGCTAAAGGTGAAAAGAGTGTCTATTTAGATCCGTCCAATCCTAATTGGCCGATTATAACGGATGATTTATTTAATAATGCCAAGCCAATTCTCCCACTCTGCGAAAAAATGATAAAGAAAGTCGTTCAACCCCTACTCACTGATGGAGTAATAGTTGTTGTTCCTGGCTTTATCGGCAAAACTGAGAAAGGGGCAATAACTACCCTAGGCAGGGGTGGAAGTGATGTAACTGCCATGATTCTGGCTTGGGCTCTCTCGGCCGATCAGGTCGTTTTAGTGACCGATGTCGACGGCATAATGTCGGCTGATCCCAAAGTGATTGAAAAACCGCGAATGTTAAAGGAGATAGATATGGATGTTCTTATCGGATTAGCTGACTCTGGCTCAAAGTTTATTCATAAAAAAGCCTTAAGATACAAGAGAACCACTGTTGATGTGAAGGTCATTAATAACGCCGCAGGAGACCTTAGATCCGAAGGCACGATAATTCGAGGTAGTTTTCCAGAAAGCATCATTGTTGAGCCATATCCAGAAATCGCAATGGCAGTTACGATTGTAGGCAGGGCCATATCTGAATCTCCGAAGACGCTTCAAGACATACTCCAGCAGATAAAAAGGTTCAACGTTCCCATTTTGGGCATGTCTATAAATCATAATTCGTTAATACTCTACCTGCCTATGAATAGTTCAAGCGAACTTTTAGAGGCTTTACATTCAATTGTTATAGCTGACGAGAGAACAATAGCCTTGGCTGTTAAGCAAAATTTAGCATTTATAAATGTTAAAGGTTTGGGGTTTGAGGAGACTCCTGGAATAGTAAACGTAATATCTGGGGCTCTCTCCTCAGCCAACATCAACATATATGGAATCTTCACGATCACCTCAAGCGTATTGTTGTTCGTCGATTTGAAAGACAAAGAGATGGCTATTCAATTAATAAAAGACTCCGTGAAGAAATATAGAAGCCCAGAAGATGAATAAAAATGAGGGAACTGTGGATAAAAGTAGAACCCTGCATCGGTGAGGATGAAAAAAAGAAGCTGATTAATTCAACGCGCGAAATTTGCACTGCCTACATAGTTGAGCCACAAGATGCTGAGTTAGCTAGAAAGAACGGCGCGAAAAAAATCGTGACGACATCCAAGGATGGAGACATCTTACTCCTAAAAACCATCCCTGACGTCTCTAAAGTCAAGAAGGAAAACAGAATCTTGTGCGTAATCGTATCAGTTACATCAAAAAGAGATGAAAAAGAGATAATTAATTTAGGCGAGGCTTCCGTCGACTACATTGTAGCCAGATGCCAAGACTGGAAAGTAATACCATTAGAAAATCTCGTAGCTCAAATACATGGAAAAAGTAAACTTCTCGCGTTTGCATCAAACGCCCAAGAGGCTAAGCTGGCTCTGGAAACATTGGAGATAGGCACAGACGGAATCGTGGTGGAGATAGCGGATATCGAGGAGATAAAGAAGATTCATGAAGCTATAAAACAAGTTAAGTCAAGGATATCTGAGGCGGAAGCTGCCGAGAAAATAGTACTTTACCAGGCGGAGGTTGTTGAGTTAAAGCCCCTCGGCTCCGGTGCCAGGGTTTGCATAGACACATGCGACATCATGAAGGACGGTGAGGGTCTACTCGTCGGTTGTCAATCGTCAGGCCTCATCTTGGTTCAGGCCGAAGTCTACGAGACTCCGTTTGTTGCTTCACGCCCCTTCAGAGTGAACGCCGGTTCCATCGCGCTGTACGTTCTCGCACCAGGGGGTAAGACAAAGTATCTCTCTGAGCTGAAAGCTGGAGACGAAGTCCTTATAGTAGACCGCTCTGGCAGAAGCAGAGTGACGAATATTTGTCGAGTCAAGATTGAGTGGAGACCCCTAATTCTCATCGAAGCGGAATACAAAGGTGAACTGGTCAAAACGATACTTCAAAACGCCGAGACCATCAGGGTTGTAACTGAAGACGGAACAAAATCTGTAGCCGAGCTCGGTAAAGGCGATAAGGTCTTAGTTCATATAGAAGAAGGTGGCAGACACTTTGGAACTCTCGTAAAGGAAGAGAAAGTGATCGAAAGGTGAAGATTCAGATCTGTGTCCCGGTTGCAGTAAGTAGCCCATCCAAACTTCCACCCATAATTAAAGAAGCTGAAGCTGAAGGCGCGGACCTAATCGAGGTTCGTCTTGACTACTTAGAAAGCATAGAGGGCATAGAGAAAATAGTTGAATACGCATCAGTCCCGCTGATCGCTACTAATAGGCAGTATGAACAAGGCGGCTATCGGGTTCAAGACGAAAAGACCAGAATCCAGAACTTGATAAGGGCTGCAGAAACCGGTTTTCAATACGCTGATGTAGAGCTGACAACGAGAGAAATAAGAGAAATAAATTCCAGGCTGAGAGATCTAGGCGTGAAGCCGATCGTTTCTTTCCACGAGTTTACACGCACTCCCAGCATATCAGAGATGAAGAAAATAGTGGAAGATCAAATGAAGGCGGGTGCAGAAGTTTGTAAGCTTGTAACCACGGCTAACAGCATAGAAGACAACGTCCCTTGTCTGCTTCTCTCATCTGAAATATGCATAGCAAAGATAGTTTGCTTCGCTATGGGTAAGAAGGGACTCATATCCAGAGCGCTCTCACCAGTCTTCGGAGGATACTTCACTTATGCCTCGATCGGAAAAGGTATGGAGACGGCTCCCGGGCAGATTACCATATCCGAGCTTAAGAAGCTCTATAATACTTTGGGTGTTGAGGTTTGAAGATCTCGGGAGAAACTAGGGTTTGCGCCGTTATAGGCGACCCAGTTGAGCATTCGTTAAGTCCGTGTATCCATAACGCGGCCTTTCAAGATCGAGGCTTAGACTATGTTTATGTTGCGTTCACTGTGAAAGAAAAGGAACTCAAAAGTGCAGTCTTAGGCGTAAAAAGTTTAGGGATTTATGGGTTGAATGTGACTATGCCCCACAAGGTTAATATCATGCAGTATCTGGATCGTTTAGACGAAACTGCTAGAAAAGTTGGGGCTGTCAACACGGTCCTAAACGATGTGGAGATGGTTGGTTACAACACCGATGGCTTAGGCGCCTTGAACGCCTTGAAGGCTCATGGAGGAGACCCTTACGGCAAGAAGGTTATAATTTTAGGGGCTGGAGGCGCCTCAAGGTCAATCTCATTCGCCATAGCGCAGGAAGCACGTGAGCTGATAATACTTAACAGGACCCCTAAAAAGGCAGAGATTCTTGCAAGCAAAATATCAATCACGATCGGCAAAAAGGTAAGGTGGGAAAAACTGTGTGGCTACCTTCTCGCTGAGGAGCTAAAAGACGCCAACATAATCATTAATGCAACCTCAGTTGGTATGCATCCAAATGATTCGGAAACACCAGTAGATGAAAACCTTCTCCGACGAGACTTGACAGTGTTTGACCTTGTTTACAACCCCCAGGAGACCAGACTTCTGAGAGAAGCGAAATCTGTCGGGGCGAGAATTGTAGACGGCTTAACGCACCTTGTTTATCAGGGTGCAGCCTCATTTGAGATATGGACAGGAATAGAGGCTCCGGTTGACGTCATGATGAAAACAGCGAGAGATAAGTTGAAAAGTATAAAAATGTGAAACGAGGAGAAAACCCATTGAGCCTGATAGGAAAAGCTGTTGCGTACGGAGCTGTAACCGTTATCAACGCCATTTCTTGCGGTTTCGGAGCGGCCCTAGGCGTAGACCTTAAAACCGAAGCCTCAGTTAAGTTGACTAATGAGCCCGGTAGAATTGAGGGTCGAATCCTCTCTGATCCTGGAGAGAGCCCCATCTTGATCGAGAAGGTTGTAAGCCGCGTTCTGAAGCATTTCAATGTAGAAGATGAGTACGGAGCCTACGTAGAGACCCGATCGAATATCCCGATAGCTAGAGGATTAAAAAGCAGCAGCATCGCAGCTAACGCGATAGCATTGGCTACTTTCTCAGCCTTAGGCAAGGAGATCAACGACTTTACCGTGGTAAAATTAGGGGTTGACGCCGCCATAGATGCCAAAGTGACGATAACTGGCGCTTTTGATGACGCTTGCGCCTCCTACTTCGGCGGCTTAGTAATAACCGACAATTACCAGAGGAGAATTCTGAAACAATTCAAAGTGGGAGAACACATCGTTTTGGTCCATGTGCCGCCGAAAAAAGCCTATACAGCGAGCTCAAACGTTCAGAGGATGAAATTAATAGCAGAAGAAGTAAAGGCAGCGCACAAATTGGCGCTTTCAGCCGAATATTGGCCAGCGATGACCATAAACGGGATTCTCTACTCAACAGTTTTGGGGTATAACCCCTCAATCATCCTAGATGCATTATCCGCTGGAGCGACCGCAGCCGGATTATCCGGTAAAGGTCCGGCTGTTGCAGCTGTTGTCTCGAGAGACCGTCTTGAAAATGTTAGAAGTGTTTGGGCACATTATGGCGGTGAACTCATCGAAACAAGAGTGAACCATGAAAAGGCCCACGCTGTAAAGTGAGAGATTTGACCGATCTCGTAGTAAAAAGAACGGAAACGTTAAGCGGCGCCGTTACGGCGCCACCCTCTAAAGCCCATACACATAGGGCGTTTATAGCCGCTTCTCTCTCAAACGGTCAATCCGTAATAAAGAATGCACTAATATGCGATGATACACTGGCAACGATTAATGCTTGTCGTATGCTAGGCGCAAAAATCAATGAAGTTAAAGACGCCTTTAAAGTTGAAGGAATATTAAAGCCGAACACGCCGGAAAACATAATCGACTGCAGAGAATCCGCCTCGACGATCCGTTTTCTCGCGCCGGTCTGCGCTCTAGCTGAAGGCATCTCGGTCTTAACTGGAGGTGAAAGTCTCCGCGAGAGACCCATGAAGCCTCTATTAGAAGCCTTGAGGCAGCTGGGTGTCAACTGTTATTCCACTAGATTTGATGGTTTTCCGCCAATAATCGTCTTTGGAGGCGGAATAAAAGGTGGCAAAGCAGCGATTAGAGGGGACGTGAGCTCCCAGTTTATCTCTGGCTTATTGTTTGCTACACCCATGGCCGTCAATGAAACTGAGATTCACGTGACCACCCCGCTTGAGTCTAAGCCTTATGTTGCCATGACTATTGATATTCTACGTAAACACGGCGTTAAAGTGGATCTTCAACCTGATTATAGGCGATTTAGCATTCCACGAAACCAGAAATACGCGCCCTTTGACCACACAATTGAAGGTGACTACTCTTCAGCTGCTTTCCTTCTGGCGGCTGCCACCATAACTAACTCCAAGGTGAGAGTTGACGGGCTCAAGAAGGAGACCCTCCAGGGCGACAGGGTCATAGTCGACATTCTTAAAGAGATGGGTACATGCGCTGAAGTGGGGGAGGATTACGTTGAGGCTAGAGGCGTCGATCGTGATCTTAGAGGGATAAATCTCGACCTAAGCGACAACCCTGATCTGGTGCCTGTATGTGCTGCAGTAGCCTCTTTTGCTCGAGGGAGAACAATAATTAGCGGCGTTAAGAGGTTACGTTTTAAGGAATCAGACAGGATAACCTCTTTATCAAATGAGATGAGTAAGATGGGAGTTAAAGTCACGGTCTTAGACGATCAGTTGATAATTGAGGGGAGAAGCCCCCGAGGAGCCGAATTGAACTCGCATAACGATCACAGAATCGCCATGGCTTGCGCTGTTGCAGCCCTACGGGCTGAGGGAGACACGGTGATTCACCGGGTTGAGTGTATAAGTAAGTCTTACCCAAACTTTGTTAAAGATTTACTTCTACTTGGGGGAGATGTTGTTGAACGGTAACTCGACTGGAAAGACGCTTGTGCTGACGTGCTTCGGCGAGAGCCACGGTAAATGCGTCGGAGCCGTCGTAGATGGGTGTCCAGCCGGTCTGCCGATAAGTGAGAGAGAGATTCAAGCCGAATTAGAGAAGAGAAGACCAGGCTTTGCGGATGTTAGTACGACGAGGAGAGAAGAGGATGTGGTTAAGATTCTGTCAGGTGTATACAATGGCTTTACAACAGGCGCGCCGATCTGCATGATCGTCATGAACCGCGATGTTGACTCCAGACCTTACGAGTTAATAAGGAATAAGCCCCGTCCTGGCCACGCGGATTATACCGCCCATATCAGATACGGGGGGTTCAATGACTTCCGCGGTGGAGGAAGATTTTCAGGACGGATAACAGCCGCCTACGTGATGGCTGGAGCTATAGCCAAAAAACTTTTGAGGACAATCAATGTCGAGGTTTTAGCCCACACAGTGCAGATCGGGAAAGTAAAGCTTTCAAAGGAAGTTTCCTACGATGATCTACGTCATAACGTCTATATGAACCCGGTCAGATGTGCTGATTCAGAAACAGCATCATCTATGAGGGACGAGATTTTGGAGGCATCTGCAGCTAGAGACAGCGTCGGAGGGATAATTGAGGGTTTAGCCCCCAACGTTCCTGCGGGGTTAGGTGACCCGATCTTCGATTCCTTGGACTCGGATATCGCTAAGATGTTGTTCAACATTCCGGCGGTTAAGGGCGTCGAGTTTGGAGCAGGGTTCAAATCTGCTTTGATGAAGGGTTCAGAGAATAATGATCCGTACGTGCTTAAGGAAGGGAAAGTAGTTACTTTGACGAATAATGCTGGTGGAATATTAGGCGGAATCTCAACCGGCATGCCCATAGTGGTTAGAGTCGCCTTTAAACCTACATCGTCGATTCCAAAGAAGCAGAGAACAGTAGATTTGAATCAAATGAAGGAAGCTGAAATCGAGTTTGTAGGCAGGCATGACCCATGCATTGTTCCCAGGGCAGTCCCTGTGGTTGAGTCGTGTCTAGCATTCGTCCTTGCTGACCACTCTATGAAAGCTGGAAAAATACCGAGAATTTTGAAGTAATGCTCTTAGATAGGATCTTCTGGTTGGCGAGTTTATCTTCATTTTAATACATGTCAACCTGTTAACAGAATCGTTTCATCTTAAGCTTAGCTTTGTGTCAGTGTTATAACATTTACTGAGTGGGGGTTTAGAGTAAGGAAAGCTTCGCCTTTATCGATTTCAGGGCGAGCTTCCTCTATACTAACGTTATTAGGTTCATCGAGTGTGTTTCGGTCCTCAATAGACCTGCCTGCAATGTAGAGTTGGGAGGCCTTTTTAGGCTTAAAGCCCCTGAAGGTTACTCTGAGATCAGCAGTTTCGTCTTCATGTCTATTTATAGCGTACAAGTACAGGTTCTTCCCGTCCTCTGCGAAGGTGGCGGAGAGATCTATGAAACTAACGTACTCGTTAAGTTCTTGGGAGAGGTAAGAAGGCGAATCTACGGCTACCCTGAGCTCTAGGCTTCCAGTGTTTGCTGCGTACATTTTGAAGACTAGATACTGTGGTGTCAAAGCTATGCGTCCATCATCTGAGGTTATGATTAAAGGTAGAACGTTCACCGTCTGGGCGAAGCCTCCTATGGGAACCATCTTGCAGAGCCTGTGGAGCACGTTTAGGACTGATCCGGTGAAGACAGCGTCTCCAACGCTTGTAATCTGCTCATGTAAGGGAGCCTTGGCTTCAGGGTACCAGACGTCCCACTCATCGAAGGCAAGCCTTATCTCCCTCTTAACGCCGTACCTGCGCCTAGCAGACTCTACAAGGCCATAGACATCTCTAAGCCTCCGCTCCACATCAAGTGAAACAGCGGCTAGCTCCCCGTAAGGCTTAGCTCCTCCGATATAGATGTGTACAGATAGGTAGTCAAAATATTCTCCTGCATCCTTAACCATTTCAAGATTCCATTCGGGATCTTCACAGCCCACGGCCACGAGCTTAACGTTAGGGTCAACTTTACGCATCTCATTCGCAAACTCGATGGTTCTCCTAGCACACTCTCTTCCGTCAACACAGAACCCTACTTGCCACCTTCCATAAAGCTCGTTTCCAATGCCCCAGAGCTTAACTCCATAAGGCTCGGGCCGTCCACATCTATGTCTAAGGGAGGCATAATAGGTACCCCTGGCCGAGTTGCAGTACTCTACCCAACTAGCAGCTTCCATCGGGTCTCCGTTCCCTGCATTAACGACGATGAAGGGCTCAGTGCCTATAAGCTTACACCACTCCAGAAATTCGTCGGTTCCAAACTCGTTAGATTCCTCAGCTCCCCAAGCCAAGTCAAGGCGCCTAGGCCGCTGACTTCTGGATCCAACGCCGTCAAGCCAATGGTACCCTGAAGCGAAGTTTCCCCCAGGCCACCTCACGATTGGAGGCCTCAAATCCCTAACGGCCTCCAACACATCCGTGCGGAAACCCCTCACGTTAGGTACCTTTGAGCCTTCGCCTACCCAGACGCCGCCGTAAATGCATTTACCCAAATGCTCTATAAACTGTCCATAACATCTTCTGTCAAGCCTTCCCAAAGGTGAAACCGCATCAACGAAGCCTTTACACTCCAAGAAAACCACCAGAACCCATTCTTCAAATTCATGAATCAGTTTTGGCCGAGGTCAAATTTAAGATTTACGCCCTTATTTAACCTCGAAACCAACATCATCAACAATGTTATCCAACTAGCGTTCAAATCTGATCCACACCACCATATTTGGATCCAAATGGAGGGGCTACTAGGACTCCGCACACATGTGGGAACAAAAAATAGGGCACACGCTTTGCCCTAAAGCCTTATTACTCCACTTATGTTGTCGAACCCGAAAAAAGGTGGGCATCAGAGCTAATTGCTAGAGGTTGTTAGCTTGCACTCAGCGATCTTCTCCATCGCCATTATAAGGGCTTGTGTACCTTTCTCTGATAAGCCCTCAGCTTCTGCGATTCGGAATATCTGATGTACCAAACTTGTTCCTGGAAGAGGTAGATTAAGTTCAGCTGCAGCCGATAGCGCTAACCTTAAGTCTTTCTGTTGATGCCTTATCCTGAATCCGGGTTCGAAATCTCTTTTCAGCATCTTAGGCCCTAAATTAGAGAGCAACCAAGAGCTAGCTGCGCCAGCTGTCACAACCTCGAGAAGCTTCTCCAGGTCTAGGCCAGCCTTGGCGCCGAGTATAAGTCCCTCACAAACTGCCTGAATATTCAGAGAGCATATCACTTGGTTACAGAGCTTTGTTGTCTGTCCCATTCCATTCGGCCCCATGTGGGTAACCCTTTTACCAAGAACCTGAAAGACTGGAAGGCACTCCTCAAAGGTTTCTTTTGGTCCTCCCACCATTATCGAGAGGTTTCCCTTTATAGCTCCAATCTCGCCTCCGCTAACAGGGGCGTCAAGCATCTTGACACCTTTTTCAGCCAGATTCTCTGCGATTCGTCGGGTCGCTTCTGGTGAGATCGTGCTCATGTCGATAACGATCAATCCTTTCATTGCACCCTCGATTACGCCGGAGGGTCCAAGGAGAACGTTCTCCACATCTGGAGAGTCTGTCAGCATGGTTATGACGATGTCAGAGTTTTCAGCTACTTCTTTAGGCGAGTTTGCGCCCTTTGCTCCTATTACTAAAAGTTCATCCATCTTTGAACGGGTTCTGTTCCAAACGGTCATGGGATATCCTGCGGCCAGCACGTTCTTCGCCATAGGTTTTCCCATAACCCCTAAACCTATAAATCCAATTTTAGGCTTCAATCCCCTTCACCTTTTTGTTAATATTAATAGCTTCTTCTGTAATTAAATTTCTATCCGTCTTAAAAGGTTGAATGTGAATAACTAATAAAAAGCGTTCATATCTTTGTTAGCAGCTAGTTTCTCATTCCGCTGACTTTAAGGGCCTGATTGCTCTAATAAAGCCGTCTGATGTGATGTCGATCTGGATCCTTCTCCTCTCAAAGTTGGATAATCGGCAGTCTAGGACTCTTGCGATACGTACAAATTCCCCTCTCTTAACATCAAGATCCACCTGCTGATCTAGCCAGTAGACCCGCCCATAGTCGACGATTATTGTGCTGTCAAGATTGTGGGCGAGACCGATTCCACCAGCCATATCGTATGAATCCCAAGTTTCAGCACTTCTCTGGTTGACAAAAAGCCCTGTGACGCCGTGAACCTGGTTATAACGTGCCAACTCCATCACACGGTATTTTAAAGCCCCTCGGTAAGATTCCAAGATGGTTACTGAGTCGACGATGGCTAGCTCGATGCCTTCGGTCTGTACGACGTAACGGTAGGTCTCGGCGAAGTCATTCCAGTTTCTAAGTTCCGGATATAAGACGGTGTCAAGCACAAATAGGTTTTCCCTAACCTTCTCCCAATCGAGACCAAGTATATCCGCTTTCTGCTTCATTCGTGATTGCAGATCGAACCTCGGTGTTGGACTCTTCCACGTGTCCTCGGCTGTAACGAACAACACCCTGCGACCAGAAGCGGAAACTTTAACCGCAATCTCTTCGACTAGGATGCTCTTTCCAGCGCCCGGAAGACCCGTTATTGCAAACTGTCCACAGATGGGCAATCCGCCTAGAGGCCTCTCTTCAGGCGTGAAAAATAGATTATCCAGAAATGTTCCGGTCGGCATACCGACCAGCTCCTTCTTCGCCTCCGGAGCAACATCGGGTTTAAGGACGAGGTCACCAAACGCCTTCTCTTCCTTCTCAATCTCAGTTTTCATCGGTTCTGTAGCCAGTTCCCATTCGTCTGAGGGCTGTCTTGCGTTTTTTATTGCTTCGGTTAGGGTCTTAGCCATCGCCTCCATTATCTGTTCAAAATCGGGTGAAACCTCAACAGTGCGCTGCTTCTCAACTGACGGAGGCGCCCTTTCGGAGATCGCGATTTCTTCCATCAAGAGGACCCATTTCTCACCTTTTCTATCGACAACTCCTTTAGACCTTAGCGAGTGAAGTATAGAATAAGCTGAGTCGGGACCATATTTTGGGAGACCTAAACCATTAGAAACATCTTCTAATGTAGCTTTGCCTCCAGCCCTTCTTAAAAAACCTACAATATCGCTCTCCTCAGCCAACTTCCTACCCTCAAATAGAAAACCTCATTCTATCCCTTATCCTTTTCCTCTCTTTTTCACATAATTTCTAATTAGAAGTTATCTCATAAAAGTGGAGGATTTTTTGTTCTTGCAGGTTAGTCGCTGAATTGCACAGCTGCCTGACGAAACATGACAGTAAGCCCAATTCGATCCACCTCTTGTAGAACCCTCACCCTTTTCGCTGCTGGGATGAGAATTCTGATAAGATAAGTCTCAACTTCAATCCTTCGAGCCCAGTGCAGTAGCTTTCTATTCCTTGTCACGCGATCAGGTTCGACATCTAGGTAAATGTGTGTATACTAACCTTCAAACGGTTCTTTCGCGGTGAATACACCTTATGGCTTGCTAAATCAAAAAAATGGCAAGGAATCGGGAAAAGCCTAAGCATTCCCTAGGAGATTACCTTAATGGTTCTCTTCTTGAGCTTGTCTTCGTCAACTTCGAATCCTAGTCCTGGTTTGGTCGGAGCGTGAACAAATCCTTCTTTATCGATTCTTATTGTATCATTGATCACGTCTGTGTCGAAGGTTCCTTGAGGTACCGGTGCCTCGTAGAAGTCGTTGTTCTCCATCGCAAGCATCACCTGCAGGTGAGCGAACTGAGTTGATTGCATCCCGAAGCTATGGGGTTCCATCTTCATTGCGTGTAATTCTGCTAAGTGCGCTAGCTTCATAGCGGGGGTTATCCCTCCAATGCGCTCGAGGATGCATCTGAGAATGTCGGTCGCGCGCTTCCCGACGAGCTCCGCATATTCATAGAGGTCACCTAGTTGTTCACCGAGCATTATAGGTATCTCTAAATCTTCGCAGAGCTTTGCGTTTCCTTCCATGTCCGAGGTAGGCATCGGGTCTTCGTAGACAAAGAAGTTAAGCTTCTCGAGTTCTCTCCCAACTATGAGAGCAACTTCGCGGTCATAGCTATTGACTGGGTCATGCATGAGCGTTATGTCATCTCCCGCTAACTTCTTCAAGGTTCTAATGACTTCGATGTCAAGCTTCCAGCTGGTTTTTCGCCTCTCTTCCGGGTCAATGTAGTTCGTTGAGGGCGGATGGAGTTTAAAGACGCGAAAACCCTCAGATACGCAGTCTTTGTAGTGTGCTATGTTTTCTTTTAATGTGGGGATGTGCTTGGAGCTTGCGTAGGCCATTATCTTCTCTCGGCGCTGACCAAGGAGCCTGTAGACCGGCTTTTCCAAGGCCTTACCCACAATGTCCCAAAGGCAACACTCCGCGTAGCCAGCAATCCTCATCGGCCACCCATAGAAGAGAAAACTCTCTCCTCCCCGACGGATAACTGGTCGGAATCTGTCCAATAACCTCTCTTTATCAAAGGGGTCAGTTCCGGCAAGGTAGCGTTTAACAAAGTCGACGAACTGCATTGCAACGATTTCTGTTCCATCGATTTCGTAATACCCTTCGATGCCCTCATCGGTCATGATTCTTGCAAGTCCGAGGGTTTGGGGCATTCGGGGCATTCCATTTGGACAATTCCTTTGTCTCTCAACCTCCAGCTTTTCCGGTTCGAAGATATTTACTCTGGCTCCAGTTATTTTCAAAGCAGTTTACCTCCCAAATTTGATGTTTTATGCCTTAGCTTTATTTAAAACTTAAGAATTCTTGCGACGTCTGAGACTAACTAGAGGTTGTGGAAAACGAATGTATAGCGTATGGGATGGATGCATCTGTCAAAATATGGTATTGACATCAAGGATATTGATAGGTTGAGGAAGCTGACTTTTTTGAACAACTATCCTTGCATTACTCAGGCTTGTATACTAAGGTATTGCGCTGCTTTCTTTAGGTTTCTTTCAATCTCCATGTGGTCGAACTCGTCGAGGCCCGGCGTGGGTATGCGTGAGTATGTAGCTTTAATTACGCCTCTCCTCTTCAGAACCTCTTTGATTGCTCCGTGGATGTTGTTTATTCTTTGTAGGGCCATAAGTTCCTTGTGTAACTCCCTGGCCCCTTCCTCGTCACCCTTATCGTAGCGGTTATAGACCTCAACTGCGATCTCGGTGTACTCGCACGTTGGCATGTTGCCAACGGCACCTCTCTTGAATTCCTCGATCATATATACACCTCCAGCACCTCCAAAGACACCTTTAATTGCTTTACCGCAAGCCTTCAAGTCGGCGCTTATGGAATGCGTTGTGGGCGCCACCTCTTCTTTTACATATTTGACGTTCTTAATTTCCTTGACCATCTTGGCTATAAAGGCTGGTGTCAGCGAGCTCCCCAGAGGTGGGCCACCATTCTGGATAAAGACCGGTATGTCAATCGCGTCCGAAATAGCCTTAAAATAGTCAAAAATCCTCTCTTCACCTCCTGTTGGCAAATAAGGTGGAAGAGCAATAACCGCGTTGGCTCCCTTCTTATAAGCATGCTTCGCGTAGGTCACAGCCAATCGGGTATTCACAGCCTGAACACCTATGACCACTGGAATTCTACCCTTAACTGTTTCGATGATAACCTCGGTAATCCTCTTCCTCTCGTCCTCGGAGAGAGTGTAGAACTCGCTTGCAAGCTGCGGCATGACAATACCGTGCGCACCTGCTTCAACAACGTAGTTAACAAGACTTCTGAGACTGTCTTCGTCTACATCAATGAAACCCTCCTCAGTTTTCTTGAAAGGTGTACATGGAATGATGAATATCCCTTTGAATTCCTTGCTCAAAGAAAATCCTTCCTGATCCCTCGAACAGGCAATCAGGGTATTGACACCTTAAAAGTCTTATGGGAAAACGACTCAAGCTTCCTAAAAGGCAAGTTGGAAATAAATAATTGGATGATTTTTCGTTAAGTGAGGGAAATGACTTTGGAGTGTGATTTAAAGGGAGAACATTTTCCAACCTGAAGAACCAGGCTGAAGGACGTTACAAAAGCCATTGTAGATGCGGCGGGATAGTTGCCGTTAAAGACAACGAAACGATTGGGGTTGTTAGACTACCGATCGGAGGAATCGTCTCAGATAAGCTGGTGGAAAAAGTCTACAAACAACTAAAGAAACTAAGCAGATCATGGAAGGAACTAGGCTGCGTCATGAGGTCACCTTTCATGACCATGTTCCTCCTCGCATTACCTGTACTTCCAGAACTCAGAATAACCGACAAAGGCCTAATTGACACAAAGAATTTTCAGTTTGTAAACTATTCATCAAAAACTGGTCTATATTCCACTAATTCCAATATTTTTCAGGTTTGGCTAATAAATAAAGAAACATTTTAATCATTTGTCTACTATCTTTATCCTGGGCCCGTAGCCCAGTTAGGATTAAGGCGCCGAGTCCAATCAATTGGATGCGCATGCCTTCGGAGCCGGAGATCTCTATGGACCGGAAAACCAGGGTTCAAATCCCTGCGGGCCCGCCATCATAATATGCTTGTATGTGTGTGCAGAGGCTCTATGGCCCCTTTATTTGGATCCAAATATGTCTTGTATCGTAGTCGTGCTTTGTGGAGAGAACAATGTGAGTCGATGATGGTGTCACAGCGATGGTGACGGGAATACGGTTCAATCTACGCTTTGAACCCACAACTTTTTATCATACATAATCGTAGCGTTGGCATCGCCGAGGTCGAGAGTTCAAATCTCTCCCGGCCTACTTTTAATTCTCTTGGATCGTTTTCACTTCCTGAAAACGGGGGCTTTGGGTCTTTATGAAAAAGGATTATTGGATCATGAGAGAAATTGGAAACTAAATCCTATTTTCTGCCTATGGAATACTTGCGGTTTGTGCGTTAGCCTTGATTATGGCTTTTTCATCCGTTGTAGTTGGACAAACTGAGTAGGCAGGCATTTTTCTCCGAACTTGCAGCTTTAATTGTGGTTCTCTTCATTGCCCATATGTTTGTCAAAATGATCCTGAAAAAAGAACATTCTATGCCGCTACGTCAGCTAGGCAGTATATAATGTGATCCTGAAAAACTTTAACTTTTCAGGATGCCAGTTTATATTGGTGGTCAATTTGAGTTGGGTTTTTCCTCAAGAAGGCCATATGGATAAACCAAGTGGAATCTACTTCCAAAATATGACAGCGAGTGAGGTGCAGGAGAAGCTTAAGAAAAATGATCTGATGATAATACCTGTAGGAAGCACCGAGAATCATGGGCCCCATGCTTGTCTAGGCGAGGACACTTTCCTAGTAACTAGAATGGCTGAACTGGTCGCTCAAAAAACCGGTTGCACAGTCGCCCAGCCGATCTGGTACGGGTCTCATCCCTATCACCATTTGGGCATGCCGGGTACGATCGTTGTAGATGACGATGTTTTCAAGGCTGTGATCAGGTCGGTTATGGCGGGGTTCTGGAATGGTGGATTTAGGAAGCAGATCTTGCTGAATGGTCATGGACAAGAATACGTGATTCCTTCAGCAATCCACCAATTTGCAAAAAAATATCAAGTGCCCGGAATCTTCATCAATTTGAACTGGTACCATGCAATCCCACAATATTGTAAGGATAAAGCTCATGGAGGCCCATTTGAGACTCCATTTATCCATGCGGATGAGTGTGAAACTTCCTTCAGTCTGGCTCTTTTTCCCGAGATGATAAAGATGGAAAAGGCTGTTGATACGCAGCCGAGAGGTTACCTGCCGGAAAAGCATGTGGATAAGGCTGGTTGCCTCTACCAGAGACCGATCAGATGGTATGACCATGTAGGATGCGGTCCAATAGAGGTGGTTGCGTATCCGGAAGGCGTCGTTGGAAAGGCAACCCTCGCAAAGGCCGAGAAGGCAAAAGAAGGGTTAGTCAACTTACTTGACTATATGGTGGAGTTAATAACCGATATCTTGGAAAGATTCCCGCCCGGAAAGTTGCCGCCTGTGAAAGAGATAACGCAGAGACCTCCTCAAGACGTAGAAGCCGTAATTAAAGGTCCCTTAACAAAAGGTGGCCGCAGCATTTATACTCTCGCATATCCGCCCTAGCTAGCCTTACGAGGGAGTTAAAATGAAAGCATTGTGTTTGCACGCGACAAAAGAGCCTAAGAAAGGTTACAAGTTCTCAGATTTAGAGATAAAGACAGGTAAAGTTCTCGAAGGCAGCAAAGTTTGGAGATTCCCTGAACTAAGAATTGAAGAAACAGAAAAACCGAAGTTAGGACCGAAGGATCTATTGATACGAGTTAAAGCCTGCGGGATATGCGGATCAGACATCCACTTTTATGAGACAGACGAAGACAAATATATGTTATATCCGGGTTTAACGAAGTTTCCTTGCACAATCGGCCACGAATTTTCAGGCGTGATTGAAGAGGTAGGAGATGCTGTTAAAGATTTTAAAGTTGGTGAGCCGGTCACATCGGAGGAGATGCTATGGTGTGGAGAATGTGTTCCATGCAGAAACGGATTTCCTAACCACTGTAGAAATCTCGAGGAGTTGGGATTCACTGTGGATGGAGCCATGGCTGAATACGTTAAAGTGGAAGCCAGATACGGCTGGAAAATCGACTCTCTACTTGATGTCTACGGGTCTGAAGAGAAACTTTATGAAGCAGGCTCACTAGTTGAGCCCACGTCCGTGGCTTATAACGCGTTGTTCATAAGAGCTGAAGGATTTAAACCTGGAGCTTACATCGCCGTTTACGGGGCTGGACCGATAGGCCTCGCATCTATTCAGTTGGTTAAGGCAGCCGGCGCCTCAAAGATCATCGCATTCGAGGTTGCGCCTCAAAGAGCAAATCTAGCAAGGGAGATGGGAGCTGATCACGTTTTTAATCCAATAGATTTGAGAAAGGAAGGGAGGTCTCCATCAGAAAAAATAATGGAGATAACAGGCGGTTTAGGAGCCGATATGCAGGTTGAAGCAGCTGGAGCGCCGACTGAAACACTGCCTGAAATGGAGAATTCTCTAGCGATAAATGGCAAGATAGTTTGGATCGGCAGGGCTGAAAGAAGCGCCCCAATAACTATGGAGCGGTTCCAAACGAGAAGGGCGCAAATATTCGGATCTCAAGGCCATTCTGGACACGAGATATTCCAGAATGTAATCAGGCTTATGGCTTCTGGAAGGATTGATATGACTAAAATAGTCACGAAGAGGTTCAAGATAGAGGAAGGCACCAGGGCTTTAAAGGAAGCCTCAAAGAGGGTTGATGTCAAGATTACTATAAAGCCAGGCGACTAATATGGGGGAGATGCTCGCCGTAGTCTTTTACGGGGTAAAAGTAGGTTTCAGAATCGAAAAGGTAAAGACCCCTTCTATAAGGGGTAGACACGACGTTTTGATAGAAGTCAAGTTAGCCGGCCTCTGCGGCACAGATCCAGCCATCCTTGAAGGGCGGCATCCAGCAGCCCCACCCGTCATCCTAGGTCACGAGTATACCGGCGAAATCTTAGACATCGGTAGGGAAGTTAAAAACGTAAGCGTCGAAGACCGCGTGGTTATAGACCCAAATATAAAGTGTGGTAAATGCTGTTGGTGCAGAAGAGGAAAAGAGAACCTCTGTGAAAATATGACGACTTTAGGCATATATGTCGATGGGGGTTTCGCAAAACTTAACGTTTCACCCGAAAGCGCGGTTTATAAAATTCCAGATGACATGGGATGGAGAGACGCCGTTCTTGTTGAGCCAGTTTCATGCGCAATCAATGGAGTTCACAGAGCAAACATAAAAGTTGGTGATGCCGTCGCAATTATAGGCGCAGGGCCTATGGGGTTAATTTGGACGCAGCTAGCAAAACGAAGGGGAGCTGGCTTAATAATAGTCAGCGACATCATTGAGAAGAGGTTAGAAACTGCGAAGAAAATAGGGGCCGATGCTATTTTAGACCCGGAAAAAGAAGATTTTATTGAGGTAGTAAGAAAGGTTACAGACGGCAAAATGGCAGATGTCTGCGTAGAAGTTGTCGGTAGTTCGGCCACTGTTGAACAAGCAATAGCCGCCACGGGACATGGAGGTAGAACAGTGATTTTTGGCACAGCAAGAAGAGGGCTTAAGATTCCTGTAGAACCCTATGATATAATGAGGTATGAAAAAGAGATAGTTGGATCATTCATAGCTAACTACACAATCTCTTCCGCGATCGTTGCAATGCATAATAAAATCGTAAATTCCGATGTCATGATTACCCATGAATTCCACATAGAACAATTTCAAGAAGCAGTAAATGCTCATAAGTCTGGAGAAGCTCTAAAAATTGTTCTGCATCCTTGATTTCTTATTTTTTGTGTGAATCGTGAGGTGGACAGATGCGGTTATCTATTGTTGTTGCAGTAGAACCTGACGTGAAATCTTTAGGACTTAGTGGAGATTTTGAGTCTAATCTGGTAGAAGCTTCTCAACTTGGATACGACGGCGTGGAATTGTTTGTAAGGGACCCGGATAAACTTGACGTAGAAAATATTAGAAAATTAACTGAAAAGTTTAACCTCTCTATATCCGCGATAGGCACAGGCTTAACATACACTATTTACGGTTTAAGTCTATCCTCCCTAAGTAGAACGGTTAGGAAAAAAGCGCTCCAAAGAATTGAGGAATACCTAAAAATCGGGAGAAAACTCAATTCGTGCATAGTAATAGGCTCGATCAAGGGAAAAGTCGAGGATCACCAATCTGGGATTGAAAATCTTAGGAGCACTTTATTAAGATGCGCCGAATTTGCCGAAGAAATTGGAACACGCATCTTGATAGAACCTATAAACAGGTATGAATCCAACTTGATAAACACCTTGGATGAGGCTATTAAATTAAAAGAAAGTTATGGCTGACACATTCCATATGAATATCGAAGAA